>Ga0307968_1002340_pt1 | contig 15754 bp, 23 predicted proteins | sample OrgLakmetagen650_FD_201834 | JGI IMG/M metagenome (GOLD analysis project Ga0307968, IMG submission 201834) | Saline water microbial communities from Organic Lake, Antarctica - #650 | ecosystem: Environmental > Aquatic > Non-marine Saline and Alkaline > Saline | place: Antarctica: Organic Lake... | reverse complement strand
CATACACACACACACACACACACACACACACACACACACACACACACACACATACACACACACATATGCGCACACGCACGCACGTGCACGCACACACACACACACACACACACATACACACACATACACACACACGCAGCATACACACATTCAGACAGTTAAGCACCAGCACATATACACATGCCCACATGCGCACGTACACGTACACAAATGCAACACGCAATACAAACTCATGTAGATACACGAAAACGGGTACACGCATGCACTGACGGAACCACACGCACACTGGCACGCACCCAAACGCATTATAGAGGTTCCTTCAGTGTGACATCTGTAAGATCTCACTATGCAAACGTCTTGCTAAGCTTGTCAGCGTGCGCTCAAGCCAGCTCTTGCCATAACATTGTACAATTGACGCCCTAAAAACATGCGTGCAGGCAACCTGCTTGAGCGCATCAGGGCTCAAACCACGCGGCTGGGTGACCAGCCCAGCAGCAGCAGCAGTACGAACGCCCTCCTACGTGTACCAAACCTCAGTCTGGGTGCAGAACCCTCAGGACTTCATTCCTCCCCTCCTCATCATCCGTCTGTCAGTCCACCTGACGTGTACACTCACGCTGCCCAACCGACTCTCCCTACCACCGCTGATGTTACTGCCACGTCACCAAAGCCTGGGTCTGCAGCATTCTGCCAGCAGCAGCAGCAGCTGCAGCCGCAGCCGCAGCAGCAGGGCCTCCAACAAACAAGTGGTCGTGCTTGTTCCCCTCCACCCACTACTGGAGCCCTTGGCCTTGCTGCTGTGGGGTATGCTCCACACATACAAGGTGGGAACAATTGCGTGACAAACGTTAATGTCAATGCCCTAGAGCACGCCTCAAGGCACAATTTTAGCATTTATACACTTGATGAGGAGCTCGGATGGGATATAAGACATGACTTCTCCTTATAAGCTTAATCTGCTCCTATCCGCGCATGACAACTATGGTAGTGTACTGACCGTTCGAAGTGTCAATGTTGCAGATTGCCACCATTGTGCGTACTGTGCCCTAGATCAGATGTCCTTAGTTAGTGACTTTGATAGATTCCTGATTTGTTGATTTGTCACATCCACACTTTGTGCACACCCACACTTGTTAACCCTACATGTTGCAGCTTGCTTTGGTGTTCCATCGCTTCCAATAAATACATACGGTAGGAAGTGTATTTGTGGGCCATGGAGGCAGCAGGGATACACAGATCTTAGCGTTGAAGCTTGAGATCACGGCGTCTGACTGCTTCGATGCAAATTATAACACCTCCGCAAACATTGTTGCAAATCAAGCCATGATATAAGTTGATGACACCGTCATTGGTTGTCAGCTGGAGCCGTCCAGTTGTCAAACCTGCTTATGGCTGCTGTGCTGGTGTGCAGCTGAATGACTGACCTCAAGGAAAACAACGGAGCAGAGGGACCGGTCCAGTTACGCCCTGTGGAGCTCTTGAGTTGCCTGACCTCATAATGAGTCATAATTATGACGTGTGCTCCACAATCCAAGCCTTTCACTGTGCTTTGGAATGTGTCACACACAGGTGGTGTTGGTACGGGCCCCTATATGAGGGCCAGCACAGCGCACGCACGCCCGACCCTTGCAGCCAGTGCAGCAGGAGCAGTGACAGCAAGCTCAGGAGGCAGCCAGCCGCACAAAATGAGGGCACAAAGCAGCACAAAGCCCCGTGGCAAAATCCACAGCACAGCTTCAGGTGTGTTCCCACGGGACGACACCCGTGCGAGCACTTCCATGCTTGCCCTGCAGCAAGCAGTCGCGCAAGGTGCAGGTGCGGTGGGAGTGGAGACAGGCCGAGGGAAGAGGGAGGCCGCAGTGCCGAATGGCGGTGGCAGTGCCAACCTTCCGTACCCGTGTCAGGCTGCCCCCCTCCGCGGTGCTGGTACCTCCGACGCACTCCCGTGGAGGGCAACCTCTAATGGCAACGATACAGCACACTCCCACCCTACTCCGCGTCCCTCCTCCCCTGCAGTCCATGACCCATACCACGACCCGTACCACCACCGTCACACCGCGCCTTCCCCGCGTGCGTCTTTTATCTCTGATACCTCCACCACAAAAGTGGCTCCCCTTCACCTTGGACAGGGTGAGCTTCAGGCTCACAAAAGGATGAGCCCCCCACCATCCTCCCCTAGCGCTGCACGACATGCACAAGCACGGCCGCCCAATTCGTTACTCGACAAGCGCCGCTCGTCTCTAAACACGCCTCAAGGTGAGGGTGTTAGGGGGTTTTGCATGCTCACGTGCATGTTCACACAAACATGCACATCCATAGCCCTCCCAAATGATCCATGACGGTGCTGAGCGTTTGCCTTGATGTGAGGGGTGTCAATTTAGATTCCTGGTCATGTGCATGTACGCGATTGACGTTCTCTAAACTCATGTGCCGAGTAAAACGCTGCAGCAATATGAGTGATGCGGATTGGCAAAGAGCTGAGAGTGTGGCCAGGGAGTTTAGGGTGGGGGCACAGTGTGCTGAATGGTATGATATTTGCAGACTGAGTGATGCTGATTGGCTGAGAGTGTGATCAGAGAGTTCAGGGTGGGGGCACAGTATGCACTTGCTAAATGGTACAATAGTTGCAGACAGATGAAAGGAGGACGCTTAAAACACAGATGTTTATGCCCATCAAGTCACACAAATGCAGAGAAGGCACTTGGCCTGCACGGTCTTCTGTAGGCATCAAGCGTTTTATCACACCTTGTAAATAGGGCACGCTAGCACCTTCAAATCTCACCAAACTCCAAGTAACCAAGTCACAGCACAAGCAGTGCCAACACACACACACATACACACACACACACACAAACAAGCACGTCCCACGACGAAAGCACGTGCAGCTGTGACCAGGCCTGAAAGCCCCAGAGCACTCGCCTGCACGGAAAGCAGCCCCATCCAACAGGAGCGAGTCATAAATCAGGTGGGTCCGGTCTGCAAGCTTCCCCTGAGCCTCCAACACCGTACACGCATGCGTTATTTCACCATTTGTGTAATGATGAGGGAGGGGGAAGGGGGTGTCAGGTCGGGAGGGGTAAGGAAGAGGAACAAAGGGAGGAGAATGTTGGTTGTAAGTGGGGAGGTATTTCAGTATTGTTGATGACTGATCAGTACCAATAACAAAAAAAATGGTACATTTGAGAGCATTCACAAATTGAATAAGGTCGACAAGTTTTCACGTCATAGCCTATATCCTATATCCTCATGTGCCATGATTTCCTTCAACCAAGCTTCTGACACACACACAAGCTTTAGCATCCTCCCTCTACACACACACACACACATACACACACACGCGCACACAAACACACTTACACACACGTGCAGTGCAGCGCACGCTGCATGCTCTTACCCCCCCCCCTCTCACACACACACCCCTACACACGCCTACACGCACACACGCACACACACACACACATGCACACACACCAACACACACACGCACAAACAGGATGATTGGCTGGCTTGGTGCAGTAGTGGTGTGCCCCTACCTGGAGCCGTCAAGAGTGAGGCCAGCATTAACGTGGGAGGGCCCCGCAGCCGGCTCCACAGGCTGTCAGGCTTATTGGGTTCGCGCAAAGATGTCTTCAGGTGCATTATGTGTAGGGCTGGCCAGCATCATCAGACGTTAGCAATGACATTTCGGGGTTGACAATAATCGTAGACAAGGATTGCATTTACTAGAAAAACGTGTTATTCTATCATGACGCATACGTCTATTCTCATCCGATCTTTGCTTTAAGAAAAGCAGCATACCAGGTGTAGCTACGGCGGGCTTAGGTTGTGAATACAGCAGAAGGCAATCTTTCTTGTGGTTCCTTGGTTCAGCGCTTGTGAAGGCCGTTTTGGGACAACACCTTTTGTGAGTAACTGCTGCAGAAGCAAGATCGCTGGTTTCGCTCAGTACCAGCCTGAGCGTCAGCATCAGGTTCAGGGCTCTTGATGGACGTTCAACATTTCGCCTTCCATGTGTGGTTTGATGAAGTTTAAACAACACCGCCCACTTTTAGCTCAGCTTACAACACCGCCCACTTTTTGCCAGCCTCAACACCCGTATCAAACGCAACAGTTATGAAGTACGCTGCAGCTCCGGCGTGTAACAGCAACGTCACGCTTCCTAGTCAAGTAGCCGCTCTTCCTGCATGGGTTTACCTGATATGAGTCACATGCACACACGTAGCCACACATGACGCGCACATGTCACACACATACACACGTCACACGCTCACACACATTCTGTATCACACACACACATTCTTAGGGCAAGCCATGTACGAGAGGGGGCTGCGTCTCGCAGGACCTCTACCATAAACCTTGTCAAGCGTGCGTCTTTCAACAATCTTTTACACCCCGGCTCTCCAAACAGTGTAAATTCAGAACCTTCAAACTCTAGGTGCGTCACATCAATAGTGCGCCACAGTGCCTTTTGTGCAGTACTCTGAATAAGTGTATTTGCTTACTGGCACCCCTCTGCATGTTGTGCATTGTGTTCACACATTCAGTTTTAAGTGCACAAACGCATACACACATACAGGCTGCCGTTCAATGCACATATACGCACACACATTAACACGCACAAATACACACACAAACTTATGCATATACACAATGATGACCCACAGCACTTCTCCATCAGAGCCTGACTTGCCTTTACCGCATTATCAGTGCCCTCCCCCCCGACACCCCTCAACAGCAAGATACCAGCAGAGCAGCATGGGCCGAGAGGTAGGAACTCAGAGCTGACCCTCTCTTTATATTCAGTTTTGTTGTATACATTTTATAAATGGTAAACATTTTATATGCCATCTCCTATACGTGGTGGTGGTTTCTACCCTGACTTTGCACATAACTCCTATTGTCAAGTACAAAGAGGTGAGGTATTTATCCTATTCGGGCTTACAGGCACTGTATTTTGTGCTGCCAAGGCCTCAATGCTTCATCTTTTGCTTTTGTGTGTCTATGTGCGCACACGTGGGTAGCCTTGGGTGTATGTATGTGAGTATGGGTGTGTGTCTGTGTTTGCAAATTTGTGGTGTTTTGACCAATTTGTCTGTGCAACAGAAAGGTACAAAATCGTCCCACCTCGGCACAGCACAAACGTGTAATATTTTCATCTGCACAGGCTACCCACCTGAGCACAGTAAATGCGTTGATTTGCGCAGGCCGCCCAAACTGGCACAGCTCACCACCTTGGAATTATAAAGCCACCAGATCTGAAGAAGCAGGGCGTCCCTCTCTCATGGCTGGACCTCGCTTGTTCCAATGGGGAATACAGGTGCAACTCTTAAGCAGTACATTCGTTGCAGCCCATTTATTAGTGCAACTCTTAAGCAGTACATTCGTTGCAGCCCATTTATTAAAAAAAGATGCAACTCTTAAGCAGTACATTCGTTGTAGCCCATTCATAAAAAAAAGGTGGACAGTGATAGTATCAGGCAATTGCATGGGAAACGCCTGAATGGTGGCCCATGGCCCAGAGATTTCCAATCACAGATTGTATTGCTAAAAGGTTTAGCTGCAACCCTGTTCTGTGTAAACCATACCATAAACTGTAATTCTGGCAAGGAAATCTTGCATCATACAATCAATCGTATGGCTGGACAGGACTATGATGCATTGAGCTTACTCGGAATTTGTAGCGGAAAAGTTATATGTTAGACCATCAAATACGATTTTTAATGCGGTTTTGACCAACCCTGGTCATACATGATGCCCACATTTAGTCCTAACCCTAATTCTTGCACCAAAGTGGATGTGAACGCGTTTTTTTGGCTGTTTGCATTGAACGTCAATTTCATTTCTTGCACAAGAGCCGTTCAGCAGGACATGCACACAAAGCATGCTCTGTAGCGTGAAGCACATGTACACCACGTCTCATGTGTGCACTGCCTCGACACTTGTTTGCAGGGACGCCCACGCACAGGGGGCGCAGGTTGTGAGTGGTATCAAAAACGATTTACAGCAAGGCGCACAAAGAATTGAAGAGGACGGCCTGCATCAACAGCAGCAACAAGGGAGTATAGGAGCAGGGGCGAGGTGAGGGGGCTAGTGCAAGTACGTTTGAGCATGGTAACAATTCCTAAGGTGAAAGCCTGGTCTACAATGCAAGTCACTATTTGCTTTTTGGCTCAGAACACAAAGGGGACAAGCGTGGCATTAGGAACGAATTCATGCTTCACGAGTGCACTTGGCATACGCACGACCCGCTTGTTTTCACCCTTATGGTTGGTCATTTAAAGAAAGGTTGTCTCTTAGTGCAAACATGCTTGGCACTCTTTAGTAAAGGTACCCAGCTTGTACATGAACAGTAGCATTGTCTTTGATTTACATTGCTTGTGACGGTTCCTTGATGCCGTTCACTTGCGCACCGTGAAAAAAGGCATGCATACATTGTGCTGCCCATATCTGCCAAAGCAGTGCACACATTCTCGTTCATCCAAACGAGTCCTTTTTCATCATGCAAAACAGGAACGCCGCTATGCAGCACCGTATACAGAAGCGTTACGAGAGCCAAGACTTTGTTGCACCCCATAAGGGAGCCGTAACAGCAGCAGCAGGAGGAAGAGGCGATGCAGCCCATCAGGCAGATCTGCCTCCGTTGGTGTCCTGGTACGTCGATGTGCGTTCACTGTTCACATCTGTGTGCCACCTTGATCTGGGGACTTTCTGCCCCTCCTGCCATTAGCATCCAGAGCCTGTGTCAGCAGCCACAGCTTCCAAAGGTGGCCTACAGAGTGCTTTTGTCAGCCATTGTTGAGTGTTTGAAGCTATGTGCCACCTCGATCTGGGGACTTTCTGCCTCTCCTGCTGTTAGTATCCAGCCTGTGTCAGCAGCCGCAGCTTACGGAGGCGGCACACTAAGGACTTTTGTTGCCAGGTCTCAAAGGGCGGATCTTGTCAAGCTTAGTTTTTGTGCACGCCGATTTTGCACTTTGTGAACGCACATGATCACATGATGAAATACGCATACAGGCTATCTGATTTTCTTGCACTTTGTGAACGCACAAAAAATGATCACATGATGAAAATACGCATCCAGGATATCTGATTTTCTTGCAACGATTTTGCACTTTGTGAATGCACATAAAATGATCACATGATGAAAATACGCATACAGGCAATCTATTTTTCTTGCACTTTGTGAACGCACATAAAATGATCACGTGATGAAAATACGCATACAGGCTATCTCATTTTCTTGCAACGATTTTGCACTTTGTTAACGCACATAAAATGATCGCATGATGAAAATACGCATACAGGCTATCTGATTTTCTTGCAAGTTTGTCCTCTTTTGGCTACTGGTGATGCCATGACGCCACATGTCCAAGGCAACTTCATGTGTGTACATGCCCATGCACACAAATCAAATTGTGCAGGATATAGACCCATATTTATACACTTATTCACATATTCACAAACACACAAACTCACATACACACATGCATGCACACATACACACACACACGCACACACAGGGCAGCAGCGTACCATGCTGCACTGCAGGCTCATTACGATGCTGCACTGGACAGGGCAAAGCAGAGATTAGAAAGACAGGCCATTATGTCTAAGGCAAACCTACAGGTACACACAAGTGTGCAAAGTTTTACCATTGCTAGCTTGAGATGTCAGGTAGGGTGATCCTGCTAGGACCTGTATTTGAGCTTACAAGGCTGATTGTCCTCTACCTTGGGCCCATTGATCACTATTCCATGTCTCAAGGTAGCCTTTACCGGGTGGTAAGAAGACACGTGAGAGGGTCAAGACAGCTGTTGAGCTGCTCAGGCTATGTGTTGCACTAGCTGTCACGTGGGTTTATTGGTCCAAGTGTCACAACAAATGTTATCAATACAATTGTCTTGCTCACTGACACAGGGAGCAGGTCTTAGTGCTGCACCGACCGTGCAAGGCACCCCCAACCCCAAGAGCCAAAACACCAATAGAAGGAGCACGCATCTCAGCAGCGTGTCCTTTGCAGCTAAAAACTTTGGGGGGGACGGGCTAGCCAGCGACAGCTCCGCCACAGAAGTGTTGAGCCCTGGCCTGAAAGTAGAGCACGGCAATTGGTCGGATGCCAGTTTGGCAAATTCCTTGCCTGCATTAGAGGTGCCTGGCTGTATACCTGATGCCTTGTTGCAGCAGGTGAGAGGGTTTGCTACGAATGGAAACAGGTGTGGTCACACATTCGTGGACTGCTGGTGTGCATGATGCCACAGAAGCAGGAATATTTCCTGTGCTGGAAGCGCCTGGCTGTGCACCTCATGGTTTTGACTGCAGCAGCTTAAGGACAATCCCTTTTATGGCTGTTTATCATAGTGCTTATTTGAAGGCCCCAAAAATGAAAATCTTGGGAACGGCGCTGCAGGTACGTGTGCAATTTTGACAGCACATGGCGCTTGCATGCATACAGTGCTTGCTGATAAGTAGCTGGAGCCTACTAGCAAACATAGCGTGCCCACACGTCCCGGGGTAATATAGATAGAAGATATGATGCACGAGGATGCGCAACTCATGATACATGTAAACAGGAACGTCCATAAATGCTTACGCACACGAGCCACAAGTGGGTTCTTCTGACTCTAAGTTTCCTCTTAATTTCAGTTGGGTTTGGATCACGGAGCATTCAACCAATGGGGATAGCTGACCAGCTTGTGAGAATGAAGTCAATCCTAAATTAAGCAAGTGAAAAAGGCTGTGAAGCTAATGAACATCAGCTAACCTTTCATTCACTCCATCAACTCTGCAGGCACAGGAGGCGGCCAACATTGAGGCTGCACTGCAACTGCTGGACACCTATTCCCAGGTAGGAAAAAGGAGTAGATGTGGGTTAAAGAAGTGCTTTTCGTGTAAGATGTTGTGTTACCATGTTGAGCATAATAAATATTAAGCCTTCTCAGGCAGCTCCTGCAAAGTACAATAAATGTTGTTTTGGATCGCCTGCCTTGAATGCTTACATATTACATATTACATATGACCCTACTACACTCATCACCTCAATGCTTTCTGATTCTGTGCATGATTTATCGTTCCTGATTTATCTCAAAAGCATGTTTGTCACAACCTCTCAGTCCATTGAATGTGCATGTGCTGGCCAGGAGCATGGCTGCCCTCCTCTCATTCCTTCTCAGCATTACCAATCCTCTGTCAAGACAAGCTCCATTTCAGAAGTTCCAAAAGTCTCGATTCTTCACTCTAACAGGTGGCAATTGAGGTATTTGGCCAGGAAGGGGGTGCTGCTGCCATAACAAAAATTCGAGGGGCAATGGAGATTGAGGCGAATGATTCGCAGGACTTCTTGCATGCAGGTGTGCTCATTGCATCTTTTACTAGTGGCAGCATCGTTTTGCATGGACCTACAATTTTTTGTAATACCATCTTGCAGCTTGTCGTTTTCCTCATTCTCATGATTGCAGCCGCATACAGACGAAGTCAAGACGTTGCAAAATTTTATTAAGAAGCATGAAAGGCAATGCTCACAATCGCGAATTTGCGTGTATGATCAGACACCAATCTTATGCTCACGTACACTAACCATATCCGTCAGAGAAGTGAGGCTCCCTTACGATTTAATCTTCATTAAACTACCCCCTGTGCAGAAAACTCTGTAGTGAAGGTGCCTGGACGGAAGCATCTGCGGCGACCTATACCCCCACAAGAGGTAAAAAACCAAATCAATGCGATTGACCACTGTTTTAATTGCGTTGTGCTTACAAACAATTGCTATCAATCGTCTTGATCTCGTTTCCCTGTAGTTTAGGCTCAGACTCAGGCTCCGGAATTGCAAGCCAATTTACTGTGGGTCCGCGTTTATTTGAATGTGCTATTTCTCTGTGTCTTTTTGGGCGGCATAATTTTGCCTGCAGTGTTGGGCTTTGCTTCCAGAACTTGCATGGCATGCTTCTTTGCGTGAGCAATTGGGTCAGTCAACGAAGGCAGCTGTGTGCGTGAGATGACGCAAGGCACGAGTGCAAAGGCACACACGTCATGCTATGTTCCCATGCTGTGTTCCTGATCACTCACATCAAATTAAAAACTCACATGGTTTGTTCCTGAGCAAATACATGCAGCTTCTAGTACGCCATGTTACCTATCCTCAATTGTATTGCCTGCGTTGAAATCCTCAGGCTTAATAAAGGTTTCTTGTGGTCATTGTTGCAGTTTCCTTCTGCAGCTGCTTGGAGCTACTTGGCTGCCGCCCAATCAGGGGACGCAGGGCTGCAGAGCATCGAGGGCAGTGTAAAAGCCATGCATAAAAAGATGAAGGTGGGGATACTAGTGGTGGTGTAGTCAAAAATGCATGGCTTGTGCTGTTGCATAACTGATCTTGCACTGCTTGTGCTGTTGCATGACTGGTCTTGCACTGCTTGTGCTATTGCATGACCGATCTTGCTCTGCTTGTGCTCCTGCTATCTGACTTTGCACTGCTTGTGCTGTTGCATGACTGGTCTTGCACTGCTTGTGCTCCTGCTGTTGGATGCTGCACTGCTTGTGCTGTTGTATAACTGACTTTGCACTGCTTTTGCTGTTGCATGACCGACCTTGCTCTGCTTGTGCTCCTGCTATCTGACTTTGCACTGCTTGTGCTGTTGCATGACTGTTTTTGCACTGCTTGTGCTCCTTGATCCTGCTAATTGATCTTGCACTGCTTGTGCTGTTGCATGACTGGTCTTGCACTGCTTGTGCTCCTTGATCCTGCCAACCAATCTTGCACTGTTTGTACATGTATGATTGCTCCTGCTAACTCTTTCCTGTACCTTCCCTCAGTCTGTGCGTCGATGTATGAACACCAATATTTAATTGCCAATCGCCAGATGTTCTTACGTGCGGTCTGTCTACATGCATTTTTATCACTGCAAAAGTCTGTTCCACCTCATGTGGAAAAAACTTGCTTGTATAGGGGATGAAAAAAGGAACAAATATATCACCCACCCCCTGAATTCCCCTTCCAGTGCCCACCCAGACAAAAGGGGTACCAATCTGCTCCTATTTGAATCCTCCATCCATCTGCATACGCATCAAGACTCGAGACAAAAGTGTCGCAGAGTTATGGAAAGAAAACTGAGATACAGACGCCCGTGCACACATAATTTACCAGTTAATAAGTCATGTGCCCGCAGGCACCCACAACTGGCTTGCAGAACCCCACATTGCTTACAATTCTTCAGATTTCCACTGACCATCTCATGCTGGCACAATTTTGGAAGTTTGGAGTGAATTGCTGCTCCAGTTGCTTGACTCACCCCACGGCCTGCTCCCGAGCGCGCGTACCTCTGATTTCCAAACATGTCCGCAGACCCCCCCCCTTTTACCCAACTTGCTCAAAAAGGGTGCCAATTGACTGGTCTTGAGTTGAGGATTCCGATGGTATGTTTAAAATTTCGTGGAATTGGCCCAGAAAAAAACTAGACACCCCCCAAAGCTAAAACCTCGAAAAAAAATTAATTTCATTTTTATACGAGAGGTGGATGCGAGTCGGATTTTGAAACTCGCGATCGCCGGGGGACCCCTCCCCCACCCCTCCCCGATTAGACCCATATATATACCAGTCAATAGCTCTCGAAGCCAGGATCCTGAATATAAATTTTTTAGTCAATTTGACACGTGTCGTCCAAAAGTTATGCTTCCTACAGCTCTTTCGTACAAGTAGTTCTCAGTCAATGATAGCTAGACTCCAAAATTTCCTTATGGCGTCGGTCATTAGATCAAGCAGACCAGCTGCACTTCTCCAAATGCAAACAAACGTGCAGGTGATGGTAGAAGAAAGGGGTCATGCAAGCGGGCTGGCAGCAACTCCAGCCCTTTTGGCTTTAGAAGAATCGCTGGATGTGCAAGCATTGTCCGTCGTGCGAGCTCTACGGCACCAAGCGTATGCACGTGGGTGTCTGCATGTAGTTGTTGTTTGAGGCACACAATACTATTCACTTGTTCATCAAGCCTCCAGAGAGGTTTAAACACTGCAAATTGTTTTCACCCATGTGTGTGTGATTGGAAACATGCTTGCGTGTCATGTGATGCGTGTGTGCACGAGCTTTTTGGGAATGTAACTGCGGCTGTTTGTTGCTGCACAACATCACAATTCATAAGGAGATCGCATTGCAAAACTACAGCTCTTTTCCACAAACCTTTGTTCCACAGCTGCCTACATAGTGAAACAACAGCTCCTGTCCACTAACCTTTATTCCACAGCTGCCCACCCGCTTGCCTCTTGGACACCATCTTCCCAGACCCCGTGCCTCCCCCTCCCCACCCCACCCACTACCACACATATCACCCAAGCTGCCCTCAATCGCATGCACCTGGCCGACCACCTAGCATCCAATAAGCAACCTTTGGTGTATGCCAGCCAACATGGAGTGGCCCACAAAGATCCTCCAGGAAAAGCAGGTGTGAGCTTCATGCATACATATGGAGGCCCCAAATTTGGGGCTCGAAACAGACATGACTTGTTTGTGCTTGACCGCTTGGGTGTTTTTGCTTGAAGGAGGTGTGGTCCTATTGCTGAAAAGGAAGCACTCCTCCATGGCGGGTCCCTAATTAAAGTTGCCCGAAAAGAGTTGTCTGAGGATATGTTTGTATTGCAGCTGTGATGCCCACCTGTTGTACGCACTGTTTCAATTTATGTTTCTGAGACTTATTAAGTGTACTTTGGTAGACAACACCAAGCCTCCTCAACCTGCAAACGTCTAGCCATGAGCACCAATATATGTGCAGCTGTCACGACAGCTCAATTTTCACGACACCCTGTTTGCTTTGAATGTTTGTCTCACTCCCTGCCTCCCTTCAATTTCCTTGTACCTAGACCCAGACAATGGCGACGCCCACAGTCCATCACAGGCAACTGCTCCAACACCACTCTCAGCCCCTCTGCACACATCCGAAGATCAGCCTTGCTCTACCCGCAGCACAGCTTTGGGGATCAGTAGCGATACCGGCATATACACAGTCAGCAGCACAGCGCCCCCGGTGCCAGAGCCTGTGAAACAAGGGCCAGTGGTCGAGTCTCTTTGGTGGTGAGCACACAGCGACTTTTTAATTTGCGTTGACGTGTGATCGAGGACCTTATTTTGTTTTGGTGAACTGGTGAAGCCAGCGCACGCGCACACGCACACACATACACACATACATGCACACACACACATACACACATGTCTGAGCGCCCTTCCTGCCGTATACGCAGGTGGCTGGAGGATTTGATGGTGGAGATGCACGGCTGTGAGAGCATGCGCTTGAAGGTGAGCCGGCGACTTGCACCACTGGCCTTGTTTTCACACATCTAAGATAACATAGATATAGCATGCATCGTGCATCACAAAGTCCTGTGAAAATTTGTTGAGCCCTGCGTAGTGGGAGGATGGCAGCTGAAAGGGGAACAAAGTTGTGTGCGTCTGCACTTCATTATGTGACAGTGCTGCTGAGTTCAGTGTGTAACACTTGAACTCCAGTTATTGGAGTGAAGCAAAGTGATATCTCTCATCATTTTATTTACTTGTAAATAATCCACCGCCATCTCACGATGCAAACGTAATAAAACAGCTTTGTACTTGAACCTGAGTAGTTATCGCAGATGTGCATGTAACCAAAAATAAACTGTACTGCATACTACAATACTCGCACACCTTCACATGAACACGTGCAAGCGCATACTAACACAGGCAAACACACACGCACACATGACACCTGCATACACACACATGCACACACACACATACACACACACGCACACCAGAGAACAGGTTGCAGGCTTGTTAAAAAGCAAACATGCAGCAAAATATGGAAGAGGTATGTAACAGCTTTCTTGAAAGCTCGCAGCAAAAGAGTTTCCAGATTGCCCAAACTCTCATCGCAAACTTTGCTGCCACACGCAGGATTTTGACGCAAACAAGGCAGAGAAGCCGCCGACCAAGCGCTCATTTCATTCTAAAGGCTTGACAGAGAGCACAAAGAGCAGACCAAGCATGAAACGAGGTGCCTTCCAGGCTTCCTCCATATCTCTGTTTGACACCTCGAAATCTGCTCGGCAGGCAAAGGCAGATGCTGCCAAGGTGAGGCATAGGGAATGTCTCTGGGGAACAAAGCTACGTGTATGTTCCATGCCAGAACACTCTTGACATTGAGGTAGAACCTGTTCAGCTGACAAGGGAGGTCAGAGCTGTGCATGGACATCGTAAATGACCATGTACTGGAGAATGTTTGGTCCAGGATACAGGATACCGTGCCGCTTAGTTGTGTAATGCATCAAATACATAATTTATTTGAACTCACATGTGAAATACCAGAGGGGGTCAACTGAGTAAATGTCTGGAAATGCGACTTTTTTGATGCACACCATAATAAAATAAGTAGATGGTTCACAAAGTTTGGGGCCAAACGGACCCCCCCAGTTGTCTGGGCAGAATATCAGTTCATTTTTTGGCACTGGAAATTTACGTAAAGAGCACCACGCTCTATTCAGGGTCTTTTTTCACCTCAAAACACGACAGGAGTATTTCTTTTATAATGAGGAATCGTTTGGGATGCTGAAAAACGGATTATGGTGGAACTTGGTATTCCACCCTTTTTGGCACCCCTTTTGCTGATATTTCAAGGGAAATGGGCCAAAATGGGGTACCTGGCCAACTACTGCTCCGTTTCGCCCCATTTTTGTCGCAATGGTATTCTTTATTAAAATGTAGACTGTTCATTCAAAATGACACAATCGGGTCAGTTGGTGGTGAGATATGACAGATTGGTGGTGAAAAATGGGGTTCACGCCGCGGGCAATTGGGCATATGCGCCGCAACTGGCTGTTTTCAAGCTCAGGTGTAGCCAAAACCTCTGGGTACCAAGTTTAGAAACTGCCAGCTGGGGTGCACATACTCAATTCACCTTTCAAAAGCACCCATGTTTAGGGCCTCAGTTGACCCCCTCTGGTGATTTACTAAGAGATTTTTTTAATTTCAGCCTAGCGCTACCTTGGCTTTGAACAGCCATTTTGGGGCTGTAGCTAGCAGGCCTTGGGTTTGAACGCCTGCCATTTGGCACTTTTTGCACTAATTGCTATTAACCCCAAACTTTTGGTTATTGCCAGACCTGAACTTGCAACTATGTATCCAGCTTCCCTACCCCCTCACACCTTTCAGGCTGCAGGGCAGGCAACAGCTGCCAATGCGATGAAGGCAGCAGGTGCTAAGTTCACAGACCCCGAGGCCCTCTCTCGTCTCCTGTACTTTATGATGAACTTGACGGCAAGCATTGAGCAAGGCAAGTAGAAACACGGCAAATTTTAAACAGAACAGCATTTTTTATTGAAGGTGCAGCTTTTTGAGGGGCGTCACAGTAGGACAGCGTAGAAAACTAGCTGATCGTCATAATATAATGATTTGCTCGTTCATTGCCATCTTTCATAAGGCCATCCCACTCTGTGGACATAAAACCCCAGTCGTGAACAACCTGGCCTAGTAGGTTGCAGCTTGCGGAATTGATTTCTACCATTTTTTGTCTTCTCACAACCACGAGTCCTCTGCATGAATCTGAAATTAATTTCTAATATTTGCTCATCTCTCCCTCACTCTCTCACCCCCCCTCTCTCTCTCTCTCACTCTCACTCTCACTCTCACTCTCACTCTCACTCTCACTCTCACTCTCACTCTCACTCTCACTCTCACTCTCACTCTCACTCTCACTCTCACTCTCTCTCACTCTCTCACTCTCTCACTCTCTCTCTCTCTCTCTC
>Ga0307968_1002339_pt1 | contig 15755 bp, 22 predicted proteins | sample OrgLakmetagen650_FD_201834 | JGI IMG/M metagenome (GOLD analysis project Ga0307968, IMG submission 201834) | Saline water microbial communities from Organic Lake, Antarctica - #650 | ecosystem: Environmental > Aquatic > Non-marine Saline and Alkaline > Saline | place: Antarctica: Organic Lake... | reverse complement strand
TGTGGGTGTGGGTGTGGGTGTGGGTGTGGGTGTGGGTGTGGGTGTGGGTGTGGGTGTGGGTGTGGGTGTGGGTGTGGGTGTGGGTGTGGGTGTGGATGTGGGTGTTTGAGTGGGAGTGGGAGTGGGAGTGGGTGGGTGGGTGTGGGTAAGCACGTGGGATCATGTTGGGGGGCTGACTGCTGTTTTATCTTGATTTAAAGTGCGTACTAGAGTTTTGTCAGTGCGGGGGTGGGGTGGCTGGTGACAAGTCTTGGAATGCATTAACCCACAGGCATGTACACACACATGCACACACACATATGTACACACACATATGTACACACACAACACACAGGAGTCAACCCACCCTCAGCGCTTCAACCCCCAATCCTCTTTCAGCGCCCCCACAAAGGCCGTGTCCCTTCCTCTTTCAAAAGACCCCGTCATGGGCCTGGCGACGTCACCCAATGGTCTCGTAGTGGCGGTTGCACGGGATGTGCGCTCCAGTGATGTGAGTGCAAATGCATGCGCAAACACACACACACACGCACACACACATGTAAGCTCGCCCGATGGTCTTGTAGTGGCAGTTGCACGGGATGTGCGCTCCAGTGATGTGAGTGCAAATGCATGCGCAAACACACACACACATGTAAGCTCGCCCGATGGTCTCATAGTGGCAGTCGCACATGTTGTGCGCTCCAGTGATGTGAGTGCTGGACTATCCACACATTCTTACATGTGAGCTTGCCTGATGAACTCGTTGCGGCGGTTGCATATGAGATGTGATCCAGTGATGTGAGTGCAAACACGTACGCATAACGCATACACACAACATGCACACACAGGCATGTGCACATAGGCATAAAACTTGTGGCGGCTGCAAGCAATGTGCGCTGGAGAGATATGTTTGCCGCACTTGCGCTCACGCGTGCGCGCGCACACGCACACACACACATGCACACACACATACACGCACACAATCTCACACACATGCACGCACAAACACATGCACGCGCACAATCTCACACAATGCACATAGCACATATCACATAGCACATAGCACATAGCACATAGCACATGAGCACAGATTATAGCTAGCAACTGTCGCAAGTGACGTGATTCCATTTATGTGAGTGCACTGACACACGCATACACATATACACACATACTCACACACGCACACACACACACACATACAAACACACACACATACACATACACATACGCATACACACACAGATACTCACACACACGCACACACACATACACACACATACACACACACGCACACTCACAGGATGACATGGTGGGTGCAGCCAAGCAAATGACGTGGAAGCGAATGGTAGAGGGCAGTGTCCACTTATACACTCTGTACGGTCAGGGGCCTCCTGCCCCCAAGCAGCACCAGGTGCGAGTGCCAGTTATGTGTGTGTGTTATAGTAGGTGGTGCATCAACTAATCGTGCAGCAAGTTGTCTGTCCTTGTTCAGGGGCGGTACTATGATCACCTTGTTGATGTGAAAAGGCGTGAACACGCACAGAACACACTCACGTGCACTTGCATATACACACATGCGCACTTGCATCCACACACATGTGTATACACACATGCACATACACACACGTACACGCACATACAGACGTGCACACACACACACAAACACACACAACGGCAACCTTCCACGCCGACCACACACACACACACACACACACACACACACAAACACACACACACACACACACACACACACACACACACATACACACACACACACCACACACACACACGCACACACACATGCACATACAAGCATACATGCTATCATATGTGTCCGCCTACTAATATATATACATATACTAGCACATACTATACGTATATGCTGACTACACACACACACACACATGCACACACACATACACACATACACACATACACAGTGCACAAATGAGGGACAGCTGCTGCTTCCTGGAGCTCCTGTTGCCAGTAATGGCAATGCAGGGGGTGCAGCACCATTAGCACTAAATGGTGACTCCAGCAGTCCTCAGATGCCACAGCAACAGCAGCAGCACCAGCAGCAGCAGCACGATGTGCAACCTGCCTCGTCATCTGCTATAGTTACTCATCAAAGTGCGGCCTCAACTGCACCAGGTGCGCTGTCGTCCCTTGACGCGCACACTCACACTAGCATGCACACATGCACACGTACATGCATGCACTCATGCGCACACACATGCACACACATGCACACAAACATGCTGATAAGACGATTGCCTACCAGCACGAACGCCTACCGGCAAGACAATTGCCTACCAGCACAGAACCTGTAGGGTGCACCCCCTCCCCCCTTCTTCTAGCATGCTTGGTACATGCTACCAAGTTAGCGTGTGCAGCCCTGCCTTGCGTATTGCGTTTTTTAGTCGAAAGCATCTTTTGCCGCGCAAGTGTGGCGATTGGAATAGCTGTCCTACACCTAGGCTTGGCCATATATATATATATATATATATATATATATGTGCTGTATATGGTATTTTTGGCAGGGAAATCACCGAATACACGGTCATATATGATGTGTATATACAGTTACAGCCAACCCTGTCTTTACCTGTTACCTTGCTTTTCAGGTGGCCTTTTTGACAGCCTGGTCCTCCCTTTAGCTGCCAGCATAGGCGCAAGCAACGAGTGGGCAAATGCAGCTGTCGTGTGGGAGCTGTCGGCAGCTGTGCTCCTTGCAGGTGATAATTAGGTTTTACATCAGCAATAACTATGCTGTGTGAAATAACACTATGTGCGTGCAGCTCATAAGTGGCTATGCAGATGTGAACCTGTTGTTGTGTGGGTAAAACCTTATGTGCGTGCAGCGTGCAGCTGTTGTGCGGCAGCTGTCGTGTGTTGGCATGCAGCTGTGGCCCTGTGTGGTATGCAGTGTGCTTTTGTTTGGTGCGCACACCCACACCACATGTTTGCAGCTGTCGTGTGAGTGTGCAGCAGCAGGTCTGTGGTGTGGGCATGCAGGTATGCAGCTGTTGAATGAGTGTGCAGCAGCAGGTCAGTGATATGGGCATGCAGGTATGCAGCTGTCGTGCGAGTGTGCAGCAGCAGGTCTGTGGTGTGGGCATGCAGGTGTGTAGCTGTCGTGTGGGAGCTGTCAGCGGCTGTGCTCCTGGCAGAAATATTGGGTTGGTTAACAACGTGTACGTGCATTGTTCTGTATTGTGGTGTTCTAGAAAACTCCAAGTAACCTCTGTATGTGTGGATTGGGCCTTTGGGGGCAAAGCCGAGGGGCTGTGTGCTCTGCAGCGAGAACCGTTGCTTGACTGTGCAGGCCTGCCTGCATACCGTGAGCTGTAATAGAACCGCATAGATGTCAAAGTAGAGCGTGCTAGGTAGGTACCTACGCACCCGTGTGTTTGTATGTATGTGGTGTTTATGCATGTGTGGGTGGGTGGGTGTATCTGTGTCTGTGTCTGTGTCTGTGTGTGTGTGTGTGTGCCAATTCCTGGTCGCGCCGCTGGTTTGGCATGCTACTGGAAAGATGGTGTGCATCTGCGCAGGCAATGCAGAGAAATTAGAACGGAATCCGGACGTCTCCCTGGGCCCTGTGCATCAGTGCCAAGCCTGCTCTGCGTTACTCAGCACCAAAGCAGCTCTTTCTCCTTTATTATTAATGTGGGGGTGTTGTTCCACTGCTTGCGCAGTGTACTTTCTTTCCTCTTTCTTTTTGGTGCCAAGCCAACACAGTTGAATTGACGGTGGATGGACGGACCTGCTGAGTTTAATCATACTGTCGTGCTGATGCAGGCTGGAAGGCTGTGCCTTGCTGAGCTAAATCACACTGTCGTGTTGAGTTAATCACACTGTTGTGCTGAGTTAATCACACTGTTGTGCTGAGTTAATCACACTGTCGTGCTGAGTTAATTACACTGTCGTGCTGATGCAGGCTGGAAGGCTGTGCCTCCTCCGGACTTGCAAGGTCCTGCCTCTAATGCAATGGAGGTGGACGAGGATGAGGTGAGTCTGTGCGCGTTTGTTTACATGTTTACATGTTTGTGTGCTTGTGTGTTTGAGGCTGCTGTTGTTGAGTGAGCTGTCTGCAGGCCCAAAGTAAACACACCATCGTACAAACACACAACAAACGCAAAACACATGCTCAAACGCACGCCCACAACGTGCTCACGCACATGCAAAATTACACACATGCACACACACATGCTCTTGCATAACGTAGCACGACACACACACACACACACACACACACACACACAAACACACATGCACTTGCACAACGCAACACAACACAACACAACACAGGGCGAGGATGGAGAGAACCCCTTTGGCAGCGATGCCACTCTTCATGCTGCTGTTGCTCTTGCAAACGCACGCAAGCACATCACGCAACTCAGACGCGCAAGGGAAGCCACGTGCTTAGCTGTGAAGACATTACGCCAGCTGGAGGCTTCGTACGCTCAGGTGGGTGTGTTTATGTTTTGGGGGGTGACCGCTCTTGCTTGTTGCATGTGTGTGTGTGTGTGTGTGTGTGTGTGTGTGTGTACATACAGTTTAGTACACATTACACGTCTTCATTTCTATTGCTGAGGTTCGTGATGTGAATTGCTTTGACTTTACGTGCAACATGCAATTGTGCACATACACACACAAAGACACGCTCACACACACAACATTTACTTACACACATACACATACATAGGGTTAGCCAGAACCGTGTATATGCAATGTATATGGCTATATATTGGTGGTTTCTTTGTCAATATGTTGTATATACACCGTATATATATGGTACTGGCCAACTCTACACATACACCTACACACGCACGCACACACACAGGCACACACTTGCACACACACACACACACACAGGCACACACTTGCGCACACACACACACACACACACGCATGCACACACACACACAAACACACACACACACATTCAACACCCTCTCGTCACGTGCAGTTGTTTGAGGCTGTGCAGGCCCCAGGCTCTTCCTTCTTTGAGGGCCTGCACGCAACTCAGGGCGCTTGGCAGGGGCTGGCAGCTGGAATTGCGGTGCGGCACCTTGTGCTGTCCAACCTTAGGTGTGTGTGTGTATGTGAGTGTATGCAGTTATGTGTGGGTGGGGATTCGCAGCTGGAATTGTGTTGCGGAGCCCGGTGCCGTGGTGCCGTCAAACCTTAGGTGTTTGTGTGTATGTGAGTGTATGCAGTTACGGTTGTGTGGGAATTGGCAGCTGGAATTGTGTTGCGGAGCCTGGTGCCATCAAACCTGGAGCGCGTGCATGGAATTAAAATGTGTGTATGTGTATGTGTGTGTATGTATGTATGTGTGTGTGTGAATATGAGCACAGCTGTTCGTGTAAGCAAGAACTGACAGCTGGTTCTGGTTTTGTGCTGCAGCGCCTGGTGTTGTCAGTTCTGCAGTGCATGTGCGCTTGTGCTGTGTAAAAAAACAATACAGCACATGGAAGGGCAGATCTGAGGGTATTTGTGCGTTGTGAGCAATTTGTGCTATTTCCTGCAGGCTCGGCAGGAGAGGGTCAGATCTGAGGGTGTGTCTGTGCGTTTTTTTGCGCTGTTAGTGTTGTTTTTTCTACAGGTTCAGCAGGAAATAGTCAAATCTGAGGGTGTTATACTAGTAGTCCCTTTGTGCCTTTTCCCTGCTCGTCTGTTTGTGGTTTGTCCCACTGACTCAGGCAAAAGAAGTTCTATACAATACGTTGCAATGCTCAGGGGGTCAGGCACCCATCAGGATTTGCTTTGTAGCACGACAGTGTGTATGCTGGTACTACATGATGGCTGCACAAGCGCACATCTGAGTTATTACGTGCACGCATGCACACACACATGCACGCACACTACACACACACATGCACGCATGCACATACACATGCACGCACAGGGAAAACCAGCAGCTGGCCAGGTCCCTGGCGGCCCTTGCTCCCCTTATACCCCAGCCCTACCGGCACCAGCTTCTACCACAGCAGCAGCAGCAGCAGCAGCAGCAGCAGCAGCAACAGCAACACCAGCAGCAGAACAACGACCCTGGCAGCAGCACCATAACCCTTCACCCCCCCGGAGCCCATCCAGAGCCGCAAGCAGCAGCAGCAACAGCAGCACATACAGCCGCAGCAGTAGCACAAGCAACTCGAGATAGCAATCAAGGTCTGGACCTGCCACAATTTGCTGCACAGAAGCAGCTGCCTCTCTGGCTATTCCAGGGCCCAAGTGCGGAAGCCGTGGCAGCTGAAGAGGTGTGTGCGTGTGTGTATGTGTGTGCGCATGTGTGTTTGTGTGTGAATGTGTGAGCGTGTGCGTATGCGTGTGTGTGTTTGCGTGTGTGTTTGCTTGTGTATATGTTTGTGCGTGTGTGTATGTATGGGTTCTCACACTCTCATGTAAATGGGGGTGGGTGCATGTATGTATATAGGTGCGTGTGGGCATTTCACACTCTCATTTGAATGGGGGTATGTGCGTGTTGCTGTAAGTGTGGTGTTGTTGACAGGGCCAAGGATGTAAGCAAAATTAGTTGCAGAGGTGTGTGTGTGCGTTTGTGTGTTTGTGCTGCTGTGGACAGAGTGTGTGGTGCGTGTCTGTTTCAGGGGCTGAGTACACAAACAACAGCAGCTGCAGAGGTGTGCATTTATGCGTTGTTTTAAGTGGGATAATAGGGTGGCATGGTATGACAATGCGCACGGAGAGCTGTCAAGAACAGTGCACTGTGTGCGTATGTAATATGTCTTTAATTTATGTGGGGAGCGGTTTTCACTGCGTACGTAGTGAGTGTTTTACGGAGTTGAACTTAGGGAAACCTGCCCTCTATACGTTCTAAATCATAACTAACATACACACCTCTGCATAAATTTTGTCTGCATAGATCTCGTCTGCATAGATCTTGTCTGCGTAGATCTCGTCTGCATAGATCTCGTCTGCATAGGTCTCGTCTACGTAGATCTCGTCTGCATTGATCTCGTCTGCATAGATCTGCATAGATCTTGTCTGCATAGATCTTATCTGCATAGATCTCGATATGGCGCAAGGTGTTGTTCCCACCGCCAGATCCTGCCGTTACTATACGATGTGCTGCTTACGCTATGAACATGGGAAATGATGGCTGAATTTGGACGTGTGTGAACTCAACTCCTTGTGTGCGTGTGGATATGATCATGTGTGTGTGTTTGCCAAATGCTTGGAATGTGCTACCTTCAGAGCATTCCAATTGTTTAGTCATTACATGTGTATGCACGCACACTTTATACACACACTTACACACACACACACACACACACACACACACACACTTGCGCACACACACACACACACATATGCACCCACAGGCCCACACACTGCAGCTGCCTGCTGCCATAGAAACTCTAAAGCAGGAATTAGCTATGCAAGAGTGTGTGGCTCTGCAAGCCCATGTTTGGCGCTCCCTGCGTCAGCCACACACAACTCTGACCCCTGCTAGCTGCGCATCCACCGCCACACAACCTCAGGTTGGTGCGTGTTAGTGTGGGTGTGGATGGGTGCTAATACAGTTGCATGCGTGTGTGTGTTAAGGACCTGCTAGCTGTGCATCCACCGCCACACAATCTCAGGTTGGTGAGCTGTGTGCAAGTGTGGGTTGTGTATGTGTTGAGGGGGTTGCATGTGTGTGTTGAGGTCCTGTTAGCTACGTATCCACAGCCACATAACCTCAGGTTGTTGAGACTGCGTGTGTTTGCGTGCTTGGGTGTGGTTGTGGAAAGGGAGCGCAGGTGTGGGTTTGAGTATGGGTGTGGAATCGAATGTGAGTGTGAATGTGAAGTAAGTGCAGGCAATTGTGTGGGAGTGGAAGTGAATGTGGGTGTAGATGTGGGCGATCGTGAGGGTGTGGAAGTGAATGTGGGTGTGGGTTTGGTATGGGTTAGTGTGCGGGTTTGGGTCTGGTGTGGGTGTGGGCAAATGAATTATTCTTACCAGCTGCGTCGTTTCGCTCATGCAGAACTATCAATCCAGCAAAAATTGGTGAGCACACATTTTCCACCGATGCTTGATGTAGGCTAGTACACGCATGAGTGCCTTGTTTTTAATAATTGACTTTCTTTTGCACTTTAAACATGTCATGCTGCACGCTTGTACAATTAAATATATTGCAGCATCTCTGTATGTTAGATTTGGCACACAGCACAGCACACAAAACGTAAAACATACGTACACACACACGTACAACACAAGACACACACACACACAAAACACACAAAACACACAAAACATACAAACACACACACATATACATGTGTAAATTGGGTACAGCAGCAGCAGCAGCAGCAGCAGCAGCAGCAACATCAAGGAGAGGGGCAGCCAGGGGGTCCACCGCAGTGCCCTTTGTGGCGCCTTCTGATGGCAGACTGGGTGTGTGCACACGCACAGCACCCGTGGGTACGGGCCTCTGAGCTGATGCCTTTGGCGGAGCAAACCTACGCTGCAGCAGGTGCGCATGTGTGTGTGTGTGCACATGTGTGTGTGTGTGTGTGAGCGTGTGCATGTGCATGTGTGTGTGTTTGTGTGTGCTGTGTGTAAGTGTATTGAGTGTGTGTTTGTGTCTGGGTGTGTGGCTGTCAGTATCAATGTGAGTGTGAGTGTATGTTTGCATGCAATTTTACAAGGCGCAACACGCATGCAACAAGGCGCCATACTCACTATCCCTACAAGGGAAATGGCCCGCATGGGCGCGCGCACACACACATACACACACATGCACTCACGCAATGTAGGCACATGTTTGTGTGCACATGTACCAAGCTGAACAAGCGCACACACACACTAACGCAACTTAGGCATATGTATGCGCACACATGTACCAAGCTAATTAGACACACACAAATACACACACACGCAATGTAGGCATATGCATGCACACATATCACATATGTATTATGCTAGACACACACACACACACACACGTATTTACTCGTGCAAGCCAAGGTCTTTACTGGATGTCCACTCCTCTGTGAGCAACTAGATCACGCACCACACATGCGTAAAACACACAAAAGCAAAAAGGCACACACAAACACACACAGGCCAAACCATAGTCACTCCTGGATCTCATCCACCCTCACGTGAGCTTAGCCCCCTTGGAGGCCTTCCTGTGTCCCTGACTTCAGGAGATCCTGTTTTTAGTGCACACTTTGCACGCTGCCCTATCAGCGAGGTGTGTGTATGTACGTGTGTGTGTGTGCCAATGGGTGTTGATGGGTGTTAGTGGTGCTTGTACGTGTATGTGTTTGTGTGTGCACGTGCATGCATGCATGCGTGTGTGTGTGTGTGCAGTGTGCAGGGTGTGCGGGCGAAGGGGAGAGGAGGCAGGGGGATCACAACCTGGACCTTGTCAGCTTAGAGTCAGTGTCCACAGTGATGCTACATAAACATTATGCTTGGATCATTATTTATTTAACATCGAAATCTTAGGGTTGGCCAGAACGGTGTGTATACGGTGTCCTTGGCGGGGACTTCATCAAATACACGGTCATATATTATGCGGTTCTGGCCAACCCTAAATATCCTGTGTGGGTGGGTACCAGAGTTGTGTGTGTTTGTGTGCTCGCATTGCGTGGCTAGCCGTGTAGGTTCAGTCATCTCTGTGCTGCATCATGACCTCTCAGGCATTGTCTCGACCCTCACAGAGAACGAGTACGTCCCTCACTGGATGAATGTGCGCCCCACAGAGAACGAACGCGTCTGCATTACGATACTACAATGTTTGTGGGTGTAAACTGCACAGCGGGATTGTGTAGTGTGGCTGTGATTCATTGTGGCAAAAAGCACACAGTTACCGTCAAATATTGTGTGTGCATGAGTTTGTGTTTGCTGTGACGTTATTGTGTGTGTGTGTGCGTGTGTGTGTGTGAATGTGTGTGTGTGTGTGTGCACGCGAGCAACCCGTGCGTGATTGAGTATTGTGCTGTTCAGTGCGCATGTGTGTCTATTGTGTGTATACAACTTTACACAATACACATGTATACCGTCTGTCCACGATCACTTCATGACACCATTATTGTGCCGTACATTGCGCATGTGTGTGTGGTGTGTATACAACATACATTATAGTATACCGTACCTTAATGGACTCATCCCGCACCCCAAGCATAATGATTTTGTCCCCTCCCTGCATCAACCCCGCAGGGTTTCTGACCCAGTTTAGCTTACCAGACAGTTTAAATGCCACAAAAGGTCAAAAACAAAATCACCAGTCATTTGCATGCTTGTTTGCATGTCAGTTTACTATTTTTAATCAATCCTCTCTGTTCTACTGCCCCTTTGCTGCCCCCCCCCTCTTTTCTGCTCCCTTTTCCTCTGCTGCTCTCTTATCCTCTAGTTGCCATCGCTATTGCTGTTGAAGTTGCTGTCCTCATTGCACTCGCTCTCCTCGTTGCACTAGCTCTCCTCGCTGCTGCTGTTGCGTGCTGTGCTTGTGCTTGCACCAGCTGATGGGTACGAGCAGCCTTGGTGCGTGACCTTGTGATGCGCACCAGCTGCCCCAGCTGCTCATCTGTTAGCTGCTGGGATGCTCTGACCTGCTCGGCTGCCTCAAGCACTGCAGCTTCCTCCTCCTCGGCCCCTACGCCTTCTTCCCACACTCCCAGGGGGGGGGCCGAGGGGAGGGGGAGGGGCGGGGGGAGGCCTGGTGGGCCTCTCGCTCATCACTGGCAGCGACCAAAAACGTTATTTAAACCTATCCCTCACAGGATTAAAATAGATATATTTATATATAAAATGTTACCGCACTCACCCCGCAGGGCAAAAAATAATGTTTATGCGGGGTGATATCGAAAAGGTACGGTAGCACCTGTACTTAACACCTGGTTGCGCTGCTGCAGGATGTTGAAGCATGTTATATAATACGTATACAGCACCTGTGTCTAACACCTGGTTGTGCTGCTGCAGGATATTAAAACGTTGCTCAAGCTGTCAGATACAGCTGCCGACGTGTACAGGGTATCCAGATGCATTTGTTTCTGCGCTCACTGCTTTTGTTTGAACATTTGCCACCAGGGTGGAGAGCAGCAGCAGCAGCAGCAGCAGCAGCAGCAGCCGAGGGAGGGAGGAGCTGGAGGTCCAAGAGGGTCAGGGAGAGAAGGAGGTGAGGCAGAAGTGCTGCAGGGGAAGAGAATTAAACGAGGAGAGGCAGGTAGTGCCGTAGGCAAGAGAATAAAAGGAGGAGAGGTAGATAGTGCCGTAGGGAAGAGTAGAAAAGCAGGTGAGGCAGGTAGTGCTGTAGGCAAGAGAATAAAGGAGGAGAGGCAGGTAGTGCCCTAGGGTTAGGGGAAGAGGAGGGGTTGAGGTGGATAGTGCCACAGGGATCAGACAGAGAAGGAGGAAAAGGAGGAGCAAAGCAGGAAGTGCCATAAGGATCAGATAGATAGGTAGAAGAGCAGCAGGTATAGCTATAGGGATCAGGCAGCGAGGGAGGTGAAGCATGTGCGATGGAAGTAGGGTATGTGAAAGCATATAGGCATGTAATAAATGTCCTACTAAGAATACCATACACACACTGGAAGCTCACATGTGCGGCTTTGGCCAACCCTACAAAGGAGGCTTTTTTGATAGAATTATAGCTTGTGACCCTCACTGCTTGCAGCCTTATTCTTTTCTCACTCTTTCGATCGACAACTGCAGCGCATGCGTTTGATTTCAGAAGCCTGCTGTCTAACCCAGTGGTTATTTTCGAAAATTCCTTTCTTGGCACTTATACGGTCATTGACGTTGGCCAAAGTATGTAAGCTGCATGCAGGTTTGCGGTCAGTGTGTATTGATTTATGCTGGAACACCCATATATAATGAATCACCGCACACACACACACACACGCACACACACACATACTTACATACACGCGTATAATGATCTACTGACACCCTCCCCATGCGGCCACGCAGCTGCACGACTGCATGCTGCCCAAACAGCGAGTTTAGTTGCCCTAATCATAGCCACTGGTATCATGCATAGCCACTGGCAATGTGGTGTCGACAGAAGTATGGTGGCAACGCATCAATATACAAACCATGGCCTCTTTATTTGTTTTGGAGGGATGGGGGTGAGGGGTGAGGGGTGCAGGGAGTAATTGGCTTGCGCATCTCTCCTCTCTCTTGAAGCATAAAGACTAGTTACCATGCACACACATGGTTTCAGCAGTCTTCATCTCTGGTATTAAACATGACATGATGGCCGTTATCAATGATTTTAGTCTCACTGCGCGCAAGACATGAGCAAACGACTCACCAACATTGATGCTTTTTGCAGCCTTCAACGCTGCACGCAAAAGAAAACTTTGGAACAATTGACCAACAGTGCAAGTGGTTTCAACAGTTTTTTGCGATGCACATCTCACAGGGCACACACACAGCAGTAGCAGCAGCAGCTCGCTAGAAACTCTGCAGCTTCCGCGTTGTGCAGCCAGCCTGCAACTGCTGGGCCGCCCACTTGCAAACACACAGAGCTGGCACTGTGCTGCATGCAAAAGGAGGTGGGTGGGTGTGCCTGCACAGTATGTGATGTGTGTTCTGTGTCTTGTGCACACCATATACAAAAATAGTGTCACAGAGCTGGCACCATACTGAATCTGCCTGTAGAAAAGTCGTTGGATATGTCAAGGCTGTCTTATGTGAGCATGCTGCTCATTTTCAAGTACATGAATCATTGTTATACACTTGCTTACTCGGTTTGGAGATAAGAGCTTGAGTGTCAAACAGTCTCTGTGTTAGAATGTGCCCATTTGCGTGTATACGAGTAACAAACAGATAAATGACGATGCTATAATATACCAGCCCATTCAACAATGTAAGGAATTCAGCTTGCAAACTTCCTGCACGCTCTGTTTGCTTCATGAAATAAGAAGCTCAAGCACAGCACACGTACACACGTATCACATATCCATACAAATACACACACAGGTACAGCATGGCTCCCACTTCCCGACCTTGCTCGCGCCCTGACGTGAATCCCTCAACCGAGTCTCCTCCTTTCTGCCTTTTCTGTGCCGTTCGTTTAGTGTGGAGCAAATCGCCCACTAGTTTCCTTACAGCCCCCGCTGTTCGGCTGTGCCCCATCCCGCCTGAGCCTCTCGTGTATTAGTGAAGTTGCAGATTGCTTTGTTCGGTAAAAGTGTTTGCTGTTTAACAGCTGTTTATACATGCCGTTGTTAGATTTTGCCCTGGCATAGTGCGCAGCGCATCAGATTAACCACCCTCTTGTTCTAACCTAGTAAGCATTACTGGGGTTTTATACAAAAATTGGATTAATGCCATTGATGTTATGCATTGTAATAGTTCCACAGATGTGGGCATTTGTAAGAGAACTCAATAGATCATCATTGTAGGCTGCTTCCGCACTGCACGACACAAGAATTTTAATCCTCCTCACGACTAACATGTACAATCCAAACACTGTGCAAAAGCTGGCTGCTAAAGTATTCGAGTGTCCATTATATTCAGTGAACAAATATTTATGACAACAGGGCGAGGCAAAAAAACGACTGATTGTCGACAAGAAGACCAACGGCGGAGCTTCTGAAATTCCCAGCAAATATATATAAATATGGGCCTTATATGATGGATTATTATTTTGTGGAACTCCTGTCGGCATGCTAATTGAACCAGTATGGTTCCTCAAAGACGTGCCTCCTGAGCCTTGCTGCAGTCATTCACTCATAACAATTAATATACACAAATTTGTGGCACTGCGCTTCCTCTGCAAACGGTGTGGGGTGACTTTTTTTTGCGAAATATCTTCTTCCGTTGAAATACTTATTGAAATTGCAAACGATAAGTTTTAGAACTGCTTCTGTTTTGAGATGAATTAGCAAAGGGGAGGAAAAGGCCCGTTCTAGCGTGCAATCAAGGTGCTAGCCTGCCATGGGCATATTTTCTAGGAGGAGCAAGCCAGAGCCAGAACAGCCTCAGAGCAGCCCCCCCCAACCACCGCCCGAGTCCCAACAGCCGCAGAGCCCCCCTGAGCTCAAATCTGACTTGTCGCAGCCCTCCTTTGGCCCCCCCAGCTTGAATGTCCCTGGCTTAGGCACTGACGGAGGGGGAGGCCTAAGTATACCCTCCATGTCCGGTTCTGGGGGAAAACTGTATGATCCATACGAAGGTGAGCAATTTGAGGACGTGCTCAGGAAGGAGGACTGTGGTGCCTTTGTCCAAAACCCCACGTTGCATGCACGTCTGTGATGCTCTGTAACTCAGCAACTAGCCCACTTTCATTCACAACAGGAAGCGGGGTCCCTGTCGCACACAACACGTGCTCTCCTCAATTCCGCACGTAACCAACACGCATCCCACCACATAATTCAATCCATCATATACTCACCATACAAAATTTATGAGCCCATGCAGCCACCTCACCCCAATTGACAAGCACGTGCTTGCCTTGCTGACGTTTCTTGTTGTCTGCCACGAACACGCGTGAGCAGCTGCACACAACGCGTAGATGTGCATGCATGGCTGACGGATATAAGCTCATCAATAACCCTGTGACGCTTTATTTGTTTGTATACACACCACCATACACGCACAATTACACGCATGTGTGTCCTGCACGCCTCCCCTGTTTTTGCCACTGCTTTCATTCAGCTCACCTCATGTCCATCCGCACACAAAAACACACAAACACGTAATGCAGGCATCAGTGCAGCCACTATTGGCAGAAAGCAGGCCTTCACGTTGCCAGAGCGACCGGAGTTCGTTTTTGAGGAGGAGGCAGCCGTGCGGCGCAGGGGATGGGGCGAAAACTTGCAATTCTACACGGGAATGGGCTATCTATTAGGTGCGGATCCGAAGGGAAAGAGTCTTCTTTTCGCTTTTTGACTTGCCACGAACCCCAATCGCGTATGACAATTTAAATTCTATCATTTAACATTCTAATCCAACCCTTTGGCGCGCAAACACGGATCTCCGCTTCGTCCACACGTAGGAGGGGGCATCGGGGTCTCTGCTGGCCTGTACAACTACGCCACCGTCACGCCCGAGATCCCTCTGAACACCTGGAAGCTGAAAGCCAACAGGGTGCTCAACAACTCAGGCAAGGGAAAGGAGAGGCTCTTTTATAACTGTTCTGCAAAAAGACTTGTGAGCGGGGCATCGCCGAAACACTGTGTCTACTATAACATGCTGTTCACGCTTGAAGGCTCTCTAGCAGGCTATGGAGACGCCAATATCAAACTTGCATCTGTCATATCACACAGCTCTTTTGAATGACTAGCATGGTGCAAGGAGTCTCTGAACCGCAAGCATCTCAAGCACGTTACTCCTGGCTCTGGCCAAGGAGCCAGAGAAAGGGCAAGCAGAGACAAAACCTGGAGGAGAGGCTAAAGCATCAACTGTTTTTTGTCCTCTGACACAGGAATTGCAAGAGCAAAGACCATTAGAAACCGAATTCAGTTGTAACATCAGGGTCGGAGACCAGAGGCGGTCGACAAAGCAAATGTCCTGAAATGTGACTTTTTTGATGCAGACCATGTTTGATGAACATAACTAGATGGTCCACAAAGTTTGGGGTCAATTGGACCACCCCAGTGTTCTGGGTGGGCGTTCAAATTTTGGCACTGAGTCTCATTATAGGCAGTGTTGTGACTTTACGCCGTAATTGAGAATTTTGCCAGAGGGGGCTGACTGAGCCCAAAAAAAGGGTGTTGTTAAAATGTGGATTGAGCATGGGCGCCATGACTGGCAAGCTCCAAAATTTACATAATATGAAATATGAATCCTTGCTCCGTCCATAGATG
>Ga0307968_1002338_pt1 | contig 15762 bp, 13 predicted proteins | sample OrgLakmetagen650_FD_201834 | JGI IMG/M metagenome (GOLD analysis project Ga0307968, IMG submission 201834) | Saline water microbial communities from Organic Lake, Antarctica - #650 | ecosystem: Environmental > Aquatic > Non-marine Saline and Alkaline > Saline | place: Antarctica: Organic Lake... | reverse complement strand
GCCCTTGGCCTGTTCCTTCCTGTTTTGTGTGGTTCCAGTGTGTCTGTTTCTCCTGCCCCTTTTTGTGTGGCAAGCTCAGTTTTTGTTGGCAGGTATGGGTGTCAACGGCCCAGATGCTTTTCTTGTTCCTAATCTAGGAGGGCTCTTTTAGCCAGTTCAGTGTCTCCCTTGGTATCGGCACAAGTGTAAAAATCCCCCTCCAGCAGTTCGGTGGATACGAGCCGGAATAGAACTTTGCTTTCGCATTCAAGTCAGCTACGAGTTGTGCGGAGTAGTTAAGATAAGTACAGGAATGAACAGCTGGCTCAGTGTAGAATGTTCAATCTAAGGCACTGGCGTCGACTTAAAACTAGAATTCAAGTGCTGCAAAGAACAAAGCCGCAACGGCAACTAGACAAGGCAGAAGAGGAATCCAAACTCACAATAACCTTAAAGAACAGAGCTACAAATGGGTGAAGCTCTGAATGGTCAGGATCGGAGTTTTGAGCACCATATCCAAGATAATACATAAGATTCTCTCTAAATAATTGCATTTCACTACTTTGATTTGTGACCCTGAAGCCAAAAGAAACATTCTGCAAGTATGCCTGTTCATTAGCCCAAAAATGTTAAAAGAAAAAACGATAGCCACTAACGTGTGGACTTATGCAGGTGGTAACCAGGTTCTTAGATAAAGCGCACATTAAAGCTAATTGAGTGAGTTTGGCACCTCAATAGCCAAGGCTCAACTTTTGTACCTTATGCAGCACAAATTGCGCATCCAATTTCACCTCAAGCCAGTTCTTTGGCTGATCAAGTGCTGGCTGATCTTTACCAACCCTAATTAAACTCAAAAGGTAAGATGAAAGATGAAAGGAAAAAAGTTCATCGTATTACTAGAACAGGGATTTTGTAGCATGCAAACAAGGTTGGGTCATGAAAAGGCCCTCCTATCCAGGACTTTGCAATATAATTCCATGCACTACTCAACTGTCTCCCAAAATTAAGAAGTCTCAATCTATTCCCTATCAATTCCTAAGCATCTGTATAATAATAGCTTTTTGCACTCATGCGCCGGTCATAAAGTAATGCCTTGAAAAATTCATCCCTTTTTTAGGAAGAAGGTACTTCCAGCGGAGTCTTTTCTTTTCTTTTCTTAAGAAAGAAAGAAAGGAAAAAATACATGTTCGGTTCCGAAAGGTGATAGTGCGCAACTCGTAGAGGGGAGGAGTATTTGACCCAACTGCGTCACGTCTGGGATGCGCTATTAGTATTATGACGCAATGCATCCATGCTCAACAGCACCTCTTTATGTGCGCAAGTTGCTGCACTTTCCTGCTTCTTGTGTACTGAAGATCCAGCCAGCCCAGCCTCTTGACATAACCCCCACCCACCTAAGCGCAAAGACTTTGGGCACACAAGGGAGGCCTCCTCAGGCCTGCCCTCGTCTTTAATTGGCCAGCCTCAGTTTATTTGCTTCAACGACATTCAATACCTGAACACAAATAATTGCAGCTTGAACCTTTGGTGTGACGGGGCTGCAAAGTAGAGCAGTTGTCAGAGGTGCCAGGGTTTAGACAAGTTAAGGGATTAATCAGAAGCCTTTTGCTTAGTGTTTTGTTTAGTGGCGTAGCCTGCCATTCATATCTTTTGCGGGCCTAACAAGGCTCGGTTTTTCAACAACTCAAACTGGAACTCTCAACCACTATCACAAACCTCATACAAAAAAAAGAAGCAAAAGCCATGAATTTAAGTTTACAAAAGAACAATTTGGTGACAAATTCTGGTCATGCAAATCAAACAATGGTACGCCTTTTGCGGTCTTTGGGGCTGGAATGTGCTCGACAGGAACACTCGGGTGCTCTGCAACAAATACATCTTCTAAGCCTACTAAATGCTTCCTATTGGCCTCCAACATACTTAAGCGCATGCGATCATGAAACATGCATGACCAAAGTTGTAGAAAACAAAAATTATAATGCAATAAGTGCAGAATCCGGTGGGATTTGATGTTGCTTATGCTTAAGCACAGGGATGATGTATAATGTGGGCAGTGCTCAGGACAAGCGGTTAAATAGTTGTGCGCTACAAAGTACCTGCCTTCTATAAAGACTTGACCATGTTCTTAGCATGAAAGTGCTATAAGATGGTTCTTTTACAGCTTGTTCAGAAGGCGAAGGAATACGGATATAATAAAGATTGGCAAACACTTTTGTTCTATACTGCTGCATTACACAAATCTTTCACGACCGACACCACCATGCAGTTAGTCGTTGTGGGGATGAGATCAGCAAAGGCAAGCTGGGTTTTTCCAACACCACAAACTAAACATCAAAGCCGTCCAGATGGCGTGTTAGTCCATGCCCATTGAAGGAAGAGGCAGGTATTTGGACCCCAAACAGATTCCCCCAAGGGACAGAGACATACATCTAGTAGTCTGCTCAGACATGAATTTGCAACAGACATTAGGTAAAGCACACAACCAACATCTACCTCTTATCCAGCGTCTACGAACAAGGATCCTCCGAGGCATATCTCAAGACAACAAAGTCACACTTCATATTTCATATTATACTCCTTGGAGTCAGGGGCACAATCTACAATCAGTACACTATAATTCCTCTACTAAACCTGGGCATTTCTCTGCACAAAGTACAACCAGCTACTGCACCACACTGCCATGCAATAAAAAGCTTAAACAAGATCACAAAAACAAGACAAAAAATACACTTCAACAACAACAACAGTGATAATGGGGGATCTGATGGGGGGTTACTGGTAGAGCGGCTGGCTTCAGGAGGGCTTTGCACAGGCCGGATTGCATGGCTGACAACCCGTCGGATGCTCCTTAGTCTCTGTTATTTTCTCTTTTTCGTTTTTTGGTGGAGCTATGGCCAGTGTGAGCAGGGGCTAGTAAGATCCAATGCACGCGGGAGTTTTCAGCAGAGACTTTTACTCAACTTTTTATGCGCAGAAGAACAATGCAGGCTTTAATTACATTGGGGAGCAGGAAACTTATAGCGCTGCACAAGATGGACAGATAATGCGTTCCCTGGGCTGTTTGCAACTTGGAGTTGTGTGTACTTTCTAAGTTATCCTTGACTTAATGATCATAGACATGCTCATCCTTATCCTTAGTCAGAGTGATACGACCGTCACTCTTGTCCAACATTTCACTTTGGACTGCCAACTACAGTGCAGTCAGACAGCCTAACTTCATGACTCATGATCAAAAACATGAACACCGCTTCATACGTGCAATGTATGGAAAGTCAGAAATGCTGCATACATGGGAACCAATACCTAGTGTTGGGTTCTGGTGCAACACGTTTGCTACTCACTTGTAAGTGGTCGTACTTGTGTTGGAAATTCTGCAAGACCCACGCCTTCTCGGAGTCACTTCCCCACAAATTCAGCACAACGGGCTCACCCTTTTCATTCTGGGCATATGACGACCATAATACGCATTTCCCCCACCCTACTGTTTTTAGAGGTCATTTAATTTGGCTCTGTAGAGTCCAACATCATGAGAAAATGCTGGCGATTTTAAAACCATGGTTTATTTGTTTGAAGAATTTCCTGTTTAAGGCCGTTCACTCCAATACTCCACTAAAGAAAATGAAGAAAGAACTATGCAGGCAGTGGAAACCACTCCCCACATCAAGAGAATGTCTTGCGCTCTGATTTCTGTAATAGGTCCTGAAACAACTTGAATGTCCTGTTTTTTTGGTGTTCAATGTTCTGCTGAAATGGAAAAATGAAGCAAGGCAACACCGGTTACTTTATATCACACACACACACACTCAGCATTAAGGAGGGAGTATTTAGCTGTCAGCACCTTGAAGGACCTCAACTTGGCTCTTACCTTCCAATGATTTTAACGTGCAACAACGGCAAAATATACAACCTGAAGCCAAATGTAACCATAGTTCCTCCTACCCAGCAACACTACCGCACCTCAATAGAAACCTATTTAACAAGTACCAAACGAGATCTGCCAATATTGCAGAAAAAGCTGCCCATTCCAGGTGGACCTGCTAATCCATATTCCCTCGCTATGAAACCAAAAGACAAAAGACATATAACTAAGCAGACGTGATATACACTTGATCGAAATTAAGTACTGTGAGACACTTCACCTACCAACAAACAGAAAAGGCACAAGAACCGCATAAGCTACTTATGCCTCGCTTACTCGAACACCGTGATTCCCTTCACACCATCCTGCTAGGAGCAACAGGCACCATTTACAGCAGCCACACAAGGAACCCTCTCCACAGCCTCGGAAATACTGGTCTACGCAGCACTCATGAAAAAAATCAAGCCTACATGCAATCAGATCCGCAACAAAAAATTTGATCAAGGGCTGAGGCTTTACAAAGGATGTTATCGGCAGCCATAATCGTTTTGCTGAGGCAGGGCTTTTTTGTTGACCTCAGGCAAAAAAAAGCAGTAAACACTATCGACATGGATGTTGATTTGTGTTCTGCAACACCCAATCTATGGAGCAACAAAGTAATCATACATTTCCTGGCAAGAGGGGGCAGCTGGTCTCGGCCAGCACAAAACTTATTATCACAGTCAAATTCAAAATTAGAAATTGGTCTCGGTCAGCTTGCAAAGGGTCAAGCCAAAAATAAAAGTTGAAAAAGTAACTGCAGAGTACTCTGCAGCATGCAGAAGTAGTTGAGTTATTGGAGGCGAGTGCAATCAAATGTTGGTTGGAATTGTCTTGCCACAGCTTGCGCTGTGGGAACCATGCATCCTTTATACACCTGGCCTTTAGTCACGTTTAGGTTTAGTTTTCCCTCGTTGTTGGCAGGTATGGGTGCCAACGGCCCAGATGCTAACTTTCTTGTTACTCATCTAGGAGGGCTTCAGTTTTAGCCAGTTAAGTATCTCAGGTTTTTTTCTCTCGTAACATGAGACAAGGGCCCACTGGGCCGTGGGTCGAGAATTGGGGCGCATAGTGCCTTGCAGGAACGAAGCGACCTATAATAGAAGTGTGCTAGAATAGAAGTACGCTAAAGAGAGAGTTGTGTTCTTTAAAGAATAAAAAGAATGGAGAAGAGAAGCAGAAACCGGAGAAAACCAGAAAGTGAAGACATCTCACTTTATGCTACACTACAAGAACCTGATTTCAGGTGTTTCACACTGAACTCATAAGTACTCTGTACCAAAGTGGCTTATGACTTTTCCTTAACTTCATGTGGGGAGTGGTTTTCACTGCCTGCGTAGTTTTTATTTTTATTTTTATTTTTCTTTCTTCATAGTGTGAGTGTTGTAGATGGTGCCATTGAATGCTTATATATTATAGTCAATTAACTACCAAAGCAAACTATCAAATAGAGATGATAAAGGTTATCAATAAGAATGGCATATTCAGCTTATTGAACAAAAAATAAAGGAACTCTCAACTGTCAACCAACGAACTGCTTGTCACACATTTTGTTGCTGCTGCCAAAGATTGGGCGTGACAATACTATAATAATATGCCTCATTACACTGGCTGGTACTCTTGTCTGTGCCAGATATGCTCTCTTTCCAATAATGTTCCCACAGGGGGCTATCTGACCCCCAAAATGGGGGTGTTTTTCAAATAGTGTGCGTGCCCCCATTGGCTACAACTAGACTTGGTATCAATTGGGCTCCATAGCAGTTGAGTATCATTGTAGCCAATGAGGGCACTTATGCCTAATCGGCCGCGGCGTGAACCCTACTTTTCAGGCACCCGTGTGCTGGATCTGACCAACCGCTGCACCAAATCATGTGATTAAAATTGCATTTGATATTATTCTATAAATAATAACATCGCAAGAGAAATGAGGGGAAAAGATACAGTGGCGGTTGGTGAGATACAGAATTCCAGCCATTTCCCTTAAAGAAAATCATGAGAAAATCAGCCAAGAAGGTGCCAAAAAGGTCATTTTTGACCTCCTTGTATCCTATTTTGGAACATGCAGGATGGTTGCATGGTATAAGGAAGTCATAGATACCTAGTTTTGGGAATGAAGAATGGTCCCAGGGCGGAGCTGTGGGCCCATTTGAGGTGATCTGAGGCCAGAAGTGTGATCTGGATGGGGCCATCCGATTTTCACCATTTTTTGGTGAACGTGATCTTTACTGACAAAATTTAGGTTGACATGGTTGCAAGTGGGAAATAAAATCAGGAAGGAACATTTCCTGCAATTTGGCCAGTCAACCCCCTCTGTAATAATGTTCCAACGGCACCCTCATCAAGATCCAGTTTTGGCCCAGCCCCCAATCCTTCATATTTTCTTGCAGCGGAAGTGCGTCACGTTAGTTAGTAAAAGGAATTGAAAGTCTATACTTGTCAAAAAAAAGCTACGCAGGCAGTGAAAAACCACTCCCCACATTAATTAAGGGAAAAAGCCACTTTGGTAACGGGTACTACCATAGATAGACTCCTCCACGAAAAGAAAAAGAAAAGGATCAATGGGGATCAGGAGGGTGCAGGCTTGGCCTGAAACCGTCTCCAGATGAGAGTTGATAACAGTACTAGAAAGGTCACGTCTAGAATGGACAAGTTTAGCAGCAAAGTTCACAGAGTGCACATGGAGCTTGGAGGCAAGCTTCTTTACTCTTTGAGAATCAAGACCCAGTTCCTTAAAGGATTAAGAGTGTGAGTGTTGTAGATGGTGCCACCCACACCCAAAAGGGTGATGTGGAGAGTAACGGAGGCTCCTTGGAGAATGTTGCAGAGGTCTTTATTTGTGCTGTTCCTTTGCAACGTTTAGCTGGTTCTGAGGTCTGGTGTCCTCACAGTACTTGATCTCGACGAGGTGGTTGTCACGCCGAGGTTTGCTGAGGTCTTTAGGTCGATGCTGTCTGGGGTTGATGGCGGTACTGGTGGCTGGTGGTGCTGCTGGGATGCTCCCAGTCTCCCTCAATTGCCCCCTGCCACTTCGAAGGACCCACCCCCTACATTAGTTTGTTGTTTTTGTGTCGCTCTATGCAACGATGGGAGTGACCAGCACAAACTCTGGGCGGCTGGAGGTAAATCTGTCTTTACCTGGGAAGCGGGGTGGGAAGAGCCATTTGGGAACAAATCTACTTTCAGCTGTTTCAGAAATCTGGAGATTTTGCATGGTCAACCGCTCGTTGCTGCCTATATCTTTGGAGACAATGCATGATCCTAATGAGCCTGTTTTGCTGATAGCCTTAAAAATCATGCGGCATGCTAAGTTGTGTCTTTTGGTGATCATGTTCCTTATTTGCGTGTGTTGGCACCCAGAAAGGATGTGCAGGGCACTGTCTAGCTACTTATGGGCAGAGGGGGCAAGTTTGACTTGTCGAGAGTTTGAACAATACCACATGTTTTTGATTATATAGGGTGCCTGTTCTGTATTTCATATTGATACATTTGGTCTTAAAGGGGACATTGGATGATGTTAGGTAAGCATTGCTAGTGGCTCCATTGGCAGTGCCGTCCTTGATGAGGGTCTGGTAGTACGCATGGTAGTTCGCTTCAGTTTTGGCATTTCCCAGTTTATGGAGAAGATGCATATGTGCTTGAAGGGCGTCACGGTGGTTTGGTAGGTACCAAATTTTTGGGGGAGGCAAATGGGCCATGTTTGTTGTATGGGTATAATTATGGGTTTGTGTTTGGTTTTCTATGTCTTCTTTTGCAAGCCAGTGAATGTTGTAGAAGGGATTTCCCTCAAGGCCTGCTGCTGTTCTGATGGAGGTGTCAGCAATGTCGGAGTAGGTGGTGGCTAACTTTTTAGCAAGGATGTCGGCATGTTCATTACCGACAAGCAATACCTTCGCCCACTCTTAAGAACCCGCCCCCCTGCATTGCTAGTCTGTTACTTTTTTGACTTCGCGGAGATGGGAGCAACCAAAACAGCATCCGGACGGCTGGAGGTAAACCTATTTTTGTCTGAGAGGCAGGGTGGAAAGAGCCACTTTGGTGTAATCCTAGTTTCAGCTGTATTGGGAATCTGAAGATTTTGCATAGCCAGCCATTTGCTGCTACCTATATCCATGCAGACAAAGCAGGATCCTAGAGAGCCTTTTTTGCTGATGGCTTTGAAGATCATGCTGCATGCTAGGTTGTGTCTCTTTGTGATCACATTTCTTATTTGCGTGTGTTGACATTCAGAAAGGATATGCAGGGCACTGTCTAGTTGAGGGCAGAGGGGGCAAGTTGGCCTATTGAGTGTTTAAACAGTTTAAACCATACTGCATGCTTTTGGTTGTACAGGGTTCCTGTTCTTTAATTCATAACGATGCACTTGATTTTAACAGGGACACAGGATGCTGTTAGGTAAGCGTTGCTGGCGGCTCCATTGGCAGTGACATTGTTGAAAAGGGTCTGGTAGTATTCATGGTAGTTTGCTACACGCTACGCTACCGTGACGCTAGTTTGCTACCCTACGCTAGCCAAAACCCAAAGACTCTTCTTCTTCCTCCAAACGCCATAAATGCCGTCAGATTGCAACAAAAATCATACAAACCAGACGAGACATCGAACACAACCTCAAAATTATCTTAGCAAGCAATATTCCTGGTGGTGTGCTGGCCTCTGCCTCCCAACCACCTGATCCCTATTGAAAACCCATTCCTTTTTTTGTTCTCCAGTGGGATGTAGTGCTGGTTGTGTTTACGCTACCTGCGATCTTTTTTCGTTTATTGTGGCTTTGTATCCAGGGCGGTGCAAGACAAGACAGCATCTTTCCGAATCCATGCCGGTAATGATTTCAGCGCACTTTTTTTCTTTCCTAAATCGCTCCTTTTCCTAAATTGTGTGGGAAGTGGTTCTCAACGCCTGCGTGATCTATTTCTTACAAAATATTTAACGCAGGTTATAAAATGCATTGGGATCAGGGATAAGGAGGGGGTGTCGGTGAGGTGAAGCTTTTGGACAGGCTAGGCTTTAAAGGCCAGATCGGGTGCCAATGCCTTCAAGGATTCAGACAAGTGCAGTGGCGGTCAGAAAAGCAGGCTGACGCAACAAGTTGGCGCTAGAGAAATACCAATCATGTAGCATTAAATGAAAGAGTGCATCCAATGGGTAAATGGTCTGAAGGAAAGTGCTCTGACGGGATTGGACTGTGCAATTCTTGCATTGGAAGGACACTCACGACAGTTAAGTGCTGGGGCGTGAACCATACGTAGTCAAGGCAACCAGCGAAGGTATCGGTCATGGTTGTTGCGCTCGGCTCCCTGCATTTAAAGGCAAAATGAGTGACTTGTTAGTTGCGACATCACGGCACAAAGCAACAAGTTAGGAACAACAAAAAAGGGTGACCCACATTGCTCCATACATCAGCCGCCACCTACGCTTGAAAAACAGTAACCATATATTTGCAACAACTTTAAACGCCATGCATTTTGCGTTACTACAGCTCCAACTACATGCTCTTTGCATGCAATGAAGGACAGAATGTAGCTGCAATAAAGGTCAATATGAAGGTCGAGCTTCATGAAAGTAATAATTCCATCTGAGCTTATCAGTAAGTCATTTCTCATTGTTAATGAAAAAGACACACTTCACACAGCAACAATGATTACAGCCAAGATATGGGTATGGCTGCTGCTGCACACAACCCTCCTGTTCCTCATCCAGTGTCGTTAAAGTGCTGGCACTTTAGTGCTACTTTCCTTGAATATGCTGGGTGTGATAACTCCACTAGTATTCCCTTCTCATTTTTTCTTATCATTCAGATTTGGGCAGCGTGAAAAAGTTTGCAGCAAAAGATGTAGCAGGACGCCAGTTGTGTTTCCGCCTGGCATACATGGTTTTCATTGCAACGTTTGTTCGTGAGCCACAGACGGGTATGAAACAACCCCAATGACAAATGCACTGCAAGTATAAGCCTCAACCGGCAAGAAAACTACAGAAATCCCATGCCAGCCTTGAAAGGCAATGCTACAATACAAGTGGAACTTCAAGTGGTGCAGTATGGGTGTGGGAAGGGAGTCCCTACTAGGGACAGGCACGGTTTTATAAAGATAGATAACACGAAGCCCCTCCAAGCCTAGGACTTAATAAGCCACTTCAATCCAGAACAAAGCTTCCGATTATTACAGCATGCTTTTGTAATAAGCACGCTCAGGAAAAGAGCACTGACAGCAGCCAAAGCAAGAAGGGTGAAATCTGTGCAAATCTGCTCCAACCGCTTAATATGGTACCAGTTTCCATTTAGGCAGTGAGTGGCCTTTTAATGCAGACAACAGACCACATTTTTTTCCTGAGTGCATAACTGGTGTAATGCTGATGCACAAATTAGAATGTCCACAAGCATGTTTGAGGATGTAGCAGCCAGACCACCCACCTTCCAGAAATGGCCATGTTGACGCTTAGAAGTTGCAAGCCTGCGCTTGTGAAATCAGAGTACTCGGGGGAGCATCGCCTAGAACAGGGGTTGTCATGGTGATTGGAGGGCAGCCTGCCTTCACTCATAAGCTGATACACGCCTGACGTGAGGAAGGAGCTTGGAGGGATGTGCTGCAGAAAGGGTATACGAATTCTCAGTTCTTAACCTTGCAGGCTATGCTCCTGGGTAGGAGGAAAGCACGCACACAGGGAACCACCGAGAGCTTGATAACACAGGCATCATTTGGTATAGGCAACAGTCAAGGGACACACAGAGAAAGCAGGCACATACTTGTTTTATTTTTTCGACCACTGTACAGCACAAAATTTTGATTGTGCACGATTTGATTCAAGCATTGATGTAAAAGAGAAGAGGGAGGCAATATCTGCTTTCAAAAAACGGACGGCACTCCCAGTCTTTACAAGCCTCTCTTTGCAAGCCTCTGCTGCTCGGAGGCAAGCTGTAACGATACATATAGGAATACAATTCCTAATCTTACATCTTAAGTATGCCTTTTACAATGCGCTGTTACACAAGCGACCGTTAAAGCAGGCCCACAAGGGTAGCTCACCCTATCAAAGTTATCTGCACTATACTTCCGCCATAAACTGTTGAAGTCTCCCCCGCACACAACAGGAAGGAAGGAAGAAGACGAGGGCCTTTGAGAGAAATCTGCCAGCTGTTGGCAGAGTATTGCTGCTTGCATTGCCTTGACATCTGGAAATTTGGGGTCCCTGCAAAGAAGAGTTGCCAGTGTATGTCCTTGCTAGTTACACATCTTTGCTTTACAAAGCCTCCAAATTTGAGGACATACAATATACAATGCTGGGAATAAGCAAACGGGGAATCGGTGTAAAGACCACCGGCGTGTACGGACAAAATTGTGAGCCAACATTTTGCTTTTGACCATTCGTTTGATACCCCTTGCCGCACATCAAACTTACCAAAAGAGGTGCGTGCATGCAGCAACAAGCAGCTGGCCAGTCTGGTGGATGGAAGGAAAGACGGAGTTTATCACTGAATTGTGTGGCCCAAAGTATGTACTTGCGTGCCTGATTGAACGTGTGTGGTGGCCCAGCAACTTACTTGGATGTGTTCCAACAGCACCAAGATTGCACCAGTCCTCTGCGTTTCACACATGCTCCACGCTTCTCCACCTGCGTCACGCAGCATTGCCTTTCCTGAGACATTCAGTGAAAGCTACGGGGAGTGGCTGCTCATCCTTATCCATGCCTTACCAGTGCACCCTGTACTGTAATGGTCACGGCCACAACATTGGCGCCATGCCTGGTACGTGAGATGCAACATTCACCTGGTTCAAAGCCATTGCGAAGTAGGGCACGCTTGGCATTCCCTGAGCCATCCCTGAAACTGTCCGCAATCAAAACGTGCCTTTCTTCAATACACTTGAAGACCTTTGTGCTGTAAAATAGGGCAAGCCCCTCCCCCTCGTCTCCCTCTTGCTCGGTGTAATGAGATCCCTGTAGTGGGTGAGGTTCAATCCCTAAGTTGCATTCCCGACCCATGCCACGTTTTTGTGCCAGGAGAATGGCACATAACTAGGTACTGACAATCGCCTCGAAAGACCCCAACCCCATTTCAAATGGGAGAAGTACCAGCTGCTGGGTAAACATGAAAGGCTGAGCCACGTATCTGAGAAACTATGAAGAAGCTTGCAAGTGCACTAAAAAAGCGGGTCGAGGGTTCCTAAAACATAGCTTAGAACATTGGCCTCATTACTTTTTTTCTACCTGCAGCCCTTGCTTCCTTAGGTATGGCGCAAAATCTTGATAATAAGCTTGGGTCTCAACCTGCAAGCATTGAGGGTCTCACGCTTAGACGTGAGCCACTCTGTTTGGGCACTTACACTTCCTTACATTGAAATGAAGCTCTCCTTAAGAGCATAACCAATACTACAAGACACACAAACACACCTCCTGAAGGCAGACAATATCCCAGCCTCGCAGCTCTTTATGTATTAAAGTCCTTCGTGCAGACCAGTCAAGCCAATTTTGTGCACAATATCCATGTTTTCCTGTTTCAAAAGCACGTGAACAGAATTAAGCCAGTGCAGATAATGGACGCAACGAAACATTTGGACAAGAGAACTAATCTGACAAAATTAAATGTGTGTGTGTGTGTGTGTGTTGTGTGCGTGCGTGCGTGCGTGTGTGTTGTGTGCGTGCGTGCGTGCGTGTGTGTTGTGTGCGTGCGTGCTTGCGTGCGTGCGTGTGTGTGTGTGTGCGTGCGTGCGTGTGTGTTGTGTGTGCGTGCGTGTGTGTTGTGTGCGTGCGTGCGTGCATGCGTGCGTGCGTGCGTGCGTGTGTGTGTGTGTGTGTGTGTGTGTGTGTGTGTGTGTGTGTGTGTGTGTGTGTGTGTGTGTGTGTGAGTGTGTGTGTGTGTGTGTGTGTGTGTGTGTGTGTGTGTATGTGTGTGTGTGTGTGTTTGTGTGTGTGTGTTTGTGTGTTTGTGTGTGTGTGTGCGTATGTGTGTGTCTGCGTGTGTCTGCGTGTGATTGAGTGTGTGTATAAGTGAGTTTGCATGTGCTCTACCTCTGTACTTGTTTGCCAAAATATTGTGGGTCAGAACGGAGAACATCCCTGGCTGTCTGCAAATATTCATTCGTAAAAATTTTGTATCTAGGGCAAACAGCGACATTGCATCCTGATCCAATTATCTTATAAACTTCTTACACTTCAATGGAGAAATTGGAAAAATCCGGAACGGCAGTTATGTGGTTACAACAGGTTACTGCCTGCAGTCTTTCTGGTATCCGCATACGCGTGTGCGTGCGTGCATGTGTGTATGTGTGCGTGTGTGCGAGCGTGTGCGCGTACGCGTGTGCGCGCGTGCATGTGTGTATGTGTGCGTGTGTAGTGCGAGCGTGCGTGCGTGCGTGCATGCGTGCGTGCGTGTGTGTGGGGGTGCATCTGTGACATCAAAACATGAGGGACTGAGGACTGAGGGTATTCACTGCCACCTCTGCATATACTTGGGTTGCAGAGGGAGGCCTTTTTGCGTTGGTGATGCATTTTAAAATAATAAATTTTTTTAATCACAGACTCTCATAGGGGAGATTATTTGGAGCAGTATCCGGAGTTTACCCTTTTCATGGCAAGTTAAAGGCCTCCACCTTGCAGTAAAATCGGTCATCCTTCATCCTTACACCAGCGGGGTTAACTGAGGAATTCTCTGAGTTGGTTATTCATCCTTGCCTTTTGAACACTGAACCTGCCAGGTTCTAGGCTTATAATATTATTAGCGGGCCTCTGAACCGCCAGCTGTGAAGTTGCAATTGGCTTTGCAGCGAGCTCGCCCACTCGGTGGTGCTCTCAGGTGAGAGACCACCAATAACATTGCAGATTATTTCGGCTAGAGAGAGGGACGGCTAGAGAAAGGGACGGCTAGATTTAGATTATTTCGGCTAGATTCATCACATAGGGGACCTGCAGTTCGGCTAGATTTAGACTATTTACATAGGGGGAGAGAGAGTTCGGCTGATTGGCTTTTGACTGGTCCTTGCCAGTCGACAAAAAAATCCATGATGAGCTCAGACACAAGGGAAAAAAGTTTGATGTTCGTTGCATTGTAAGAGGAAATAACCTGGACACTGACTTGTTATTGCAAATTAGATTGCTGGGAACAAGCTGCTTACTCCGATGTGTGTGTGGTAATATATCATTTGTAACTTTGCTGGAAGGTGTGACTTTGCTAATTGGCAATTGTGTGTTGTAACTGTACCCTCCTTTTCTCCGCTGAGGAAAAGTCCGCTCCAACCACTGAGTAAAGTAAAGTAATGTAACGCTGTGGTGTAAACACTTTCGGCAGAAAATGGGAAAGAACACTGTTATGGGTTGAGCCATATAGCATCCCACCGTGTCAGACAAAGGAGGAGTAGAAAAAAAACTAAAAGAAAGAGTCTCAGGCCCAGAGTCAGCAAAAAGCAAAAAGCGTCGAGAGTTTGGTGCACATACTGCTGTCTAACAGTTTAACAACAAAACAAGGTCTCCTGAGGGACAACTCCTGGAGAACCTAAGCACTCCACACGTCATGACCAACCCCTACAAGAGAGAGGCATTTGCCCAGTCCTGGGTTTATCTTGCCTTAAAAGACATGTCTTTTGCCATGCAGAATTCATGCAGATTTTCCAACCACTGAGTATCTATTTTATTATACTATTATTTTCTTTTCGTGTAGGCAGTTGTAATTGCGGGCATTGTGGAGTGAACCTTGACTGCATATGTTTAGAAATGGTAATAATTTGAGATGTGTCAGATCAGGATCGAAGTTTGGACTTTCATCTTTAATAGAACATCATTAGCAAGTGTCCCGAGACAGCCCGCCGCAATGAAGGATGCTATGTCGTTTCCTGCACCGCCGAATGGATGCAGAGACACAACATCCTGAGAATCAATGTTACTTGGATACATGTTTTGCACGAATTACAGAAATGGCATCTGTCGGACTACACTTACAAGCAAGGTTTAAGTCAGTGTTGTCGTGTATGTTATGTACGGTACGGTATAGTACGTACGGTACGTACGGTACGAAAGCTGCAGATTGTACCATTTTCAAACTTCCTAAATTCATTCAGCAAGCCTTTCATGCATGCCTCCTTCAAAATTGCAGCTCAAAACAACCTTAGATTAAGAGTTGTGTGTCCCTCACTGTAGGCCCTTTTCAGCCCCCCCTTGCACACCATGCCAGTTCAAATTGGTCCGTTCTTGCCCAAAATTCCTCAAAAATCACATGATATAGCATTAATATCATTGGTAACGAAAATGACCTTGCAAACTCCGAAAAGCACGACCCCCCCTCCGAAAATTGTATTTAAAGTTCCGTACGTACCGTACTATCAGTGTTGTGACCCTACGGTGTACGGTACGGTTGACGGTAATACGGTACGGTACCGTAATTACAGTACACCACCGTATTTTGTACGGTTTTCGCAAATTTGGGACCGTATTACGGTCGATTACGGTACGGTCTACGGTACGGTGCATAATTTTCCTCGATTACGGTAAATTACCGTAATTTCTTAACCTTCACAGTGGGCTACAGTGGCACTTGTGCCACTGATAGCTAACTTCCTGCTACTCGAAATGTGTTCCTCAAAAACCCCTCCCTCAGTGTCCTACCCCCTGTCTGAACCACTTCGCATGTCCATGCTGTTCTGCCCCTGCTGCTCTGTGTCCAACTCCAGCGCTTGCTGCTGCTCAAGCTGCTCCTGCTCCTGCTCTTCCTCAGCAGAGCGAATGCCCTCCAGCTACTCAGCAAACTCCTCCTTGTCTGACTCAGGGACTTCATCGAACTCAAAACCCGCGTGCGTGCGTGCGTGCGTGCGTGCGTGCGTGCGTGCGTGCGTGCGTGCGTGCGTGCGTGCGTGCGTGCGTGCGTGCGTGCGTGCGTGCGTGCGTGCGTGCGTGCGTGCGTGTGTGTG
>Ga0307968_1002336_pt1 | contig 15763 bp, 15 predicted proteins | sample OrgLakmetagen650_FD_201834 | JGI IMG/M metagenome (GOLD analysis project Ga0307968, IMG submission 201834) | Saline water microbial communities from Organic Lake, Antarctica - #650 | ecosystem: Environmental > Aquatic > Non-marine Saline and Alkaline > Saline | place: Antarctica: Organic Lake... | reverse complement strand
TCAAAGAGGTGTTGCAGCAGCAGCATTTGTTACGATGCCTCACTGCATGTGCAGATGCGTGCGTAACCACACTTGCCGCTCTAAAAATGTGCCTGCCTGCCAGAACACGTGTATAGCACAATAAGGCGTTGCAGCAGCAGCATTTGTTACGATGCCTCACTGCATGTGCAGATGCGTGCGTAACCACACCCGCCGCTCTAAAAATGTATCTGCCTACCAAAACATGTGTATAGCACAAAGAGGCGTTGCAGCAACAGCATTTGTTACGATGCCTCACTGCGTGTGCAGATGCGTGCGTAACCACACCCACCGCTCTAAAAATGTACCTGCCTGCCAAAACATGTGTATAGCACGAAAAGGCGTTGCAGCAACAGCATTTGTTACGATGCCTCACTGCATGTGCAAATGCGTGCGTAACCACCACCCGCCGCTCAAAGAATGTACCTGCCTGCCAAAACACGTGTATAGCACGAAGAGGCGTTGCCGCAGCAGCATTTGTTACGATGCTTTACTGCATGTGCAGATGCGCGCGTAACCACACCCATTGCTCAAGAAAGCTGACATGGTGTTGGCATGTCACGTCTATGCTTATATGTCATACAAAGAGGCAAGCCACTTTCATCAAGTAGCATGCATTCCTGCACCTTGGCCCCAAGTTGCAGCAACAGCAGCGCACATTCCAGGCCAGTGCAGGGGGTTTATCATCGGTAGCGTAGGAATTCCCATTCTTAGGCACTTTTTAGGCACACACTTCTTTGGCACAGACCCCACATCACATTCCCACCACACAGCTGCAGCAACAGCAGCTTATGTTCCACAAACCCCACATCACATTCCCACCGCGCACTAGCATTTTGTGTATACCACACACGCACACACACACACACACACACACACGCACACACACACGCACACACACAGCTGCAGCAGTAGCGACAGCTTCCCCACAGCTCTCAGCTGCAGCTACCTCCACCCCAGCCACTTCCACACGCCGCACCCCCATCACCTCTTGGCTAGCATGCACCCTAACCCAGCGCCTCAGTTTCTGCCTAGCTACCACCTACCCCGCGTCCATGGCCTGTCCCAGCCAGGGCACGCATACGGTGGAGGGAGCAGAGGGGGAGAGAGAACAGCAGCTGGTCAAGCAGACACACAGCAGCTCTTACTCCTAGCTGCAACGGAGCACAACAGCAGCAGCAGGGATTGCAGCAGCACCAGCAGCAGCGGGGGCAGCAGCCCCCGCGCCGCAGAAGAGGGGGGGTGTGACCAGGGAAGGGCGGCTGCTGCAGCACCTTCAGCCAGGAGCACCGCCCAGCGCATGCCCCGCCGTGGCAAAGCAGGCAGCGCCCTTTCAAACGACGACCCCAGCGCCGCCTGCCTGCACTTTTCGTGCATCCCCCCTCCCCGTGCAGGTAGCAGCAGTAGCTGCAGCATCAGCATGGCCCAAAGCTCCTATGCCGCAGCCTCCCCTCCTTCAGGCCTGCCCGCTCTTGCAGGCAGCATGAATCCCGGGTGTAGCCCCTGCTTGCAATACCCATGGCTCCAACAGCATCAGTACCAACAGCAGCAGCACCACCACCAACAACAGCAGCACCAGCATCAGTACCAACAGCAGCAGCACCACCACCACCAACAGCAGCACCAGCAGCACCAGCAGCACCAGCACCAGCACCACCAGCACCAGCAGCAGCAGCAGCACCAGCAGCACCAGCAGCAGCACCAGCAGCAGCAATGGCTAGCTTTACCTGCACCCCAGACAGGGCATGCTGGGGCCGAGACTGATCCAATGATGGGGCCTCATCCCTCTCATCTGTCCCAGCCCAACCCCACAACCCTCTGCCATCCCTCTGCAGACCGTGCACTTGCGCGTGCGTTGCCGCAGAACCAGGAGCGGCACCACCAAAACCTAAAACAAGGAGACTGCGCAGTGCAAGACACACGCCTGTTCTGCGATGGGGCAGCGGCTGCGTCCCTGCCCGCCCCCCTGACCCTCATGCACACAGACGCAGCCGCTGCTGCTTGCCACGCTGCCCGCTGCAGCGCACCCGATGCGCCACACCTCATGCACACAGACGCAGCCGCTGCTGCTTTCGACGCTGACCGCTGCAGCGCACCCGACGCGCCACACCTCATGCACACAGACGCAGCCGCTGCTGCTTTCCACGCAGCCCACTGCAGCGCACCCGACGCACCACACCGGCAGCCTGCGCAGTCACCATCCGGCCCCCCCCACACACCGCACGCTCCCTTTACACCGGGCCAGCACGCAGCGGAGGTGAGGTGGGACAGCGCTCTGGCAACTGATGCCCTCCCCTTTGAGCTGAGTGCCTTTGAACAAAGGGCAGTAGACGATGGTCAGAAACCGCAGCAGCAGCAGCGCCAGCGCCACCAGCACCAGCACCACCGCAAGCAGTCTAGTACAGGCAGTGGCCAAGATGGGGCATCGTCAGCGCGGCATGTGCAGGGCCCTTGGGGTATCAACTCTGCAGCCGGCCTGCAACAGCTAGGTGGGTGGGTGGGTGTGTGTGTGTGCGCGCGTGTGTGTATGTGTGTGTGTGTGTGTGTGTGTGTGTGCCCGCGTGTGTGTATGTGTGTGCGTGGGTGTGCCTGCGTGTATGCCTGCGTGTGTGCATGTGTGTGCGTGGGTGTGCCCGCGTGTTTGTGTGTGTGTGCCTGGGTGCGTGACTCTGTGTTTTGAGGTACAGTTAGGTTCTACTTGAAAGCAGCTCTGACAGCCATGCTCTTCTCTGATATGGCAAGACCCCTAATCCTAAATGATAAGACTCCTGATCGATGCTCTTCTCTGATATAGCAAGACCCCTGATATGGTAAGACCCCTGCTCCTGATAAATAAGACCCCTGATCCTGATCGATGCTCTTCTCTGATATAGCAAGACCCCTGGTATGTCAGGACCCCTGCTTCTGATAGATAAGACCCCTGATCCTGTTGTTGCTTTTCTCTGATATAGCAAGACCCCTGATGTTGCAGGACCCCTGATCCAATCAGAATTGTGCACTTGTGTGAACAATAAAGTATCGGTTGTCGCTGTTATGTAAGCAATCCTGAATCCTGGCAACCACACTTGCACTCTTGTTCTACAGATACCTAGCAATAACCCTGAACACACGTGCGTACTTGTGTACGCAAGAGAGTGTTGATTGACACTGTATTGTCGGCATGCCTGGCAATTTTGTGTGATGAAACGTGCCCTAGTGCAATGCAGCGAGACCCCTTGAATAGTAGTAGTGTGTACACGTGCGTGTATGCAAGAGGATGTTGGTTGACAAGGGTTGTGTGTGTGTGTGTGAAGTAAGGCATCACTTCCATTGCTGGGGCGTGCAGAATGTGAGAGGCAAGAGCAGAAACAGGCACAGTTAGGTAGGCAAGGCAAATCAGAGCGAGCTCCAACAAGTTTACTGGAGGAGCCGTTTGACACACTTAGTCATTTGGGCAAACTTATAGGGTTGGCCAGAACCGTATATATACACCATATATGACCGTACATTTGGTGATTTCCCTGCCAAAAATACCGTATATACACCGTATATATATTTGTAGTTCTGGCCAACCCTACAAGATTCAAACAAAACGTGGTGTGCCCTAGTGGCACAGCCTTGAGAAATGAAAAAGATCGTTCAGCGCAGTCCTCATCAGAAGGCTTATAGTACTTTCACTCACGTTGGGTGCATGCTTAGTTACTACGCATATGCTTCCTTTGCTCACCCCTTGTTCATAATAAAGCTCCCCAATACACAGACGCCTTCTTCCATTGCTTTCTGCTGTTTACGCGATTGAAGTAGGGATGGTCATAACCATGTATTTACATCGTATGTGACCATCTATCTGGTGGCCGTATATCTGGTAATTTCCCTGCCAAAAATACTGTATATACATATCCGTGTATGAACGTATATTTGGTAATTTCCCTGCCAAAAACACCATATATACATGGTAAATATATGGTTCTGGCCAACCCTATGTATACGCGAGTGCAGTAGGGATGCCCAGGACTGAGTAGGTGGTTTTGGCTGACCCCTCCCAACGTATGCATGCAAGATTTATTTTGTATATTCCTGACAAACCCTTTCCCAGCCTGGTGAGGGAGTTATAGGGTACCCGGTATTAATATGGCTCCTGTTCCTACATTGATGTGGGAGGGATGCTTCATTGCCTGCGTAGCTTTTCTTCCTCTGTTCCAGTCGCCTTGTTTAGGTTGGCCAGAACCTTAATGTGTATATGTCATATGTATGGTGTATCAACGAGAAATTTGGAAGAAGAATCACCAAATGTACGGACATATGCGCGGTGTGTAACATACGATTCTAGCCAACCCTAGCCTTATTGCTTGACCACAGCTTGCGCATTTTTATTACCACATTACAATGCAAGGGTCTCCCTGTTTCCACACTCGCCCGTCGTCGATTGCCTGCGCAGCTCTTTCTTTTCCCCCTCTTTTCCATTCACATGGTGCCTTGACCGCAACTTGTGCATTATTTTTGCTGTTGCGTAGCGGCCAAGAATGGTTATCCTGAAGGTTGTGCATTAATTAATTGTGCTTGACTTATGCACGTTACAGTTACCAGTGCTAACTATGCTAACTAACCACAATGCGATTCAAGGGCATCCCTGTTTTCCACACTCACCCGTCATCGATTGCCTTTTTCTGACCCCTTCGCCCGTACACACACACATACACACACACACACACACACACACTCACACACACACACACATACACACATACACACACACGCACACACATGTACACACACATACACACATACACACACACACTCGTCCTGAACACCCCTCCCTCTTTTCCTTGCAGCAAACCTGCTGCTTGGTCCCAGAGAGCGCTCCTCAGGTATTGGTGCAATGATTGAAATGCTGCAACTACAGAATGCAGTGCCCTTAGGGCTCACTGTCAATAGCAGCGGGGATGCAATTTCTCCAGGGCAGGGGCCCACTTGTGTGGGTGAGGGCCTGCAAATGATTGAGCAGCAAAAGGAAAGGCTACAGGCCCTGTTGGTGATGCGGTCGTAGGAATAGGGTGAAAGCTTGCAATTGATTGAGCAGTAAAAGGAAAGGCTGCAGGCCTTGTTGGTGATGCAGTCGTAGGAATAGGGTGAGAGCCCGCAAATGATTGAGTGGTTAATGGAAAGGCTGCAGGCCCTGATGGAGATGCGGTCCAAGGAATAGGGTGAGAGCCTGCAAATGATTGAGTGGTTAATGGAAAGGCTGCAGGCCCTGATGGAGATGTGTTTGTGGGAATAGGGTGAGAGCCTGCAATTGATTAAGCAGCAAAAGGAAAGGCTGCTTGGAACGCACATTGCTTATATTAGAATTGCTCAGCACGCACATTTGTCTCTCCCCATTTCACGTCTCTCTCATCAGCCACCCACCGAATGGTTCCAATTTGAACAAATTGTTTGTGTTGGGTACCAACAGAGGACCTTTGTCTATGTTGTCCTTTGCTTGTATTATAGTGAGGGGTGGTGCACCCTTAGATTTTGCTTGTATCCTAGCAGACGTGTTCCCTCTTATAGCATTTCTGCTTGTATCTTGTATTCTAGAAGTCGCACTTTTTGACTGATGGCTTTATTTGTAACCTCTGTATCATTTATGAAATATGAACTGCAATTTGCATAAATATACAGTAGCTTTGATGCACACGAGAGTGGTGCTCTCTGATAGATTTTATATGATTGTTTTAAGTATTATAGATTAATTTTTCTTGTGGCTCTTTGTGACTGAAAGTCAGATTATTCTGAAATGTTTTAAACCAGGAAAACTAGCGTTTACGGAAAGTAACGATGCAATACAGCAAAGTGTGGGTATGGATGTTGGTCGCCCCCGTGAAAAATTCCCCCCTGCCAGCCAAACAGTCTCACTTGCAGGGCGGATTTACAGGATTTACAGGAAGTCATCAGTTAAAACGTGCGACTGCTAGGCTGCGTGACAGTGTAAAAAGAAGTAATTAAGGAGTAATCAAACAGTCTCACTTGACTATTTGCGCAAGCATATCTCTGCACCCAATCCACCATTCTGTGACCTGAGACATGCATTGGATAGTTGATTTTTTGTTCTCTCAGCAAATGCTTAAAGTTGGGGAGAGATGATGCAGAGGCTAGGGAGATTGGGTAAGGAGCGGCAGCTTTTTCTCTTTTTTCTTCGTGTCCTTTGTGTGAGTCCCTTCCACTCGCCGACATTCCCAGTACCCCTGCCCCAAATTTGACATTGCAGCATTGCTATATGACATTTATAATATTACAATGCTCGTATCCTGACGCAGAGGTCGATAGAAGCAACCTCAAAAATGCACCTTTTCCCTGCCAAAGTGGGTGCAAAATTTGCAGCGGGCCCCACAGAACCCCCCAGAATGCTACATTTCCGGCAAATGTCAATGATTTAAATATAACACCAAGTATATTGCATTCAGATGAGGTATAGGGAGCTTAGAACCGGGTGGAGAGCTAAGTGAGACTGGTACGGTGGTTTTTTTACGGGGGCGACCTGCTTCTGCACATAACCACCTGACCCTCATTCATGGGCTTACTTTTGGTGGCTCTTAGATGCTGTCCCTAGATTTATTTAGTAGGCATGTAACATTAAATACATCAAAGTAAAACTTCATGTGGTCCTCGCCAGTCAACAAAAAATCTATAAGCAAGCTCATCTACAAAGGAAAAAATTCCGTTGTTTAATGCAAGGGGAAATAATAAACCAGTTCAAAACTAATTTGTTGTTGCAATTAAGGTTGCTCTACTGAACAATCAACTGAGAATAGACTGGAGGTAAACAGTCTTACTAATGAACAGGTAAGCAAACTTTCTCCTCATAGCACCAACGTCTGCGTCTCTACTACTGCATGTCAAAAGGGCTTGCTGATGGCTAATTGTAACCATTGTAACCAAAAGGGCTTGCACTTCATCAAGAATATAATGCTCAAATGCACACTGGTCATACAACGGAGAGTGTTCCCAATTCCAAGATCTCGACTCTTCACCCTTCTCAGCTTCCGCTGAGATGCCCTTTGAGGCATATATAGTGATGTAACCTTAACTTTCACCCTTCTACACAGAGAGGTTCCTAGCTTAAAAGGCGGGTAAAACTCTATCATTTGGGCTAGCTTTTTGGAGAACACGCGCTTTGCTACGCATCTTGGCTGCGGGCGCTCTCAGTGTAGCGCGTGCCTCTACTTTTCTAATTGACTCATACGAAACTTGTTTATATCAAGTTACGACAAGAAAAACCTCCAAAACACGCCGCAGGTTCCAGGCAGCATTGAAGTCCCTGTGCATCTGGAACGCAAGCTGCGTTTTTTCATGTATGTGCTCTGTGCTAGGCCTGCTACATGGTACCCTTCCCCCACTGTCCCACCCCCTGCTTGAGCCCCCCCCTCCCCACCCCTCAGTGCACGGCTTGCAAACAGCAGTGCGAGCAAAGGACTGCTGTTTGCAGGCCGTGCACTCACGCAGTCGTGTGGTCTTGCTTCCGGTGTGTCCAGTAGTCAGTGACATTAGAGGGGGCTGTTGTGTGATCACACCGACTGCAGCAGACAGTGGTGCGATGCCTCATGCCCCTAAACGAGTATCGCATGAGCATGACAGGCCTGTGCTGTTTGCCTCTGATGACCCGGGCAGCACGCCTCAGCAAAGACGCTTCGACACAGAACTTGGTGGAGCTTTGCTAGTGCTGCTGCTTTGTCACACTCTTGGTGTTGGGGGGCATCTGGTGGCGGCTTGCAATCAAATCTCCTTGACTAGATCAAACACGGACGCCTCTTCACCTTCCTCCCATGCTAGATCTAGTCGAGGAGTTTGATTACAAGCCGCCGCCACCAATTTATGGCCTCCTGACCCACGCAGCACGCCTCATTACAGGGCTTGGTGGAGCTTCGTGGGTGCTGCATGCTTCGTCACACCCTTGGCGTTGGGGGGGCATCTGGAAGCAGCAGAGGAGCGAGTGTGACTACAAGCCGAACCTATGAGATCCTAATGGGTCACGTCCCTTAAAAGCTTTGGGCGGTACATGCTGCACTAGCCAAATGGTCCATACCCGAACCTGCTACTAATTTCGCCCGACAGAGTCTGTGAGGCGCCTTGGGGCCTTAGGTATGGGGTATAGCTGGCAGGGAAAGGCCTGTAGGTGAAAAGGTAGGGGATTTATGAGAGTAAAAGAATCTCATTGGAACACTGCAACTAGCATTCCCTTCGCCTCTTTATTGCATAGAGCACAGTAGTCTGGCAAATCAAACGGCAAAACCGACCAGACCATACGAACACACGCATTCCTTTCCTTGGTTCAGTGCTAAAGAGAAACAAAATGGCGACAGACATTGCTTTTAAAGAAATTGAGATTGCCAACTATTAGTTTTGAGCGCCTGAGGTCAGGGTTTGGCCAGATCTGTGTTGTAACATGCACAAGTACAGTATAATTTACCTATCGCTCATTCTGCGGGTTAACCATTTGGCCGCTACGCTACATTTGATATCAAGGCTGAGGTCCTCATTCGAATCCGCACTTTTGAGCGCCACGTAGTGTAGCGGCCGAACCCTCTGGGTTAACCATGTTGGCCACAACACTACATGGCGCACATTCAAGCGCCCGAGGTCAAGAGTTGGCCAGATCTGTGTACATGCACAACTTGTTGTGCAGGTAGATTCCACGAAACACACATCTGGAAATACACATACGTTCACACATGCACGGTTTGGGCGTTTGGGCAAACCTTTGTTGAAGCACTTCTACCATGCTCCCTTTTGGAACCAGATTGCCAGTAAATGTGTACCCATTCATATCACCGTGCAATGCACACACACACGCCGATCTAGCACAAAGCAAGTGGTGCTAAAAAGTCCCTTACCTCCAAGTTATGCTTCAGCCGGGTGCCTGGTAGCACAAAGAGTTGCAGCCAGTCAGACTGACTCCCTCCCTTGGCTTCTCCCACTTCTCTTCATTACAATTACAAACCTGGAACACGAGGAAGACCGTCATGGAAGACCTCATGCACGACAAGGGGAGGGAACCAGTCTGGACAATACCTCCCAATCACACTGGAGGATTTCGGCTTAGGTCTGGCTGGGTCAACTCTCAGAGCTACCCTCAACCTACAGTCATCATTAATAAATGGAGTACTGAGATGCTGGAGGATACCTCTAAAAATTTCCTTGCATCAGAATTTTTATGGTGCGTGCCCAAGAACCGTACTCGTAAGTGGGCAGATTTGCATCCACCACGTTCCTGCATTCCTGCAGCCACGATCCTATGCATTCCTGCAGCCTGACGTGTCTAACAATGGGGCTGTATTCTTTTTGGCTTAAATAAGCACTCTGTTTTGCAACGTTCCAAGCACAGTTAAGTGTGCTCACCCAAGATGGGTGAGCACAGTTAAGTGTACTTACCCAACTACAGACCTAATTACACCATTGAGATGCTGGTACAGTGCTTAATGAGGTGCTTTTGCAGCAAGATAGCAATGCACATACACACACACAAAGTTTTGCTCACCAGCAGCCACCGCCGATCGATCTCTTCTGCGTAATGTCTTACAAGCTCCCAGCCCCAGGCAGGCAAGCGCATCAACAGGGGGTGTCTCTCATGTGTGCCTGTGCATGTTAGGGAACTCAAATGAGATTAATATCTATATCCTTTCTCTTCCTTTGGCTTAAACTGTGCCACCTACCCATTTGCCAAATAACGGTATGCAACGTCTCATTAAAAACATTTTCATCCGTAAAGACCGCTGCTACACTTTCTGACGGAAATGATTATGCAGTTGATGTCAAGTTGTCTTGCAGCAATTAGCACAGGCAGTACATTTTTCTTAGTCCAGGCAGCAGTTAGCCCAGGCATCAATTATTTTGTATGTTGCATGCTTTAGTGCACTCCTCCTTGGCACCTGTACTCCGGGAGCACGAGCTGCTGCAGCAGGCCATAAGGGTTGTGGTCATCGTACAGCCCATCACACAGCGCCATGTGCCTGGTTGAAAAGTGGGGTTCTACATGGCCACACGAGGACACCTACAGGACACAGCTGGTAGGGGTGACTCAATGACAGGTCTCACAGAGGAGCCATGTATGCAGGGTCTGAAGAAGCCACCCCTACAACATGTTGGGCTACCAGCTCCACGAGCAGAGTAGCACACCTGCGCAAGCTGGTGCAATGTTGAAAATAAATTAGAGTTGCTTCTGGTGTATGCTTGCCTCCTGCTGACTTGACATAGGTCTGCAAATTAGGGCTGGATGCACGCGGGTGCAAACACGTTACTTCAAGCTTCAAGCTGTGCATATCCAGCCTGGCCTGCAGCTCTCTTCTCAAACAGTAAAAGCGAACGGGTCCCAATGAGGGTCAAGCTACCACAGAGTGCAAAATTTGCCTGACGAATCCCAATAAGGCGCAAGCTATTGCAGAGTGCAGAACTTGCCTGACGAGTCCCAATAAGGCACAAGCTACCACAGAATGCAAAATTTGCCTGACGAATCCCAATAAGGCGCAAGCTACCGCAGAGTGCAGAACTTGCCTGACGAATCCCAAAAGGGCTCAAGCTGCCACAGAGTGCAAAACTTGCCTTACGAATCCCAATAAGGCTCAAGCTACCACAGAGTGCAAAACTTGCCTGACAAATTCCAATAAGGCTCAAGTTACCACAGAGTGCAAAACTTGCCTGACAAATTCCAATAAGGCTCAAGTTACCACAGAGTGCAAAACTTGCCTGACGAATTCCAATAAGGCTCAAGCTACGACAGTGTGCAGAACTTGCCTGTGCATCCCAATAAGGCTCAAGCTACCACAGTGCAGAAATTGCCTGTGCATCAAACTGCAGCACACAACGTACTAATCCAGCCGACCACATATTGGCCCATCCCCACTTCCGTTTGCAGGTAGAGCTTGATAGTATACTTTCCCTTTCCACCAAACCCTACCCGCAAACCCTGTGGGTGGAAGTCAGGTCCTGCTATTTCTGGAACGTGAGGGCACCTGCCTGTGTACCCGAATTAGGCATGTTTGTGCGTGTGTTTGTGTGTGTGTGTGTTGTGTGTGTGTGTGTGTGTGTGTGTGTGTGTGTGTGTGTGTGTGTGTGTGTGTGTGTGTGAGTGTGTGTGTGTGTGTGTGTGTGTGTGTGTGTGTGCGTGCGTGTGCGTGTGCGTGTGCGTGTGCGTGTGCGTGTGCGTGTGCGTGTGTGTGTGTGTTGCGTGTTGTGTGTGTGTGTGAGAGAGAGTGTGTTTGTGTGTATGTGTGTATGTGTGTGTGTGTTGTGTGTTGTGCGTGTGTGAGAGAGAGTGTGTTTGTGTGTATGTGTGTATGTGTGTGTGTTGTGTGTTGTGCGTGTGTGAGAGAGAGTGCGTTTATGTGTATGTGTGTGTATGTGTGTGTGCGTGCGTGTCACAGCCTCACTGACATAATAATTATTAAGTATTAGGTAATAACTGAATGCAATAATACATTTAAAATCCCGTGGATTTCCCTTCTGACAGTCAGTACAGTTCCTTTCTCATCTTGACAGAAGAACCAATGGGATCAATCCTTGGGTATAGTGCTGCCCCAGAGCCAAGTTTCACTATTTTGAAGAAGTAAGCACACACACGCACGCACGCACACACGCACGCGCGCATACACACACACACGCATACACACACACACACACACACACATACACACACACGCGTATACACACACACACACACACACACAAATACACACACATATACACACACGCATATACATACACACACAATTACACACACATATACACACACACGCTTATACAAGCACACACATACATACACATACTCACACATGAAACTGCCGTTCCAACATACACACACACAATCAGGGCTGCAGACTACGAAATAAGGAAGTATGGACCCCAACTTCGCGCAACTGTAAACCTGAATGGTGCAATGGACAGGCAGATGGGCAGCGGGTTCAGAGCTTTGGCAGGTTAGCTCCTTGTCCTGTTTCAAGTAGTGCAAACAAAGGCCGCTGGCCATTCACACCAGTGCTGCTTCGTCCGCCCACATAAGGCATAGATCTGAGAAGCTACCTGCTCACCTTGAATCTGCCTAGCTCCACTGTGTGTGCCAATGTGCCATTGTTGTTTGCCTCAATGATGTCACATCGTCCAGGCTACATCTTTGGAGGGAACACCGGGCGTGGGAATGAAGCAGGAGAGGCCGAGAAAATTGCCATGACAGTGAGCAGGATCTCCAGAAAAAAAACCTGCCTTCTTCAACTTTGCTAGTGTGCTTTAGACAGCTGGCACGAGTTGTAACGATTCAAAGCGCTGTGTTAGGGATGCTCTCTATCTTCCAGCACTGCTGTGACTGCAACAGGCGCCAGTGGCTCTGAACTCGACGCAAGGAAGTGAGAAAATAGCCATGACAGCTCCCGTGTCAATCCAGCAGCCGCAGCAAGAGGAGCAAGGCAAGGCAAGCAGTACCAGTATGTAAGTGTATATTTCAGCTCTTTCCGTTCGTTCCAGGTAGATAAAGCAAACAATGATGATATGATGATCCAATCCTCTCGTGCCTTGATGTCATGCTCAGGTCCTTCATCTTGCCCAGCAAGTATACCTCCGTCTCTGACCTGCCCATACCCAAGAACTTAAACGTGAAGCTGATAGAGGTCCCAGAAAAAGAGGTGTGTGCAACTTTAGGGATTTACGTGCAACTTAGTGATTTACGTGCAACTTTAGGGAATTGCGTGCAACTTCAGGGATTTAAGCTCTCGCTGCTGCTGATTTGTATTAGAGGATACTGACCTTCCTATTCCGGCAAACCGGCTAGTACTTTGCTCTAGCACTCACATTCAGTCTATGAGCGTCCTTCCAAAAGCATCTGTCAACCCGTTTCTATCAAATGCTTCGCAAATGCGTGCCAGGTCGCTGTCATTTCCTTTTCGTGGGGACTGAATGAGAAGCGATTCCGAGAGCACGAGCAACGCTTGAGGTGCAACGGACAGAAGATTTGTTTGTGACGGTGCTTTGTACAATCCTCTGACAGAACATTTATGGGTCCCTGCTTTCTATCATGCTAAGTCCTTTTTAAAAGCATAAAAGCACAAAAGCGCTATACATTGTATGGAATTAATGGCGGCCAGGAGGTCAACTGTATCACCATTTTCACTACCTAAGAAAGTACCTCATTACCCTGAATAATTGTTCTAATTGTGCACACAGACTTCACTTGCTCTACTGTGCACACAGACTTCACTTGTTCTTTCTGTGTGCACAGACTATACTTGTTCTTCTGTGCACACGGACTATACTTGTTCTTTCTGTGCACACAGACCATACTTGTTCTTACTGTGCACACAGACTATACTTGTCCTCTCTGCGCACACAGACCATACTTGTTCTTACTGTGCACAGAGTAGCAGCTGCAAGAGACTCATTAAACCTTAGCGCAGACCCCAAGGATGTGGAGCTGTGGGGATACAACCCTCCGGTACGCAAGATTCAGTTTTGGACTTTGGGCACTCAATCGCTGCTTGCCAAAATCTTCCATGCTGCCTGACGATGCACATATCCAACACCACACGCACTTTTGCGCCCAAAAAAAGTTGTCAGAACAGCCAGTCTCGTGCTTATTTGTTGCTTGCGTGAGAAGGCTGCCATCAACAGTCAACTTTTCAATTTAAACATCATTGACAAAACACATCATCAGTCAATCCTAGCTGCTCCAGCTCAGGGTTTAGGGTTAGGGTTGAGGCACAAAGACAGCTTTTATTCCTGACTCCTCTTTTTAAACGCAGTACAAAGTGTAATCAAACATCACTTACGTATTGTCCTGCTTGCAGTGGACCCTGCCTTGGTGCAAGCGTAATGAGGTGGCAATTCCTATCGTCAAGTGACAGCAATGCTGCATGGACGGCAGGCACCAAGGGTGGAGGTGTCGTTCGCACGTCAAAGCAACGTCGCGCTTGTGTGTCTTAAGTTGTAATTTCTAGGAGGGGAAATTCCTGGGTACTGGTTATGTTTGTGCGGATGGACAATTTGTAGGTTTCAGTGATATCTTGTTTGTGTGAGCTCAATAAGGCTGGAATGCTCCATTTGTTTGCACGAAAGGACAATTTGCAAGTTTCAATGCTATCTTACTTGTGCGAGCTCAATAAGGCTGAAATGCTCCATTTACACATGATGCTCCATTTACACATGATCACACATGATGCTCCATTTACACCTGCTTGAAGGCTGAGATGCTCAATTTACACATGAACAGCATACAGAGTCAGACGCCTTTGCATCCAAGCAGTGCATTATGTCAGTACAGAGTAAAGTTTACTCTCCGACATCATAGGAAGAAATACGCAAGCAGTGAAAAACCACTCTTACATCAATAAGGAAAAGGAGCCACACTTCTTTAATACTGGGTACCGTAAAACTCCTCCATCATAGACTAAAAACATAGAAAGACATACCGGTAGGCATGTCTGGGTAGTCCCCACGCCAAATTGCCCGGTCGTCCCCATGCAACCCAAAGTTTTAACCTTTTTCCGGCTGTGAGGTCACAGGCCTTGATCACACATATTCTTGCAAGTCTGTTGTAAAGGGTAAACGCACGGCACGTAACTAAATATCTCAATTTAAGCCTTCTCTACCACATTGTCTTACCACGACAGTGGTGCGTAGCCCTCTTCTTCCACCGCAAATCGAAAAAGCACGTTCACAACACACAAAGAATTTCCAACCAAACAAAAATAAATCATGACTATGAAGGCACAAGCCAGTACCATCCCCCAACCCGCCACAAACTGTAGCCATTGTATGCCTTTCTAAACCTTCACCCACCAGCCAACTTGCTACTCCTCACAAAATCAGCCAGAAAAAAGGTGCACGGCGTTTGCAATCTGCTCCCTTACATACCACAGCCAAAAAGAGAATACGCTGCCAGATAGAAAGCTGGCAAACCCAAAATCAATACCATTCCACAAAACAACTCACTAGTAGTAAGCAGCCTAACAAATGCATCACACACTCACAGACTTTTCGTCACAATCGTCCCGCAATACAGACGCCTGTATAAACAATTACTCCCCCCACCCAGCAAATCAATATAATTAGCCCCCCCGCCCAGCAGATAACGAACAAGTAACGAACACAAACCCGACCTACCACATCTACAATAAACCGACCTTTGAGAATACAGACGAATGCAGGCTACCCAACACCACCCCCTCAGCACAAACCCCAAAGAAAAAGAAGTAACGATCTCCTTAATATATTTCCCAATGCCAACCTAGCCTGCACCTAACTCCATTGCACACCACCCACATCCAACAATAATAGTGGCGCTGCGCTTGGGGACCCTAGGTCAATACTTCCATATTATTACTATATAGCCCATACTTGCAATCCATGCTTAAGCTGGTACGATACCATAACCTCGTCGTGACAGCCATGGGTCCGTGATGAGCAAGGGCCCTGTCATAGCAAATCACTGTCACTGCAAAGTATAAGACTCAGCACAACAATCTATATCTGTGTCCCAGATCACCTTTTCGAGTCCTCCGAGTGAGCGCCCCTCGTAGGCCAGGCTGAAACCTTCGCTCACTTTGTACACGCCTGCAGTCTGCTCAAGGTACGAGCTCAGATCAGGCATACCATCTGCATCACGCTTGCAAGGAGGCACACTAGAGGATGCAACGGGGTTGATTGTCGATGAGTTAGGTGCAGTGGACGAACTCACAGGAGGAGAGGCAGTTGCTAGCATGTCTGTGCGCTCTAGCAGTGCCATGACTACAGGTACTTGCACTTTTAC
>Ga0307968_1002335_pt1:5000-15764 | contig 15764 bp, 11 predicted proteins | sample OrgLakmetagen650_FD_201834 | JGI IMG/M metagenome (GOLD analysis project Ga0307968, IMG submission 201834) | Saline water microbial communities from Organic Lake, Antarctica - #650 | ecosystem: Environmental > Aquatic > Non-marine Saline and Alkaline > Saline | place: Antarctica... | reverse complement strand
ACAACATTTTTTGCAGGGAAATAACCACATATATGGTCATATACGGTGTATATAAACGGTTCTGGCCAACCCTACGTATTTCCAGGGTCCTCCTGCCTTGCGCCAACAGCGCTGCAGCTACTAGTCAGACCCACCATTCCCGGCCAAATTCCGTTCCTAAAACGAATCTAATCAATTTTTGACAAATAATGGTCCAGGGTAGTAAGAAAGAACACATGAAACACTTCTAAAAATGTGCAGGTTCGTTTTATCAAACAGGAATGGTGAGTCTGGCTACTAGCAAGCAAAGAGCAGGAATTTTTCTTGAGGTCTCAGGCCGGATTTAGCTCGTGTACTGTGTAGCCTTTTGTTCAAGTAATATGGGTGACATGAAATAGAAATGACAGCCGTCTGGGCTGGTAGTGGCACATACCCAGCGAAATGTATGGGTAGTAGTACCCACAGCGATTTGTTTGATGCATTCACGTGTCAGCTCCATCGGCTCGGATTTACCCCTTTATTTATGAGCAGTCCCTGCTGTTTGATTGCTGATATGTTATTTTGCTCGACTTCAGGCGAATGTTCATGCTATTCCCCCGCCGAACCTTGCGTGTAATGGCATAGCCCAGGTGTTGCAACGACGCCAGCTTTCAGTCTGGCGTGGCCTTGTAAACAGTGGCATTCAAATAATAAACTGTAGCATGTTCATGCTATTCCCCCGCCGAACATTGTGTGTATTGGCATAGCCCAGGTGTCGCAATGACGCCAGCTTTCAGTCTGGCGTGGCCTTGTAAACAGCCGCATTCAAATAATAAACTGTAGCATGTTCATGCTATTCCCCCGCCGAACCTTGCGTGTAATGGCATAGCCCAGGTGTTGCAACGACGCCAGCTTTCAGTCTGGCGTGGCCTTGTAAACAGCGGCATTCAAATAATAAACTGTAGCATTCAAGTAATAAATAGCAGCATTCAAACCCATTTACTGGTTCACTCCCTCCCTGTCTACAAAGCTAGCCCTTCAACTCATCTCAGGGGCAGAGCCCCTCAAGATGCAGGTACCTTGTGCATTATAGAGGTCTCTTGTGCACGTGCACTCTTAAGTCTATTGTCCCTGCGTTTTAGAGGTCATCACGAAAAGGCCGGTGCTTGCCGTGGTGGATGCCACTCCCAAGGAAGGCAGGACTTGAGCTTGATTTCTGCTCCGCTCCCACTCACTATTTTGCGCACAGGGATTTGACCCCAGCTGCAGTGTGCTGCTGGCTCTCACGGTAGAGGCCCATTTATCACGCCTGCTGATGGCCACCGCCAAAGTGGCAGGACAGCGCACGGACCCTGCCAGGTGTGTGTGTTTTGATGTATGTAGTTTTGTTGGTGTGCATTCAAATGTGGGGTGATGTGTTGTTATTTGCTTTGGGGTGACGTGCAGCGACAAAGCAAAGTTGAGGGGTAAGAATTAGGTGCGGATTTGCAGATGTGGCAGTGTGGTTGTGCGTTTGGGTGTGAAAATGTGGCAGTATAAAAAATTTGACGTTCACATGGTAACTTTGATCACACTGCTGCTACTATAATGCTAGAAGTCTGGCATAAAGTACACAAACAAACACCGCAGCATACACACACAAACACACACATTGCCTCCCTCGTTGCGCACCTCTTCAGGCGCCTCCCTGAAGCCGAGCCACGGGGCCGAGACGTGCAGCGACGCCTTGAGCGCTTGGCCAACAGAGACCGCACGCTCTCCCACTTCCAACCCAGCCAACAGCAGCAGCAGCAGCAGCAACAGCAACAGCAACAGCAACAGCAAGAAGAGGCCATAGGTCAGACCCATGCATCATCAGGCAGTGGAGGGGGGCCTGCTTCCTCCCACCCCCCAACAGCAGCAGCATCGCAGCAGGGCCAGGGGCATCAACAAGGGCAGCAACATCAGCCGCCAGCTGGGCAATCCTTGTTGCCGTTCAAGCGCAGCCGCCCGCTGCTGGTCAAGGCCTCGTCAACCGGTGATGCCTCGTCAAGTGCACTTGGGGTTCAAGGTAAAGGAGTTTTTAGTCTGCGGCGGTTATTCATAGGTTTGGCCAGAACCATACATTTATAGGTATATACGGTGTACATACGGTGTTTTCAGCAGGGAAACCACCATACATACGGTCATATAATATAGTTCATAGTTATTCACCATGCATTTCTAGGGTTGGCCAGAACCGTATATATTTACCGTATATGACCGTATATTTGGTGATTTCCCTGCAAAAATACCGTATATACACCGTATATATATGGTTCTGGGCCAACCCTATGCATTTCCTATTTGGCTGACCTCTATGGGTTGTGTCTCTGCTCTCTTGTTGTAAAAAAGTGTGTTGGCATAGCAATGTGTTATGTGTTACATATAAGATTATGAGCTTTGTTGAGGCAATCACTGAGCTTGCCGACTGACTGCACCAGGGATGTGTCATATGGCGTATTCGTGTAATACGCTGTATTGTATTAAACGCGTATTTTACCGTATTGTACAAATTGGGCCGTATTATACGATTGCAACATTTGTCGTTTTTGCCGTTTTGGGGCCTTTTAAGGCAATTTCTGCCCCGACAACGGCCTTTCAGTGAGCGTCCAATGCTATCATGTAATATATTAGTAACATACAATATATTGGAAAAGAATTGGGAACGTTTTGGTTGATTTTAGGGCGAATTGGGTCCATTTTGGGTCAAAAATCGGCACTCCCAAAATTGCCTTAAAATGCGGTCGTATTATACGCGTATTCCGTATTTAACGCTTATTTTACCGTATTGAACGTAGCGAATGACCGTATGACATCATCCCTGTGTGTTCCATATAAGATTATGAACATTGTTGAGGCATTTACTGAGCATGCCGAATGACTGCACACTTGGTGACCAGCACCTAGAGTTTGTTGTTCTCGCTTCTAAACCAGGCGCAGTCAAGCAGACTTGTATTTAAAAAGGGAGTGGTTCTCACTGCTGCATCTTTCTTTCCTTTCTTTTCTTCTCAAGCATATTTACGATTTACACAAAGGGGTTCAAGGGAGGGCGCCCCAATATAACAACGGCATTGTGTAAGATGTGCGGTGGCAATACCACTGCCCACATTTTGGTCCCGCAAAGCTGGCGCTTAAGTCTTGGTGTTGCAAAATCTTAACAACAGAAGGTATTGATCCTTTGTAGAGGCAGCTGCTCATGCACAACGCACTTTTAATCCTTCTTGTTATACCTTGGTTTACTACATTCTCTCTCCCTACCACACCAACTCTTGCATGTCACTTTCATGATGGTTTGCAGGCATAATTGGAGGTTGGAATGCTTCGCGGTGTGAGCACTGCAGCATGCTCCCGATTGTATATTTGAAGCAACCTTGACAAAGTACCATGCTTTCCATTTTTTCTTGCAGGTGAGAACCAAGTGGGTATACCGCCCCCAGACCAGTTGGTACGCCCCTTGGGCCCTTCCCTCCTGCTCAGGGGCCCCCTGAGTAAAGTCCCTGCTGCAGGAAGCAGCGGTGCAAGAGCCCCCAATGATGACATAGCTGGTGAGGACGTCATGCCCACATTGACAATTGAAGACATGCTGACTGCCCTGGAGAGAGACACCACACTGGGGAGGAATAACATGGTGTGGCGGATGCACAACACGCTGATGCTCAAGAAGGAGGGCGAGGTGGCTGCTCCCTGATGCTGTACACAATGTGTCTATCTGGATATTTCATATGTATGTCATGCTAAATCAGTGGCATGGAGGAATCGTGTGATTTTTCCTGGGATTTATAATGTGAGCAACGGTTATACGGTTATTTGGTTGTTTGGCCAGTTTAGATGGCTCTCTTAAAATCCATGCTTAAGCTGGTACCATGCTTCGTCATGACATGTACTTCGTCTTTTGACAGTTTTGGAAATGAGGCTTACAGAGGCTCTCATTAATTGAGCTCCACTGGTTCAGAGAGGCTCTGCAACTGAAGGAGCTTTTTTTATTTTGGGGCGAGCCCCTACAGATTCCTCTTTCGCTCTGCCATAACTAAGTTTGCAATACCTTCCCTTTTTTCTTATGTCCACCAACTCAGCGTCTCTCCAAGTACCTCTCACTCTATGCTTCAAATCTGCAGTAAACTCTTGCATGGGAAGCAATAGCTTGCATGGTCAGGGGGAGATAGCAAACTCCCTACTATGAGGATGAAACGAACCGAAAATAAAAAATAAAAAGGAAGCAAGAGAGGCAGGCTGGAAGAAATAGAAGAAAGTAGGGGGGGCAACCAGGTTATAATGGCAAGAAGGGCAAAACGTGTACTTCCAGGTTGGTGGCACGTCTAGCTGTACAGCCTCGAGGCACTCTAACATAATTCTAAGGAACGCTAAGAACCAAAAGTGGGGATACAAGAAAGGATGATGATTTAAAGGCCTAGACAATAAGAAACAGGATGTTCTACTAAGAACCGAGAGCAGGGGAAAACAGACCAACCTAGAGCTAGAGCAAATCGGGGGACACGGCTGCTAGGATGGGAGCTGCAGTGAAACAGGTAAAAATGCAAGCATCTGCCAGGATCAATCAACCGCAATAACTTAAAGAGGAGAAATCATCATTTGGGAGTACCATCACAAAATGAATAAAGAAGAAGTGAACGAGGATTAGGAGCTTCACATAGGACAACACCAATTTTGCACCATCAAATTTTTTTTTTGGCCAGCCACGCACATGAGTTTCTTTCACTAAAGCAAAAGAAAAAAGAAAAAACTACGCAGGCAGTGAAAGCCACTCCCCACATTAATTAAGGAACAGGAGCCACTTTGGTACCGAGTGAAGTAAAGCTCCTCCACCGCGCTTCACTTTAATACACTATGCACTTTATCCGTGTCAAAATATTCACAGTCATTTCAGAGACCCTGTACCGTGTTTTCTTTCGTCTAGTACATTAACGTGCAACACGATAAACGGTCAAGCTCCGGTAAGGGAAAGCAGAAAGCAGTTGGCAGCCACCAGAGATGAGTAGCACTAACAGAGATTGACACACGCTCACGAGTACGAGCGAAGATCACCCAAGCATGGATATATGTAACTGACTATAGCAACATAATAATAGCTCACTCCTCTGCTGGATGCCATGGTAACTACCTTTGTCCAAAGGCGCCACAAATTAGTTTTTTATACTTTGGTTGTGTGTCACGCCCAATTGGTGGCAGTGATGATTCGAGTGATTTGGTTAGCTAGTACTATAGTTAGTGTTTCAGTTGAGGTTGTTTTGCCTAGCCTCGTTCAAGAAGCTGGGGAAGCCGGTTAATTGAAGATAGCATTTTCTGGTTTTGCTATTGCGGTATTTAATTAGCTCAGTAGACTACTCAATGCTCAGCCAGATGGTTGAGCAAACCTCCCAGCCCTGGGGAAGAAAGGCGCGGCAGCCGACTACAGTGTGTGTGTGGTATAGTATATGTCAGTGTGCTAGGCAAGTTGCAATTGGATTAGAGAAACAGCAGAGAAAGAGAGGGGATCGAAGGAGAATAGTCAGTAAGAATTGTAGTTCAAAGCTTTTGCTTGAGATAGACTCGACCCTGCTGGCTTAAACCATTATTGATAGCTGTTAATTACCAAAATCGCCATATCCAGAAAGTAAAGGTTATCAATAGCACTAACACATCCAGTTTATTGCACACGACATACAAACTCTCAACTGACAACCAACAAGCAGTCATTGCTTGTCGCTTTCTTTGTCGCTGCCACTGATTGGGCGTGACATCTTCGTCACCAAAAATTTGCCAACAAAAGGAACACACGGTTGTTTTTCAACGAGGAACTAGACCGTACAAATACAGGTGGTCAAAAGTCACGGGCCTCCATAGTACTTGTTGGCACTGCCACGATACTCCCCATAAGAACTGGGTGTCTGAGAAAGGAAATGAGTGGTGGCTCAAACTTTTCTTCTTATGCTTGGAAGCTCACGGCCTGTAATATCAGCATATCCTTCTCTGGTACTAGAAGCGGATCATCATGGCCCTGGAGACAATCAAACTTTGGGACTTTTTTGAGCCTCGCAGACTGCTCATAAATATGTGTTTAAACTCTCGGCATAATGCCACATCATCTGCTATATATTTTAATGCTTAACGATAAAGCTCTTTGTGCAATTCAACTACTGCCCTGTCAGATCAATTTACGGTCACTGCAAAGTATAAGACTCAGCACGTCTACTCATCTCTCCTGTTTCAATTTTTTTATACATGCCAAAAGCATACAAATGATCAAATCAGTTCAGTGTTCAGTAATCACGAATAATTTGACACCGCAAAACCCTTGACACCAATCTGTTAAGAGCAGCAGGAACCATTTACAGCAGCTAAACAAGGACCCACTCCACAGCCTTGAAGTTGCTGGTCTACATGCCACAGCACTCATAAAAAATATAAGCTTACATGCAATCAGATCCACAACAAAAATCATACAGATGAGACGAGACATTGAACACAACCCCCCAAAATATCCAAGCAATACTCCTGGTGGTTACGGCTTCTGCATTCCAGCCACCTCATTCCCACTGAAAAGCCTATCTTATTTCATTTTCCAGGTGGGATGTTGTGTCTCTGCATCCACTGGGCGGTGCGGAACACAAAGCAATACCCTTTCCTTATCCACGCCGGTAGTGTTTACACTATCTGCATTTTTCTTTTCAGTAATCACTCCTCCATCCGGGAGTGCTCCGAGCGTGCCAAAATCAGTGTGCTTCAGAGCTGCAGCTGGAATAGCTTGAAAGCCACGCTCACTGAGATTTGAGTTGAGGTATAGGTGGCTCATAAACAATTGCAATGTGCGCTTGCCACGTGCCTCGTGGCTGCTTCCCCAAAGCATGGTTGTTCCTGGTGGCTGCTGCTGTGAGGGCTGATATAATTGCTTGTCGGCAGCTGCTGCATCCCCGCTCCCTCCAGCACTTTTTATTGCACTCCCATCACCCTAGCTGCTTTACTTCCATGAAAGCTTAGCTGTACACCGATATGTGAAGCTGTGAAAGAGACAGCTGATCTGGCAGCGTGCCATGTTGTCCTACAAGACAGTGTCAAATCACCGTGACTGCAAAGCTTATGAAGGCTCTGCAAATAAATCAACTAAGGGTCGTATTTTGATATGGTGTAGATAAATCAGCGAATTGTTCTTTCTTTTCTGATCTATAATAATTTGTGGCGCCTCGGATCAAGAAAGGCTTTTAAGGTGGAAAAATTTCCAGCAGAGGAGTGCAATCTTTGCTTCATTGTACTCCCTTATGCTTTGTTCAGTTCTCTGTCTCCATGTCTGTGCGCTCTATAGCTATGCTCATATGAAGTATACCTATACTTGTGTGCGTGTCTATCTCGTCTTATTACTTTGGCTGCGACAAGGCTAAATATCCCCTCCCTTATTACTCTGGAAATTAATTTTTAGGCGGTTCCATTTAATCGTTAGGCTGAGCACCTTCTACGACGTACAACAAGTAGGCTGCTAGATGTGCCTGCTATGCAGAATAATTGGAAAAACTGGAAATAAGGGTTGTAAAATCATTACCAACATCAATCCAAATGCCAAAAAGGCTATTGCAAACCTGTTTGGTGCCCATGTTTTGAAAGTACCTCGGAAACTATCGATAAATAATGCTGATCTCCATATTTAAGTGTGATATTTGAGCCATTGGGGTCGATTCAAAAACACGTGTTTTGTTTCAGTTGATACGCAAGTAGGCTCGGAGGGGAACATCAGTTTGAACAAAAAACATTGTACCATGTAGACCGGCATGCACTTGAATGCTGCAATGCAGCATATGAAATGGAATTGAATTGTATTTCAAGGTGCTCTCTGACAATTTGGCAGTTGGGCGGTTGGCAATTCAGCGGGCGTCATTGTCAACGAAACTGAAATTCCCGGTGATTCGCCATAGATAGCTACCTGATTTCGTGGAAATAGACGGCGCGTAAGAGCAGTCGCCATGGCGAAGAAAAAGAGCACTCCCTCCGCCCCGGCAACGTCTTTCACGCAGCAGGCCAAGGCCTATGCTGAGGGCCTTGCTGATGAACACAACAAGCGTGATCCTGATGCATTTGGTGTTTACCTGTACAACGATTACTTTGCCTGTGAGTTGCATTCCCTGATGATGGCTAAGTGCTTGTTGTTTTTTTGCATGGCATGGATGCACAACCATTACGTACAGCACCCATTTTGTGTTACGTTCAAGGAACTCTTCTTGTTCGCATGCATGCTGCATACTTATAATTCGCTTGCTTAAGACCAACCTTGTTGTCTGCCCTGTTCTTACTCCAGATGGCAGTGCCGAAGTAGTTGAGAATACGCTTAACACGGTAAGCAAGAGTGCTAGCAATTTCAATCCAAAAGGGTGTACCTTGTGATTAATTGTCTGTCCTATGTCTTGACTGCAGGTGTCAACCAAAGTGGCTGCTGCGGACTATAGGTATGCGTGTTTCATGAGCTTTATGACGTGTGCTTCCTGCTGACCTTACAAACGGAAAACCAAATAATAAACAGCCCCACATTTGTCAATCTGTGACTCTGGTGCAGCGGGGCCTTCAACGTTCTGGAGGGCTTTACTTTCTTTTGTGGAAAGGAAGGCGGGAGATTCACGAGTGAGTGGAGTGTGGGGGTTTCAAAGTGTCGTGCAGAGAGATGGCTCATCATCACCTCTTGCACTGCTGGCTGCTAAACATTGCAACTGTTGCTTTCACATCAAGCCATGCCAGCTCACTCTGTGGCAGTGGCAAATGACACGGGCACTGGCGTGCGATCAAGCTTGTGCTCTCTCGCACTTTACTAATACGCAGCTATGGATGACGGAGAGCGTGCCAACGCTCTCATCAAGCTTCTGTCCAGTGCGTGGGTGCACACAGTGCGTACAGGCCTTGCTCAGCTAAAAGAGGCTGTCAATTTCAAGTGCGTACATAAAATCCTGGAGTGTGTGTGCAAACAATGCGTGCATGCAAGAAGTTGTTTGATTGAAATGCACCTGTAAAGGACAGTGTTTTCTGTTTATTTACTTATTGAGTCGATTATGGTTACAAGCTTAAGACGTGGGCATCAGCTCTTGCCTACTAGTCCAATACAGGGGCTTATTTATATTCACGTTCTTAAGCGCACGTCACGCATATAGCCACATGCACGCATGGTCAACGCAGGTTTGTGCTTGAGAAGGCTGCGAAGCTATTCAGCCAACTACAAGACGGCAACCTTGTGAGCAACGGCCATTTAGCGTTGCAAGCCCTCGTGAACGACAAGGAGTACACTGTGAGTAGACAGGAGCAAATACAGTAATTTGTAGGTGGGAGTGGACCTAGGTTGTCCTTCAATAACTCTGCTATCTGCACTGTGTGCCAGATCTACTTCATGAACTGCACATTCAAATGACTTGCCGCTTGAGGCAGGGACTGGCAAATGCTGCAGTGTTGGCATCCGGCATTTTTTATGTGCGTGAGTCGTGCGCTGTGCAACACATCCGGCATGTTGGCATTAGCCATTTTTTTGTGCGCGAGTCGTGCGCTGTGCAACACATCAAATGCTGTCCCATACTTGCGCCCTCAGGTATCAAACGAGAAGAGCAATCCAGACTACTACGACTTTCCTACACTGTTAAAAGACTACACGTAAGTTTGCCTTTGTGTACCCCTTTTCACATAGGACACTTTTGGAAGCAATACCTTGTGCAAGACTCAGTCGGTATGTGCATTTGACAATCGGTGAGCGCTCTATGACTCCATCTGATGCAAAATTTCCAGCTGAGGCCCAACCTGAGAGCTTACGATGTCCCATTTGCTCATTTGCTGCCAACAGTGCTGAAGGTGTGTCTATGAGTGGTGCGTTTGACTTGATCGCAACCAATGCAGCAAGCTGTACGGAAAGGACAACAAGATTGGTGGCAGTGCGTTTGACTTGAGCAAGCAAGATGTTGCAAAGATACGAGCGGAGGAAGGGGGCGGTGAAGAGGACAGCGAAGGAGAAGGAGGTGAGGTGTTGTTTGTCACACAACATGCGTGCTGATGTATGTACCCTTTCTCTCCATTTGATGGAGAAGTGGCAGAAAGAAGGGGCTGGCAAGGTTCACAAAAAAGGACGACGAGGTTGAAGGACAGATTGACGCCTTTGTTGCACAGCACGTATTATGCAATGTGTTAATGCTCTGCTCGCATTATGCATTTTCCCAGAGGGAATGGACTGAGCAAACGTCCATACACACTGTTTTTAATTACCAAGGGCATCTAATTATTATGACAAAACAAATTGATTTTAACCGAAGATGAGGTAATAAGCTGCCAGAGCATGTGCTCAGATTCACGTCAGTCGCTCTGCGTACATATGGACAGGACAAAATGCTCGCGGGTGCTTTTTATGGCAAATGCCATATTGGCATATTGTCACGGGCTCAGGACAGATTCAGGGCCTTACCATCCTGACACATATTATGTTGCCTACCTCACCAATCACTGGGCCTTTTCATTTCATTTCCTTTGCACTTCTATTATTACGTTATAGAGAAGAGACACATAAAAAACTCGCTGACTTTTGGCGCTCTGGATGATCTGTGATGAAGAGCGGCAAGGTAAAGGAAGTAAGGTCAATTTCTGCACCCTGTTCTATCTAAGCAAATGCTGCTGTTTTGTATGCTTTAAAACGAAAAGTCTCGAGATAACTTGTCTGCCTTTTGCAATATTCTGCTAACCAGGTGGAACGCTACGGATGACATGTACATGCATCTACACCCCTCCTTATCCTTAATAATGCACCTACTACAATACTTGTAGCCTTGCAGTTGGCACTTC
>Ga0307968_1002331_pt1 | contig 15776 bp, 15 predicted proteins | sample OrgLakmetagen650_FD_201834 | JGI IMG/M metagenome (GOLD analysis project Ga0307968, IMG submission 201834) | Saline water microbial communities from Organic Lake, Antarctica - #650 | ecosystem: Environmental > Aquatic > Non-marine Saline and Alkaline > Saline | place: Antarctica: Organic Lake... | reverse complement strand
TCTCTCTCTTCACACTCATTCACTCACTCTTTCCTCTAGCTCCAATGGCACTAGTAATACGAATTGTGCCTTCTGACGAAAAACGCGTCACCAAATGATTCAAATGTGTGGTATTGCATTTGATGGAGACCATGAGTTTACGCCCTCATGCATCCCTCATCCAAGGCTGCTTATACACATTTTCCTTGCTATCTTATTATTCCAAATTGATTTTCTCCGCGCCTTAACCACAACTTTACTTTAACACTTAACCAACTAGGTGCACATTCCAGCCACACTCCTAGCCTTGATGACCACGCACTCACACAAAGATGAGAGTGGGGATGCTCAGCGTCCCTATTCACAGCAGGAGCAGGAGCAGCAGCAGCAGTTTCAGCCAACTGTAAATCAAGCTAGTGGCCCTTCACAGCAGGAGCAGTTTCAGCCTCCTGTAAATCAAGCTAGTGGCCCTTCACAGCAGGAGCAGTTTCAGCCACCTGTAAATCAAGCTAGTGGCCCTTCACAGCAGGAGCAGTTGCAGCCACCTGTAAATCAAGCTAGTGGCCCTTCACAGCAGCCAGATGTACAGCAAGGGCAGCCAGATGTACAGCAAGGGCAGCCAAATGTACAGCAAGGGCAGCCAGATGTACAGCAAGGGCAGCCAGATGTACAGCAAGGGCAGCCAAATGTACAGCAAGGGCAGCCAAATGTACAGCAAGGGCAGCCAGATGTACAGCAAGGGCAGCCAGATGTACAGCAAGGGCAGCCAAATGTACAGCAAGGGCAGCCAGATGTACAGCAAGGGCAGCCAGATGTACAGCAAGGGCAGCCAGATGTACAGCAAGGGCAGCCAGAACGACAGAGCAAACAGCAAGAACGACAGAACGAGCATGCACCACAGCAGAAAAGCACAGAAAGCTGTCAGGTGAGTGCTTGTTTTGTTCATATTTGCTCAAATAGAAAGGCATCTAGGGCAAATGAAGGATAAACGGGAAAAGGATGAGCAGTCAGCACAGGAAAAAAGCACAGAAAAGATTGAGCTTGGTTTGCGTTCAGCATTTGTTTTCAAGGAGGGTGGCAGCTAAAACAGTCTCCTTTAAGCTGCTACTTATGTCTTTCAACTGCCACCTTTGTCTGCTTCAAAAAACAACGAGCGTGATATTGATTGCCTACAACACGATGGGTGTTTTGTGATGTACGAATATATGTCCGTCTAAGCACTGAACACGCTTGCTGCTTCTTTGCAGGAGCTTCCGCGTGATGATGATGGTGGTGATGATGATGATGATGAGGCTCTCAGAAGTCCTTCCACTGCTGAGATTAAAATAGAAGTGCAGAGCCTCCAAGGCATGCTGAGCTCTAGTCTACACTTGCGGCAACAGGCTGACGCGTTAGGGCTATGAGTTCACATCCAATGCTCTGACGTCTGCAAATGCTTGGAAACATACAATACCATACTGACAGTGTAAAACCACTCCCTGCAATAACTAAGGAGGAGAAGTAGCAGTTCTGGTAAAGTCCTCCATCACAGAAAATGGTTGCGATGATCTCTATGGGGAGTGGTTTCCAGCCAATTTAATTGGCTGATCGGCTGCTGACTGGTCTCGGCCAGCCACGAATCCATAAGCTCAGATATAAAGAGAAATGGTCAATTGTTCTGTTGAGAAAGGAAATCGTAAACAAGCTGCTTGTAATCGCGCTCAAGCTAAAGATTAAAGCACACACAAGAAAAGAAACAAAAAAGAAAAAAACTACACAGGCAGTGCAAGCCACTCCCCACATTAATAAATGAAAAGGAGCCACTTTGGTACCGAGTACCGTAAAGCTCCTCCATCGCGAAAAGGATAAGAATAATCAATGGGAATCAAGAGGGTTGCAGGCTTGGCCTGAAACCGGCTCCTGATTAGAGTTGATAACAGAAATGGAAAGGGCACGTCTGGTATGGACAAGTTTAGCAGCGAAGTTTACAGAGAGCACATGGAGCTTGGAGGCAAGCTTCTCAACTCTTTGAGAATTAAGACCCAGTTCCTTGAAAGGCTTCAGAGTGTGAGTGTTGTAGATGGTGCCGCCCACACCCAAAAGGGGCCTCGTAGTAGGGAGTTTGCTATTTCCCTTGGACCTATGTAATACGCCATCATCATCAAAAGAATGATGTGGAGAGTAACAGAGGCTCCTTGGAGAATGTTGCAAAGGTCTTTGTGCTGTTCCTTTGCGGCGTTCAGCTGGTTCTGAGGTCTGGTGTCCTCACAGTACTTGATCTCGACGAGGTGGATGTCACGACGAGGTGGATGTCATGACGAGGTTCTTTGCTGAAGTCTTAGGGTCGGTGCTGCAGACAGCTGTCTGGGGTTGGTGGCTCTGCTGGTGGCTGACGGTGCTGCAGGGGTGCTCCCAGTCTCCCTCAGTTGTCCCCTGCCACTCCAAAGAATCCAAACCCCTGCAGTGGTTTGTTGTTTTCGTGTTTATGTAGAGATTGGAGTAATCAACACAGTATCTGGGCGGCTGGAGGTCAACCTGTCTTTATCTGAGAAGCGGGGTGGGAAGAGCCACCTGCCTGGGAACGATCCTACTTTCGGCTGTTTCAGGAATCTGGAGATTTTGCATGGTCATCCGTTCGTTGCTGTTAATATCCACGGAGACAACGCATGATCCTAAAGAGCCTACCTGTTTTGGTGAAAGCCTTAAAGATCATGCGGCATGCTAAGTTGTGTCTTTCGGTGTTCATATTCCTTACTTGCGTGTGTTGGCACCCAGAAAGGATGTGCAGGGCACTGTCTGCTTGTGGGCAGAGGGGGCAAGTTTGACTTGTTGAGAGTTTGAACAATACCGCATGTTTTTGATTATATAGGGTGCCTGTTCTGTATTTCATAATGATACATTTTTTCTTAAAGGGGACATCGGATGATGTTAGGTAGCTAAGCATTGCTAGTGGGCGGCTCCATTGGCAGTGCCGTCCTTCATGAGGGTCTGGTAGTACGCATGGTAGTTCGCTTCAGTTTTGGCAATTCCCATATTATGGAGAGGATGCATGTGTGCTTGAAGGGCGTCACGGTGGTTTGGTAGGTACCAAAGCTTTGGGGGAGGAGAATGGGCCATGTTAGTTGCATGGGTATGATTATGGGTTTGTGTTTGGTTTTCTATGTCTTCTTTTGCAAGCCAGTGGATGTTGTAGAAGGGATTTCCCTCAGGGCCTGCTGTTCTGATGGAGGTGTCTGCAATGTCGGAGTAGTTGGTTGCTGACTTTTTAGCAAGGGCGTCGGCATGTTCATTACCGATAATACTGGCATGGGACTTTACTTTGAAGAAGTAGATGGGCGATGGTGATTGGCGGATTGCTTTAGCAATGGATTGAAGGACATCTCCTTGGATGTGGTGGCGATGGAGATTCGGGTGTGACAGCTGCTTTTTGATTTGGTGCAGTGATGTAAGGCTGTCTGTGGCTATATGTGAGTAGCCGTGTATGACTGCAGCTGCTATAGCTGTAAGCTCTGCACGTGAGATGGTGTTGGTTATACCCATGCCTTTTGGGTTTACATAGTGGGAAACGTTTAAGTGAGGGTGGTATACACCTGATCCGGTGTCTTGCCCTTCTTCATCCTTTTGGAGGCTGCCATCAGTGTAGGTCCAATCCCGCCAATCTTTTACTTTACGTGTAGGGTTTTTTTGTATATGATGGCGTATTACATAGGTCCAGGGGAGATACCATACTCCCTACTACGAGGTTGAAACGAAACTGAAAGTTGATAAATAATGAGGAAGCAAGAGAGGCAAGCTGGAAGCGATAACAGAAAGTAGGGGGGACAACCAAGGTGATGAGAAGAAGGGGCAGATCGTGTACGAGAAGGTTAAGCACGGGAAAGAAAGAAGGAAGGAAAGCCTGCGTACTTTGGCGCCCACGTAGAAAGAACGAGGTTTAGGATAACAGGGCTAGTAAAGAGCAAAAAGGCAACGGGCCGATCTAGCTACACCACCGCGAGGCACTCAACATAAAAAATTAGGGAAGCTAAGGGTTAGCCAGGATAAAAGCAGCTAAGCCGTTGCGATGACTGGTGCGCCAAAACCAACTTAAACACAACCCAAAGAGAAGAGAGAGTTCCCCTACAGAAAAACGCAGCTGCACCAACACTTCACTCTCAGCATTACAAGCCCATACTAGGGAGACACGAAAGGAGTAAGGTGAGCTGAAGGTTTAGATAACAAGCAGTCATAACAAGGGCCCGACTATAGCTTGCGACCTGCTCCTGGCGAGTTAGGCACCGGCTTCCTTTGCGGCCAGGCATGCCCTGGCTCACGGTTTTAATTGGCAAGTTGTGGAGGACAGCATCGGACTGGTCTGCTGTAGCTGGGTGAGCTGGTGGGGTGGGCAGCAAGAGAGGAGAGAGGAGAGCCTCACAAAACCAGGCACTCCTGGTTGTGAGGCTCTCTCAGCCTCTTGTTTCCTGTTTCTGACTGAGGCTTCTTATACACACATCCTGAGACAGATCAACAGCTTTTTTCTCGTTCTCCTTGATGCTTTCTCTTCGCGCTCCTTCAAAACGAATGTTCTCTTTCTCTATACACTTTTCTCTTCTACATACATCTGTTTCATGTTTCCTCTAGCTTCTGTTTCTTTTGTTTAGCCAGGTGTAGTTTCAGGCTTTTTCCAAACTTCCGCTGAGATGCCCTTTGAGGCATATATAGTGATGCAACATGTAACATGTAACCTTACCTTACCTAATCTAGCCCAGAGACCAGCCATCCATGTTTCCAGCGTAGCAAAGTGTAGCAAAGTGTAGATCGATTACTCCTGAGCTTGCTCAAACTGTTTGTGCATCGCGTCAACTTTTTTGTCGTGGCTTTGTGACAGCATCTCACCTGCAACATTTTGATAATGTTTTCCCGGCGGCGAGCCGGGAATCATTATGAAAACGTCACATTGAAATGTTCAGCCTGTGTTGGAAGAAGGAAAGGAGAGGGAGCAGATGAATCCTTTGAAAAGAGAAGAGATGTAACCCAAGTGCAGTGGCCTGCATGCCTGGTGGGACTGGTAATTTGCTTTTAAGCACAAATAGTGCCAGGCCTCGGCCACAACCCACTACCCACCGCTGCTAACAGGTCCTGAAGCTTCTGCTTTTGAAGCCATTTGACATCCTTCACGCCTGGCACATCCTGAAACCATTTCACGACCTCAGCTTTGGCAAGGGAGCCTCGTGCTCGCCCCTGAGTCATTCAGGGGGGGAGTCATTCAATGGCAATCCCTGTGTGACAGGCACGCGTAGTTGTGTGTGAGTGTTTGTGTGTATGTATGTATGTGTGTGTATAAGTGTGCATGGCAAGGTTGCACACGGCACCACGGAGGGTCTTCGTGACGTTTTTCCACGCCACGCCACGAAACGGCACACCACGGACCACGCCACGGAAGTTTTTTGCCTGTCTTTAACCTCCCCCCTCTCCTCCCCTCCTCCTTCCTCCCAGCTACATTTGTATTACATGGTAACTAATCAAAAAACATTTGAGGGGCAAAAGAAATGGAGGTGCCATGGATGCAAGCAGCTTGTAGGGGGGGATGTAGGAAGGCTGAGAGCCCATGTAGTCTTAAAGATAAAGAGCAGAGATGTTTCAACGTGCACCTCAAGGTATTCTGAGCAGGAGCTGAAGCCCGTGACAGACCTGGAAGGCTGAGCAGGTGAGAGATTGTTTCTATGCACGTCCTTAATGTCCATGCACATCTAATGTTCATGCACGTCCCTCAAGCTGTTGTTGCAAATGCACGTCCTTCTCCTTAATGTCCATGCACGTCTAGTATTTATGCACGTTCAATGTTCATGCACATCCTTAATGTCCATGCACGTTTAGTGTTCACGCACGTCCCTCAAGCTGCTGCTGCAAATGCACGTCCTTAATGTTCATGCATGTCCAGGACAAGGCATCTTTGAAGAAAAGAAGACAGGGGCAGGACCCCTTGTTGGGGCCTAGCTCCTCCTCAGGGCAGTTCAGCGGGAGGGACTCAGCCGCCACTCCTTTACAACATGAAGTACTAAAACAAAAAAAGAAAAGAAAAGACAAGATACGCAATTTGTGTATTCTCTATCAGCAAGCAACTGCATTGAAAGCTATTATTATAAGGGTAAACATGGTCGTTCAGATAGTAATAAGTGTGTGGAACAGTATGAAGTAAGAGTGTTTTTGGAAGGGAAAATGAAATATGTCAGGCTCTCACTTTTTCCAGCAATGCTTAGGCCCTACACACAATAAGATGTCAATCAAACAGAATCGCAATAAGATGTCAATCAAATCAAATCACTCAGCCCTGTACTTTTCTAATGACGCTTTCAAGGTCTGCTCCAAATTCACATGAACACTACTGGAAGCTTGCTCTCTGAGTCTGACTCTCTTGCGCACTAGCCACATTCAACAAGAACTCTGGAAGTACAAGAAAGACAAGGCCTTCTCTATGACACCCACTGAGGCCATAAACACGTTTATCATGATGATCTGGACGTCCACCACATAGATGATTGGAAATTGTACACTTGCAACACAAGGGGTGGAGACGCTGGTCCCCCAGAAAGACAGAAGCAATACCACACGTACTATGCTCCTATGAATTTATAAAGATGGGCCCTATCCCTAATCAAAACTGTTAGATTAATGTTAAAAACAACACAAGCTGCTGCTCGCACTGGAGAGTAAGTGGAAATAATAAATAAATTATACGCAAGGGTGATACCACCACAAGCATGGATTAAGGAAACGGAGACGGAGCTGTCGGACAGCGAAGTACTCACGCTACCAGGCGGAATCGAACCCGTGACCCCGAAGAGTCTGGTCTGCCACGGGCCACTAGGCTTTCAGGGCAGCTACCCCGGCAGTCGGAGAACCCAGAAAATTGGGAGGAGAAGACATGGTGTTTGCCCCGAACACTTTGTCCCTTGGGTGCTCACTCCAGTAATGGGGAAATTTGGGGTCATAGTCAAGGGGGAATGCCATTTTTTCTTTAGTGACCAAGGCCCACTTTTGCAATGGGGTTGAATCAACCAAGAGTAGTTAATTTACATTAATTCAGGTGGTTGTTTGAAATGAATTGTTATTCTGTGGCTGATTATTTGATTCAATTTGCAACCGAGCTGAAATTGTTGATCTGATCAAGTTGTGTTCTGCTCTGCCCAGTGGATGCAGAGCCACACAACATCTCACCTGAGAATAAAGAGAGGAAAGTCGTTTCAATGGGGATCAGGTGGTTGGGAGGCTGGGGCCTGCACACCATCAGGAGCATTGCTGTGATATTTCAGGGGACTGCGTTTGTTCGATGTCTCATCTGGTTTGTATGATTTTGGTAGCGGATTTGACGACATGTAGGATTGTTTTTTCGCAAGTGATGTGGCAGGTAGACAGGTAACTCCGAAGCTTTGCAGCGGGTTAGTTGTTCGGCTCCTGTGATACATGGTGCCTGTCGCTCCTTGTAGGTTAATTTGGAGGGTTTTACGTGCCCTAGTAAGCGAGGCGGTAGCAGCTCATGTTGTTTTGGTGCCTTTAGCAACGTTGCAACGTTTAACATTATACGTGCTTTAGTGGGAGGGACTTTGGGCGGAAATCCGTTATATACGACCTTCGGAAATACCGGAACTGGTTCAAAAGCTATATAATCCTGCTAATTCTGCAAATTAATGAACGGAGGGACATAGTTTCATGCAAGTGGAGAGGACTACGACTGCCCGATGCATGGACCAGGAAAAACAGTTCTAAGTCACTAAAAAAAACTGTAAGAAATGACATGGAAGGTCGGAGATGGACTTGAGCGAGGAAAGTGCAAACTTGCCGCCAGATTTGTTAACAAATAAATTACAGATTACGCTGTTACGGCGTACTCAATATAAATGTCCGGTCCTGGGGAGAGACTAAAAAACTGCAATTTAGGCACGAAAGCGAGTTTCGGGAATGCGATGATTAAAAAAGTTATTAATATAAAAATGCCTGACACTCGGCGGGGGGAATGGTGCTGGTTTCGCCATAGCCGTGCTCAACCCGTCACCCACACATACACCCGTGCCTAAGAGAGTGCATAGTGTACCTGTATTGCTTCAATGCCTGGACATGCAAGGCAATTTCCTATGGATCCCCTCGCACCAGCGCCATCCCACGACGACGACTCTTTGGTCTGGCATGTTGCCCAATCTCCAGTCAGTTTTCGAGCAAAAAAGTTTCCTTTCCCCAGGACATGAGGACTGAAAGCATCATAGAAACCCTCCAAATTTCGCTATCCCTGACGAATTCTGCTTTTTTAAACCTCGATTGCAGACATTTTTTTATACCATCATAACCATCATGGCTTCGCACGCCAACAAGAAGGAGAACCTCCACGTTGGAGACAAGTGAGTGGATTTCATATCAGCAGATCTGATGAGAAGCAAATAATTACTCTGCGATGCGTTGGTTGTGCACAACGGACGCTGCCACTTACAACAAAACGTTTGGGATGCTGTAGGGTGGCCTATCACAAGGGCGGGAAGCTGCACGAAGGGGTGGTTGAAACCATTGATGAGAAGCATGGAAAGGCAAGTTTTTTGAATGAGGAGAAACCCAGCGGTGCTTCCAGTTGATGTCTGTGTGTGGGTCGTTTCCTTACCATACGTATGCTCTAACTCACAACATCAGGGCGCTTAAAGATGATAAGAGAAGAGGTCCGTGCATGCCGTCTGTTGAAAACGTGTTAAACCTGTTGAAACAGAGCTACCGTTCCTGGCTCTATTCGTATAAGGTTATTACACAATACCCTTGCTTGAACATGCTTACCGCAATGAACAATCCTTCCTTAACCATTGATACAATTTTCTGCCCAAATGCAAAGAACAACCATATCACGCATGCCGCCTGTAAGCGTATAAACAGGCAGCCCACCACAACTTATCGAGAAGAGGAGCTCCCAGAATTTTGAGGGCACTGGCAACATTTCAGCACATAACAACAATCAAGCACACATGCATTGTGCTGGAAGACAGGCGCTTCCTTTTGAAGTGCAAACAAACTTTACTGCTCTCCATGCTCATAATCACACAAATTTTGGGCAAAAGGATGTATAGCTCACGCAACATCTGAAAGGTAAGCTGTTCTCCCAAAGGCGCATAAACAGGCACTATCACTTGCTACTATTATAGGTCTTGTTGGGGAAAACGCATAGGTATTTCGTTTGTTGTAGGTAACAATGTTTTAATCTGCTGGTGCTTCATAGGTATCACTTGTTGATGAAGAGTCCAAGGTCCAGGAGGTGGCGTGGTCGAAGGTTGCAAGAGACCCTGACCACAGGTAAGGTTCGACTTTTTAATAATGCTACGGCTGACCATCTATCTGAGTTCTGCGTACCATTCTGGTCGTTGAAAATCATAGGAGGGGGTGGACCGAGCAAATGTCTGGACATGCTCCTTTTCTGGTCCAAGGGGCAACAACTTACGTCACTTCATATTGGATTTAAGCAAGCTTCAAACTCAAGCTGAGATCACAGACTAGTCTGTTCATGTGCATGGGCATGGTGGTCATGAGCTTGTGCATGGTGGTCATGAGCATGTGCTTGGATGCCAACAGGACTAATTGCATAAGTTAACAATTTTCACCCTAGGGTGACATTGAGAGTGTTAAGGTGCATCTCTCCCGCCACAAGTTCTTTTCACTTCATTTCTGTCGCAATCAAATGTATGCATAGCGAAGATTTCAAGCACAAAGAAATCACCAAGTTTGTTGCTCTAAGTAATCCGTCATACATGTTTGTTCAAGCTACGAAATATTAGGCACCCAATTTGTAAGGTTCAAAGGGCCTGTCCCTGAAGGTTTGATGCACAGATTGAATCTAGCAAATTGATGGGCCCGTACTTTAGGAACAACTAAAATACACCCTTTTGGGCCTCAATCCTCCTCCTCAGCAAACAATGCAAAAAAAGCAGTGGCTCTTTTTATTGGACCTAGCAAATCAGTCTCTCAATTGGTTTTAAATACAGCAACCTGTGAAATGCCTCTTTTTCTACCCTTTCCAGCGCGCCCATCGTAAAGAAGGTTCCTCCAACTCCGTACACAAAAGATCCTGAGCAGAGAGCACGCCCAGATATCCAAAATGGTGAGCAAGAAGTGTGTTTTCTGAACAAGGCTAGGGGCGCAGCTTACAGCAATGTGTTGAAAAGCCAGCTTACAAATGCGCGTCTTATATAGGCTCTCCTGAAGGCATACTTGAGCTCTGAACAAGGCTAGGGGCACAGCTTATAGCAATGCGTTGAAAAGGCCCGTCTAATATAGGCTCTCCTGAAGGCAAACTTGAGCATACTTGAGTCACATCTGGACATAACAGAACGGATCAAGCAGCCCTTGTACTTTCTTGATTGAAATATTTCATTGTTATTTTGTTGATGCTGCATAAGGAAAAGGGACATGCAAACCACACACTCCAAGCTCCAAGTTCAAATCAAGCCATCCTGGCAAAGTGGCCTGGATGGAATTGTTTGCATGGCCTTGTCGTCCTAAGCACAGATGGATGGAACCTCATTTGCTGGGATTACAACTTGAGCGAGATCAGTCAGCTGGTTGTGACCCTGCTCTGTATGTCCTGCAGAGTTACAGGAGGAGTACGCTGCTCAAGTGGATAAGTTTTCTGCGGAGACAGAGCACGGTGGCCCAAAGGGCGGCAAGCATTAATGTGTGATGCGTACCTACGTTCCACACTGTTCTGACAATTTAGACAAAATGTAATTAGCTACTTGCACTGTACAATTATCATGTAAAAGTCTCAGTAATACAGATTTAGTTTGTCAGGAGAAAAGGATCAAAGAGGCAGGGCATTTTTTATCCTAGCCTAGCCTAGCCTTGCTACACCAAATTTAAAATTTAGCTCTTTCACCCAAGCCTCCACCGCCATTACATTCAGGGAGATGTCCTCCAATCCATTGCCAGAGCAATCCACCAGTCACCATCACCCATTCATTTCCACAAAGTCAAATCCCACGCAGGTAATATAGGCGACGAATATGCTGACGCTCTTGCTAGAAAATTGATCATAACACTCTGACGTTGCGGATACCTCTATCAAAACGGCCGGCCCTGAGGGAAATCCCTTCTACAATATATCCTTGCAAAAGAACATGGAGAACATTGATTTTTGCAACCAAACTTATCCCAGTCACCTACCTCAAGGCTCTGGTACCTATCCAATTACCATGACGCCTTGCAAGCACACATGCACCCCCTCCACAACTAGGAAGTACCAAGAGGTGGTCATCTGAGCAAAAGTCCTGGAATATGACTATTTTGGTGCAAACCGTGTTCAAATAATATGACTGGACTCCCTTACAAAGCTCAAGGCAAAATGGCCCTCCCCAGTGGCCTGGGCAGAATCTCAGTTCAAATTTTGGCACTGAGATTTCACATTTTGGGCCACAGCACCCTAACAAGGGCTTCTTTTCACCTCAAAACACGACAGGAGTACTTCTTACATGATAAGGAGTCGTTTGGGATGCTAAAATCCAGATATGGTGGAACTTGGTTTTCCACCCTTTTTGGCACTCCTTTTGCTCTTATTAATGGAAATGGGCCAAAATGGGGTATCTGGCCAAGTACTGCTCCGTTTTGCCCCATTTTTGTCGCAATGACATTCTCTATTGAAAAATATAGACAATTCATATGAAGATGGATGACACAAATCAGGTCAGTGGGTGGTGAGATATGAGAGAATGGTGGTGAAAAATAGGGTTCACGTCGCGGGTAATTAGACGTATGCACCGGAACTGGCTGCTTTCAAGCTTAGGTGCTATCAGTAGGGCAGAGCAAGGGCTACCTCTGGGTTCCGAGCTTGATTGTAACCAGCTGGGTGAACACTACTCAATTCACATTTCAAACACCCCCATCTGGGGCCTCAGATAACCACCTCTGGGAAACACCAATACCATAGCAAACTACCATGAATGCCAGGTACTACCAGAACCTCATCAAAAATGGCACTGCCAATGGAGCCGCTAGCAACGCTTACCTAACAGCATCCTATGTCCCTGTTAAAACCAAGTGCATGAAGTACAGAACAGGAACCCTGCACAACAAAGAGCATGCTGTATGGATTAAGCGCTCGATTAGACTACTTGCTTCCTCTGCCCTCATCAACTAGACGGTGCTCTGCATATGCTTTCTGGATGCCAACACACGCAAATAAGAAAAATGATCACTGAGAGACACAATTTAGCATGCAGCATGATCTTCAAAGCCATCAGCAAGACAGGCTCCCTAGGATCCTGCTTTGTCTGCATAGGTATAAGTAGCAGCGAACGGCTGGCTATGCAAAATCTTCAGATTCCCAATACAGCTGAAACTAGGATTGTATCAAAGTGGCTCTTTCCACCGGTTTTTAGCCAAAAACAGGAAAACCTGCAATCGTCCGGATGCTGTACTGGTCGCCCCATCATCCCCGCAAATATCAAAGCAACCAACTAATATTGGAGGGGTGGGGTTCATATTAGCATCGCCAGCCACCAGGAGAACAATCATCCCATGACAGCACTGACACAAAGATATTGCCAGTCATCAACGCGACAAACACCTCATTTTGAGATCAAATATTCGCTTCAGTTTAAATTCTTCCTAAATCAGCGGTGTGACATGCTACCTACTCTCGTGCAAATGATTTGAACTTTTCAGCTGCGTTTTAGTTTCTTTTGAGGTGAACCTTAATTGCAGAGGTGAGCATCCAATCCCCCAGTTGAAGTTGCCTTAGTAATTCAAACTAGTAATCCAAACTGAACTAGACTCTCGTGACTATATCATCAATGACCAGGGAGAAATAAAATCAAGCCTAAACCACTTAACTTTTAGCACTTGCCGGCTGACCCAGGTTCTGTATGCTGCTGGATTCCTAAAAATGACGGTCACAACTATCCTACACCGACACATTCAAATACCTGGGCACGGTGTGTGACAAAAATTTTAATCTGACCACTGCGGTTGATGCAGCGCTGAGACCCTTTCAGAGTAAAAAAGTTTGTACACGAGAATGTCCTTACCAACAGGTTGCATGCTCACACTTGGCTCCTCAATACCTATGCAATTCATGCTAGCATGTACGCAAGCCAGATCTGGTCAACTCCTTTCTTAGAACAGGGCAAAGAGATGGACAACCCAGTTGTTGACAGTGTTAAAAAGAATCCTTGGTGTCAGGGACGCACACTACTCCTTCTTGGTGCGTTATGCGAGAATGTGGCCTTGAGCCCCTACAGTTCAACTGTTTTTGTGCCACAATGCGTCTTTACAATTCTCTGACCCAATTCAGAATTTTGTTGGGGACCTCAGAGAGAGAGAGAGAGAGAGAGAGAGAGAGAGACACTAGGAGCTTTGGACATCCTACTCTGCCTAATGGCTGCCCAAGAGAGCATAACAGCAAAACACTTATAACAGATGGTGTGCATTACAAAATAAGCCTTGGCTACTCGTTCTCCCTACAGCCTTCCCAAGTGCACGTTCCTAGACCTCCCACGAGATGTCATTCGCAGTGTTGGCCGTTTCAGACTGCGTGTCCACACCCTTCGCTTTGAGACCGCAACATGGAACCCCAGCTCCTCCCCTACCTGTGATTTGCGTGAAGCTGATGATGATGTCCAGGATGAACAGCATGCTATTTTCCACTGCACACACCCCCATACAGTCACCCCCATACTGTGTCTCTTCGCAGGAGATATGAGTCCTTATTCTCAAAGGCAAGAGCACAGGATGTTCTTACTTTTTGCACCAGAACAACAACAAACGCTATTTTTTTGTACATAAACTGAGCAGGCTAGCAGTCGCACGCTTTGACTGAAGGCTTTTTCTTGTAAACCTTGTAAGCTGGATTTCCCTTAGTACGACAGCCCTTATTATAGATATCGTCCTGCAGGTGATGAGTGCAGTTGCAGGTACCAGTGCTTTGCAGCACACAGACGTTCTCCGCGCCCCGCTCAAGTGTGTTTTTTGCATCCCTGGGGCCCTTTTCAAGGCTTCTCGGTGATGCAAGCAGTCCAATGTTTTTACATACAAAGCAGGAAGAGAAGGATCGGGGCACAAATAGCCATACAAAGTCAAGAACCCTTGTGTTGCCAGTTCAGTATTCGAAGTTCTGTGTAAACACTCTGCCTGCATTTCACTGCACTATGTCCAGCATACACAGCCTTTGGCTGAAAGCGACCTTCTCCGTTAATTTTAGCCCAAAAAAGCCGTCAGTTGCCCTCATTCAGGGCCTCCGCACACAAACACACACAATCACTGGCACAAATTGAGGCACAGTCTCAAACGCCCACATAAACGCTCATGCTCACACTCGACATACACACACAAAATCTAAAAGCCCCCGCCAAAGCCCCCTCCTCCTCCTCCTCCGTAGTCAAAGGCAGACGCTTGTGGTTGCTGGTAATACTGGTCACCTGTCATGCCTGGTGCAGGCAAGGCCAATGGGGTGAGGGTGGCGTATGCGTTGGCTTGGGCTTGCTGCGCGGCAACCTGTTTCTCCTGTGTAGTGTGAAGCGTGTGTGTATGTGTGTGTGTATGTGTGTGTGTGTGTTTGTATGTGTGTGTGTCTGTATGCATGTATGTACGTGTGTGCGTGTGTGTATGTTTGTGCGCGCGTACCTGCGTGAGAGGAACTGTTAAAAAATGAAACAATATACGGCCTCTCAGAAACTTCAAGCAGACCGTGGTCGCAATTGGACCGATGGCTGCTTTGGCCCACCATAGGACTGATGGCTGCTTTGGCCCACCATTTGGATTGATGGCTGCTTTGGCCCACCATTGAGGCTGCAGCAACTTAAAGCACAACCTGCTGCACTCAACCCTTGCGTGCCCACCTGCTTTCTCAACTACACTATCAAACTCAGGCTTTGTGTGCCCACCTTTATTCTCGGCTACACTATCAAACTCAGGCTTTGTGTGCCCACCTGCTTTCTCGACTACACTATCAAACTCAGGCTTTGTGTGCCCACCTGCTTTCTCGACTACACTATCAAACTCAGGCTTTGTGTGCCCACCTGCTTTCTTGACTACACTATCAAACAGCCTTTGTGTGCCCACCTTTTCTTCTTGGTTGGACACCTCATCCTTGCGTTCCGATAGCAGCAGGTCCACCTTGCCTGTGTACTCCTTGACCACCTGCGTGAGTGTGTGTGTATGTGTGTGTGTGTGTTATGTGTGAGCTTGTGTCTATGCGTGTGTGTTTTAGTATGTGTGCGTATATGTGCACGCTCAAAAATGCGTGCGTACGTGTTAAACATCTCCAGTGAGCATGTACACATCCACATCCAGGTAAATAATGAACATACAACATGCACACGGCACAAACCCACGTTGGTAGCCAGCTACGCTAAAAAGAATAGACAGATATCGTTCAAGCCAAAAAGCCTTCATGCCCCACCCCACCCATACAACAGAAACTCTCGACCCCTGTGCCACCACGAGTTTCCCCCCAAAAAACAAGACTGCACTCATATATGTGCATACGTCGCACACTCTAGATGCCTGGATCATCTGAGCCATCACCAAAAAAAGCGGATGAAAAAGCCTTTGAAGATGCAAGATTCATTCAGGGTCGTTTCATTATCAAGCACCTGAATGACGTACGGGTCAGGGTCGTTATATTATCAAGCACCTGAATAATGTACGGGTCAGGGTCGTTTCATTATCAAGCACCTAAATGACGTACGGGTCAGGGTCGTTATATTATTAAGCACCTGAATGACGTACGGGTCAGGGTCGTTTTATTATCAAGCACCTGAATGACGTACGGGTCAGGGTCGTTTCATTATCAAGCACCTGAATGACGTACGGGTCAGGGT
>Ga0307968_1002330_pt1:12500-15777 | contig 15777 bp, 16 predicted proteins | sample OrgLakmetagen650_FD_201834 | JGI IMG/M metagenome (GOLD analysis project Ga0307968, IMG submission 201834) | Saline water microbial communities from Organic Lake, Antarctica - #650 | ecosystem: Environmental > Aquatic > Non-marine Saline and Alkaline > Saline | place: Antarctica... | reverse complement strand
GGGGCTGCACTCCCTCTGCACCCCACTGCTCCTGTTCAACCATTTCTGAGATGGCAGCCTGATCTTTGCAATGAAGAGCGGCATTCTAATGTTAGACAATTCAGGGGGGGCTGCGCCCTCCCTGCACCCCCCCGCTCTTGCATTTGCAGTCCCTGTCATACCATACCGTGTCTGTAGCTGTTTGCTTGCCAATGGTGTGTCAGACCTCCAATATACACCTCAACAGCTGTGTGTCGTGTGAGCGAGCAATTCAGGGGGGCTGCAATCCTTCTGAACTGCTCCTCTGAACGCCTGCGCTCCATACGATTTTTCAGAGCCACCACCCTCTGACTGGGCTGCTGCTTCCTGTGCCTGCTGAGTGGCATTGCCAGGCTGAGACTGTTGCTCCAAGTGCTGTGCCAAGTGCTGGACGCGGGTCCTCTCCCGGGACCTCGCTCGCCTGTCCTCCCGAGTGCTGTGAAGCTGCTGCTGTCTCTGCTCTGCTACTGCAAGCGCTGCTAGCGTGTTGGCATCGGTCGGGTAGACCTACCACACTCAACGACACAACTGCTGAAGGACTAAGAATATGATGGGAAACATTCTAAATATATGGTAAAAACACCCAATTGATTCCCGGGGGGAACAGTGACACGCAACCCCTTGGAGTCACAAGTGGAGGGGGGTTTGACCGGGGTTTTCCGGAATCAGCGCAAAATTAGCTTCTATTTCATACAATTTTTACACTCTAAGTGGCCTGGGAGGCTCAAAGCTCTATTCTTCAGTCAAACTTTACATGAACATAAGGGGACTACGCCCCGGGGGGCTCCGCCCCAAAAAGAATAGCAAAAAGTTTATGTCTTGACCAGGATTCGAACCCCAGGATTCGAACCTTGGTCTCAACTATTCACAGCAAAAAAGCACTTGATGGCGGGTTCACACAGTAATTACGGTGGACAGCCCCCTCAACCATCTGGACGGTTGACACCGTCATTTCTGAAACACCGTCATTTGACATTCTGATGGTACGGACCGTCAACCATACTGTAATCACGGTGCAAAATTGCTATAATTGCGTCATTGCACAGCCCTGTTTGACATGCTTTTATCGTACACGTGCGAGAAAATCTATTGTAGACGTGCAAAAAAAGGAGGAACAACGGCCTAATGGAAATGTAGACCCAAATGATCCCCGTTCCCTCTCCCGCACCCCCCCCCCCCCCAAACGAGTACAAGCAAATACACACGCACCTTGAGCTGCAGACGCCGCTCCCGCTCCCGGTCACGCTTGCGCTGCAGCAGCTGCTCCCTCTCCACACGCCGCTGCCGCTCCTGTTCCTTCTCTAGCTCGATGGCAGAACGTGACGGCCTCTCACCCATCACTGCCCCAATGAGTTCCTCTGCTGCCACTGCCGCCCCTACCGCTGGTGTTGCTGCTGCTGCTGCTGCTGCTGCACTACCTGCTGCACCCTCCTTACCGCCTTTACTGATGCCACGTTTCCGCGGAGCCTGAGAGTCGCTCTCGCCCTTTGCACTACCCCCCTCGCGCCCTCCCTCCCCCACAGCAGCCATTCCTGCCTGCCGCGCGCTCCGGCTAGGCACACCAGCCCCTTCATCGCTACCCCCCGCCCCCGCAGCTGCCTCTACCATTTCCAGCTCTGCTTCTTCCTCTGGCTCTGTAGCTTCCCCCTCTGCCAACACCGTCGCCGTAACTGCATCTCCCTCCTCCCCAACCGCAACCTCACCAGGTGCAGCAGTAGTATCCGCAGCAGTGGGGGACGCGCACACACTTGCTGTTGCAGCCCGCACACCACTCTTGTTTGCCGTGGCTGCATGGCTGAGGCTGCCTGCACCGGACCGCGTACCTCGCCGGCCCGGACACTCCAGCACACACCCCCATGCAGCCGCAGCTGCAGCAGCAGACGCACCCTCCAGGTCAGCTGACATGGACCGCGGCCCCAGCATGCCCTCGCGCCCTGCCACTGCCTTGCTGCCCTCCCCCCCCCCCTCCTCCTCCTCCTCCGTGAGTGCCCTGCACGGGCTTTCTGCCGCTTGCTCCGTCTTGGGGAAGGCAGTGCCATGCGATGCTGAACGGTGACCCTTAGGATTAGCTCCCCCAACACCCGCTGCTGCTGCTGCCGCTGCTGCTGCGCCTGCGGCTGCTGTGGGCCGCTTCACAAGTTTGATACCTGCCAGCCGCCTGTTTTCCAGTGTGTGCGTGTGTGTGTGTGTGTTAAGGGATTGAAGGGCATACACTTTAATGCACGCATACAAATACCTGTGTTTCTAAGCTCAAAAGAGGATTACAAAGGTGTTCAGTCACATGCACACACACGCACCTCAAAGTTCCACGACAACTGAGAGTACGCATTGCACCCACACCACAAGCAAATTGCGCGCCTCTGCCCCTTACTCGCCAACACACCTGATTTCTGCAGGCAGCGAGGCCGACACGTCTTCATCCATCTCCATGCAACTGTGCTGACGTGAGTACGCGGGCGGGGGAGGAGGGTGCATCTGAGAGGTGGTGGTAGTTGTAGCCGCAGTGCTCTCGCTGTTCTGCTGCTGCTGGCTGTCTTTGACATCTTTTAATTCCTGCTGCTGCTGAGTGCTGGATTCTTCTTTCTTCACAGGACCAGCATCTGCTGCCGCTTTGCTGCATCCAGGGTCTGCTCCTGCCTCGGAAGCAGTGCGCAGCTTCTTTTTGGGAGGTAGGTGGCTGTACGCAGCAGGGACCGCTGCGTGAGGGATGCACATGTATTTTTGTGTGTGTGTGTGTGCATGTGTCAATGTGTGCGTGTGTCAATGCATGTTCTTCTTTGTCTGTGTGCTTCATGTATGCATTTGTGCCTGCCTATTTGTGTCCTGGATTTTGTTTCAATGTGCATACGTGTATATGTATGAGCGTAATTACGCGCAAGCTTACACGTCTGTATGGATTTCGTACGAGTGCTTGTGCGAGATGCGTCTGTGAGTGTGTGTGTGTGTGTGTTTGCATGCAGGTGTGTGCATGCATGTGTACGTGCACGACCATAGCATACCTGCACCCTTGCTCCCTCCTCTGCCAGCAGGAATCAGCTGGGGTGCCTGCCCATTCGCAGCTTGACTTGCTGCTGGTCGTTTTGATGGTGGCAGTGTAGCCGCCGCCCTGGCAATTTTTTTGTCATGAGCAGGAGCCTGCACAGTAGGTGCATCTGTGGCCTGACCCCCTTTCTCGTCCTCGTTGCCACTATTCTCACTGCCACTGCTGCTGCTGCTGCTGCCGGGCTCTGTCCCTTTTGTGCCGCCATTCTGCTGCTGC
>Ga0307968_1002330_pt1:0-10000 | contig 15777 bp, 16 predicted proteins | sample OrgLakmetagen650_FD_201834 | JGI IMG/M metagenome (GOLD analysis project Ga0307968, IMG submission 201834) | Saline water microbial communities from Organic Lake, Antarctica - #650 | ecosystem: Environmental > Aquatic > Non-marine Saline and Alkaline > Saline | place: Antarctica: Organic... | reverse complement strand
AATTAGGACCAAAACCTTTGAAATGTGTGTTTCTGTAAATGTGCATATGTGCATGTGTATGTGCGCACGTGTGTGTTTTGTGTGTGTGTGCGGTGTATGTTTGTTTTTCTATTCTAATGGGCTCTTGCATTTGGCGCCCCCTTGCCTTAATTCGTCACTGATGCCTCAAGTGCTAGTCAAATTATTTCATCCTGCCGACAAATGACCCTCAGATCTCAAATGTGAAGAGAATCTCTTCATCACTTTGCTTCAGAAAACCTTTTTGAAGCACTAATCTTCCGAAAATATGCAGGTGCAAGCCATCTGTGCAAGCAGGCCTTTGCCTGAATTTAAGGCAGGAGACGTGCTGGAGGTGCGGATGGTGGTTCCAGAAGCTGGGCGCAAGGAGTACTTGTACAAAGGAGTCTGCATCGCTCGTTACAACAAGGGCATCCGCAGTGCATTCAAGATCTACAACCACTTGCCAGAGTCAGGGGGCTTTGTCCAACACTTGCCGCTTTACATGCCAGGTCTGTTGCTGCCGCTGTCGCCCTTAGTTATCTACTTGCTGTCTTTCCTGGTCTCTTCCGGAAAGGTAGGGAGCCGATATAAGCTCATTTCATCCAAAAAACTGTATGACAGGATCTCAGGGGGCATCTCCAACTTGTTGGTGAAAGTCTGGAGTAGGAAAACTGTTCGTTAAATTGCTATGGTTTGATTTAATTATATATTGGATGGTGCAACATATGATTGGTGGTGACAACCATTTCATTCTCCAACGGCTGTATAAGGTCTAGGAGTTGTGCATCACTAGCGCAAGTCCATACACGCCTATGCTTTCACACTTAAAACGCCACAAAGTGTGTTGCTCAGGCTTGTTCCTGCTCCCTGTGCCTGCATACTAAGTTCACACGTAGGTGTCCTGATTGGAGGTGCAGGAGGGAGGTCATTGCGGTTTGTGCTGCCAAACGAGTAGCTCATACAAGGATACTAGCTCATGTGCCGGCTGTGCACGTGTCTAGGGCAAAGAAGAAGGTTGTGGCATAATCTTAGTGGCAGGCGTCACACCCCTTTCCTCCCAATCCCTTTTTCCCGTTCTTTGTTCCTGCCACACGGAGTGCTTCTTTCTTCCTGCCTGCCTGCTGTATGCAGATCTGCTGGGTATCAAGGTAGTGGGCAACATTCGTGCCCGTCGCCAGAAGCTGTACTACATCTTGGACAACGACAGGGCAAGCAACCTCAAGTACACCCCAGTTGAAAATATGAGTGCAGCTGCAGAAAGGGAGAGCAATGGCGACGGTAAAAAATCGGAAAAGGGGAAAAAAAAGAAGAAATAGATTGTTTTTATCTCTTTCTGTCTTTAGGTATATGGTTTACAAAGAGAGGATTTGGAACCAGGATTTCTTCACCTTGTTTGCTGTTTTTAAGAACTACAGCACGGCGTCGTATCAAGAATATTGTACAGAGGGTGACCAGCAGGTTGTTTGGCGATCAGCTGGTGACTGGTCTCGATCAGCCGCCACAAATGAATGCGTAAGCTCCTGTACCAATAAACCTTTATGAAAAAGGAAATCATGAACAAGGTATTAACTTGATGCAGCAAATAAGGTTGGACCGTCGAGAAATCCCCCAAAAAGGGCGCAAACAAAAAGGTTTATTTATATATACTAGCCGCTGGTCGTAAGCCCGCCAGGGCGTCACCAGCGTCGGACCCCAACAATGAGGCGCACAATTCAGGTTCCGCGCAGCTTCCACCCTCTCCGATGATAAAGGTGAGGTAAGGTTACATTGCTATATATGCCTCTGGGGGCCTGGGGCATCTAAGCGGAAGCTTGGAAAAAGCCTGAAACCAAACTGAAACCAAAAGGCACTAGAAAAAATCAAGGGAAAAGGGCTAGGCACTCAGCCACAAAAGAGGCCACACCATGAATATCTGGATGGTTAAAAAGTCCTCAAACGAGTTGGGCTATCTTCATATTGAGGTGGGAAGACCAACTGGCGGTGCTGTGTGCGAAGGCTAACAAGATGTTCATGCGAACAGTTCAGCACAATGTGTTCAAGGGGTTACAAGGATGGCCTACAGCCCGAGACTCTGGCTGATGGCAATTGGCTGGTGAAACAAAATCAACCAGTGTCGAAAATTGAGACTAAATCTGACACAAATCTGAGGAGTCTGTATGAGTCTTGATTCAGGAATGCATTGATCCCAAGATCAGTGATACTGTGATGACAAGCAAGAAAGTGTTCCTCATCCTGAACAGAGTGCCAGTCACATTTGTCACAGATCCTGAGCTCATAAGGCCTTCTATTTCTGTTATGACGCATTCTTTGGACCAGAAAGTTATGGCCAGAAAGGCGAAGGCAAGAAAGTGCACGGCTGAGAATGTTGGAAATATCCAAGCGAAGGTAGATAGGTAACACAGGCTTGTGATTTCTTTTTCTGTCGTCCCACCAGCCAGGAGCAATCCCCAAAGGTACATCAAATTGTGTGTGATAAGTCCTCATAATCCATAATTCTGCTGGAATGGTGATTATCATGTGGTATCAATTTGTCAAGCTCTCTCCAGCTCCCAATGATACGTTCGCGCAAAGTGAACTTGAACTGTTTTAGATTGATAGACTCGTGAGATCGTATGGCATCCAGAAATTGCTGGGACGCAGGAAAATCTTGCTTGGAGTGCGTACAGAACCTGATAAGTTAATGTATCGCTTCTGTTTGCAAGAAGAAGGTCAGCCCGCACAATATTATCAGGAAGAGGATTGTTTGAAAAGAGTAAACTGTTCCAGAATCGTATGATGCATCTGAACCACTAGAAAAAAATGGGCATCTGACCTGTTTTGCGGAGCACGCAGTGAGTATCAGTACCTTTCTTGACACCCAGGAGTCTTTTCAGAAAGCCAAGATGAAAGACGTGTGTAGGGGTGAATTTTCAGGAATGATATGTCAGAGAAGAAATGGCCCGTACTTGACAACCGTACAGACCAGCTGTCAAAGCAAAGACCTGGAAAAGCCACAGTAAAACATTTTTCTATGTTTAATACCCTTGCTGTCACCAGTTCTGTTTACTCTGGCTACGGCAGACCTGAAGTTGTCTGCCATCTTCTCAGCAGCTGTGTTCATGCTTCCATCACGAGCAAGAGTGATTCAAAGGTATTTGAATTGAGTGAGAACTTCCAGAGTTGTGCCGTCGTACGTGAAGGTGGGATGTCGTAGCAAATCACTGTCACTGCAAAGTATAAGATTCAGCACATCAATCTAAGAATGGTTTAACGCCAGGGTCGAGTCTCTCTCGAGCAAAGGCTGGGAACTGCACTACAGACTGCAATTCTCTTGATTCTCTTTCTCTTTCTCTGCTGTTTCTCAAATCCAACTTGCTTGACACACTGACATATGCTATACCACACACACTCTAGTCGGCTGCCGCGCCTCTCTTCCCCAGGGCTGGGAAGTTTACTCAACCATCTGGCTGAGCATTGTGTAGTTTACTGAGCTGAATACCGCAATATAAAAACCAGAAAATGCTATCTTCAATAAACTGGCTTCTCCAGCTTATTGAACGAGACTAGGCAAAACAATTTCAAAGAAAAACCAACTAACCAAATCACACGAATCGTCACTGCCAACAATTGGGCGTGACAGGAAATTGTAAAAGTACTGCTGCTAAAGAAGACCATGACTTTTGTTTTGTCAGTATTCAGCTTGAGCCCTTTGAAACCTGTATAGTCATAGTATTTGTTCAGTTGGAGTTGCAGATTTTCAGCCGTGTTTAAAGTGAGAGCAATGTCATCAGCATAACCACAGTGAGGGATTTCAACTGAATCCAGGGCAGTGGCAGCACCTCCCTGTACAACCAAGAATCTGTCTATGTCATTAGTTTAGAGGGAGTACAGCAGGGGACTCAGAGGGCAGCCCTGTTTCAAGCCTCTGTTGGGCGCAACCTCTTCAAAAATTTTGTCGCCATCAATGAGAAGGTATAGGCATCCTGTGTACATGGTTTGTTTGAATGATCTCTCAAATACTGCGGAGTCGTAATTTCTTGCAAGTGTCTCCAAAGCTTCCCTCTTGGAACACTGTCGTAGGCAGCAAAGAGGTCCAGGAGAGCAGTGTACACCTTGATTTTTTCCTTTTAGCAGTCGCGAGAATGTGGCGAAGAATAAAAGAGGGTTTGGTTGGTGTTCCTTATGAGGCAGAAACCAAATTTTCTTGTAATTGATGTTCAGCAAGAGCCCAGTCCGTCAGCAAGTCCCTGACCACGTTTGCAAAAAATCTATAGATGCAACCATTGATAGCCAGCAAACGATATTTTTCTGGGGGACGTAGTTGGACCTTTTTTGTGCAGAGGCGTAATTTTGACTTTGTTCCAAAGATGTGGGGTGACACCGTCTGCTGACAGAAATAGATGGAACAAGTCAGTAAGAAGGGGAAGCAGAACGTTTTCAGTGTGTCTCTTACCACGATCATCCTGAACCGTTTTCTCTGCATGCTTTATGAAAGAAGTAGACAACGGATCAAGACCTGGGCTGGACTGCACGTTCATGTTTGAAATGCTTTTCTGGATGATAAATCTGAATTCAGCATCGTGTTCAGCACATCGTTAAGCCAGGTCCGGCGGAACAACTAGTTTTCCTGGGTTCCTCATCAGCTCATCTCAGATCCGCTCCTTAAGGGAGACACGAACCGGCCCGTGTCAGAATCCTTAATTCATCAGAAGTACGTCTCCACGGCGCGGGAACCCAACATGTAGCGTGCGAGCCGCAATTCACCGTTGACGCGTGGAGGACGTAATAATGAAGCTTTAAAGCATAATAGGCTGGACCGCTTGCCCTGCCCCCCCCATCCCCCCTTCACCCTAGGGTGGCAGGCCTGCCTAAAAATGATCAGCAGCATTATAAACATCATAATATCTTGCTTATTTGCTTATTGCCCTAGGGTGGCCCCACCCGCACTCACTTCACCCTGCAAAACAAATGTATGCTCAGCAGCGCGTACATATTTTGTCCCTCCCCCAAACACGGCTTATCAGCTCCCGAATAATTTCAGCTTAAACCGTGGCAATATAAAAGAGCGTGCTCCCCCGTTCTGGACACGTCCGGTCTCTATCTTCACAGTGCACTGGCCATACGACTGCCTTCAATTAAAGCTTGCTTGCAAGCCACTTGTGCGGGTCCTGCTGACATTTCGCATTACACGCCGAGATAAGATCTGCACAGTAATCGGCACACAGTCATTTCTCGGATATGATCAATAATATAGTATTTTACTATATTATTGATATTTAAATCAGGTCGATGGGAGCCGCAAAAACATTTATTAGGCCCCGGTCACACGGTGGTGTGGTTAGGTCCTTGGCTATTTTTCAACCCAATTTTTTTGTTGTTAAGATTCTACATCCAAATCTGCTTTCGGATTGTGATTCTGAAACTTATTACTTGAAAAGTTATGCCAGAAAATTGATGAAAAGATTCAAAACACAAAGCTGCTGTTTGTTTTAACCCTCCTCATTGTGCCCCTTCCCTGCCGCGAGCAGGCTTTGTCAATAAGCTTTGGCACTCATTTCATGTATCTAGACTAGAGGACACTTGACAAGAGGCAGGGCATTAGACATAAGGCATCCAAGTACGGCCGCCGTGCAGCTCCCACTCGAGACCAAGCTCCCCATCATGCCACTCCCATCCGTCATGCTTCAGATACCACCCCTCCAGCTGAGCAGCGCCTACCTGTCTGAGGTATGTGGTGAGATGTGTAAACAGTTGTAACTTTTGCTCGTACATAACGGACATGAACGCTACTGCTCGTACATAACGGACGCAGGTTGCTCAGCGCACCTCAGGGGGCCATGTCCAGGTGCTGGATGCAGGGGACGGGAAAGGAAAGGGTGAGAGCGCATACTGCTTGTTTACTGTTGGCGGATGCCTGCACGGGTCCAACGCGAACAGTCAGTTCCCCAACGATCACAGGCATTTTTGCTACCAAGGATTTTGCTCAAGGGGATGTCATTTTTAGGGAGGCCCCTTTGGTCGGCATGCAGCACACGTCAAGCAGCCAGGAGGCCACCATCTGTGCACACAGCCGCGCTTTTGTAGGTGCGCGCTTTCGCAGTGTAGTACACTCTGTACACACACATATATATATATATATGCACGGACACGATGCAAACACACTGGAATCGTATGATGCACTACCGTCATATTCGGTTGAGACGTTTCTACGACGTGCATGCTCACCTTGATTTTCATACCGTAGCGCAGAGACATGGCTAACTACACTTAAAAACATGTCACACTAAATTTCCTCCTTCAGGGACTGTGGAGCATCAAATCTCAAAGCTGCTTGTGAACGTGATAGACAGTGCAGCAGCCCTGACAGAAGGTCAGTGAAGTTGTGCTGCATGCGCTGTGGAAGGGAAGGAGTTTGCCATAGTGGATCATGTTTGCAGTGTTGGTGTTTTTGAAATTGGAAAGATACGCTGTAACTCCACCAACACTTATCTACATCTGTCTTTCAGACAGCGTTTGGTGCTATGGGTCATGGAAGTTACATGGGATAATTTCATACATAAATAATCGTCTGAAGGGCAACAAGAAACACCACTTGTTGTTTACTCCATCCACCTACCTGCTCAGGCCCTAACGGAGGACCCTCAGCACCGACCACGGGCTCAAATGCAGCGGAGGGTAGCGACAACTGCGAAGATGAGGAATTACTAGAGCTGCAGCAGCGCATGGGTCTGGTGGGACTTTCAGCTTGTGTCTGTTTCACGTGAATCATGTACGGTGGCCTTGTTGCAATCTGGAAAAGTCACCACATGGAATGATGCGTTCGATTGCTTTATAGAAAAGGCCACTTCTCCACTTAAGAACGTGCTCAATGATGGGTCACCTTGTCCTCTCCTTCTGCTTCAGCCTCCTCCCACCCGCGTAACCAAACAAGGACCCCGAACCACCCTGTCCCAGCCCAGCATAGCATGAAGCATGCGCATGTAGCCTGATGGAAGTGATGGCTAAGTAAAAGGTCTGAGGCTGCTCATAAGCAGGCAGCATGCACAGGAACACGGGTAGCTGTGCCAGCCTTTCCCTCCACGCACCCTGCGCAACCTGCCTACCCTGGGGGGGTGATGTGAGCCCTATACACATCCCCTATAGCACAGGCAGGGACAGGGGCTAGTTTTTCGCATGCGCTTGCGCATGTGCAGCCGGCCTCCCCCCACGCACAAGTGGCTCTACACCACAGGTGCACGCGGCACCGCTGCTCTCAGCGTGTATACGTTGTTCATATGTGTGTGCATGGCCGCTTGCGTGTGTGTATGTACATCGCTGTTGACCTTGTAGGGGGCAAGCCTTAGACATGGCTGCTCCCTACTTGCTTGCAGCAACAGCATGTGGGGTGCGCGTGAGGTGTAAGTTTTTAAAGTGCCGGCACAGCCCTGCGGCCTGAGCATGTTGCCTGTGCAGCCGCCAGTGACCGAGGACACAACTCTGATCCATCAGCTAACGCAGTAGCATTGTGCATGCGCACGTGAATTGTGTTGCGCATTCTTTGTGGTCCGCTTCTGCGTTTATGCGTCTATGCGTCAGCATGGATTCCAATGACGGACAATCAAGGCATGGTAGCCTCACCATTAGGTACATGCACACAAGTCTTGTATCTTAGCACCTGCCCCGCAGCTTTTTGTTACGTAGCTCTTGTACTCCTTGCCTACGTAGCTTCAAGCTGGTTGCAACCTCCATATCATTCCTCCCCCAGCACCACCTGACCTTGCCTATACGCAGAACACTGCCATTTTAAAACCTTGACAGGCAGTAGCTTACCCTTTCCAACGCCTCCTGCCCCTTGCAGATCAACCAGCATGTAAAGACTGAGGACATTCAGGGTCTCCAGGCTGGGGAGATCAGGCTACCCCTGAGTGACAAGATACCACTGCCTGCTCCTGTGAGGAAAACTTTTGACTTTATAGGATTTAATCCAGAAGGGAGTCCTAGGGACACTCCCTTCCATCAATACCAGAAACGTGACAGCTCCCGCGTCCAGGTGTTTTGTAGGTACTTTGGATCACTGCTTCATTCATTGGTTGATGACACAGATTCTCGTTGTATATTGTTTTAGACTGTCCTTCAACGTCTTCACGCGTCCTTTGAAAACGTTGATATCCACCTATCTCGTTTTGTTTCTGAAAGTTGCTCCGCAGTTGAGGGGTACACTGCATACACGCATGCTCACACAGAGACCTGCATACTATTACACGAGCAGAGTTGGCCAGAACCATATATATACGGTGTATTTACGGTATTTTTAATAGGGACATCACCAATTATACGGTCATATATGGTAAATATATATACGTTCTGGCCAACCCTATACGTCTCAGCTACACTGGTTCATACACCACTTTTGTTTTGCATGGAAACTGCTATTCTGTAGCAACAGCCAAGGCAACAAACCTGAGTTTGCTCTCGAAACGTGCCTGTATGTTATCATAGCGAGCTCATTGAGGGCATTTCTCCTACAATGTGTACCTGTATGCCATTGAGGGCATTTCTCACAGTGCCTACCCTCATGCCACACCTGCCTGTTATGCGTGCGCAGTTTCCTTGCCGCATTCCTTGCCGCATTCCTTGCCGCATTTCCTTGCTGCATTTCGCACAGTGCCTACCCTCATGCCACACCTGCCTGTTATGCGTGCGCAGTTTCCTTGCCGCATTCCTTGCCGCATTTCCTTGCCGCATTTCTCACAGTGCCTACCCTCATGCCACACCTGCCTGTTATGCGTGCGCAGTTTCCTTGCCGCGGCGGCTGTGGTGCCGTGTATGCAAGCAGTGGTGCAGAGCAAACGGTGTGGCTGCAGCACCACTGCCTGCTGTGCCCAGGTGGTAGCTCAGGTGTGCAAATTGCGTATAATAAAGTATTGGCTTACAGGCGAATCTTGTAGGGTTGTCGTGGAAAAGCTTGACACTTGTTTTGCCTGGTGGGTGATGATTCAGGCGGATGGCGTAATAATTATTGCATACTTGTTTTTTAACAGCTTTGCACGCTTTGCAAGCTTCTACAACCTAGAGCTGGTGAACTGGCTTGCTGTGCTTAGGCGTGCATTGGTATACAGCTCAATGTCGTGAAATCTCAGCACAGCCTTGTCTTGGAGGTATTTGCTTGCACAGCAAGACCTGGGTAACATGCTCGACAAAGTGTGTTGTTGCTGCAATTACAGCACCTACGTAAGTGAAACGCCTACCAGCTTCTCACTTGTCATGTTCCGTCGTGTGAGATACTGGTCTGCAGCTATTCGCGCATGGCAACACATTTAACCTGACTCGTTTTGGTGTGCTGTTGCTGCCCTGCTGCTGCTTGATGCTGCCCGTTGCAGCTAACTGCTGCTGCTGCTGCTGCTCTGACGCCTACAGGGTCACCCTCCTTTGATGCAGGTGCTCCTAGCAATGCATTTGGTCATAGCTCATGTGCTCAGGGCTCTGGTTTGCCGACTGCTGCTGGCATTAGCACAGGCGGCCACCTTGCGTTGGAGGATGAGCTTCACAAGCTAGGCCAAGGCATTGACAGGTACTAACCAGAGTCTTGTTACGCCAAGTTCTTGGTGTAACTCGTCTGAAAAAATTAAGCCAGTGCCAGTTGCACACCAGCGCTGTCTGCCTGGGCACGCACCCTGCCTCAGCCTTTTTTACTCCTTTTTCCTTAGTTAATGTGAGAAGCGGCGTAATTTTATCTCTTTTCGTTACTTGCTGCTGGTGACACCAGTCCACGCTCAATCCAGCACTTTGGCAACCTAGATGCACTTCATGCTGTTTTATGCCTGTTTCTGATCCCTAGACAGCTGCCCCTACCAGACGGACCTACCTACTCAATAATGCCCTCACACCCATCCTGCTCTCCCTCCCTCTCTCTCTCCCCCCCTCTCTCTCTCTCTCTCTCTCCCCCTCTCTCTCTCTCACTCTCTCTCTCACTCTCTCGCTCTCTCACTCTCTCTCTCACACACACACACACACACACACACACACACACAAACAAACAAAC
>Ga0307968_1002329_pt1 | contig 15778 bp, 13 predicted proteins | sample OrgLakmetagen650_FD_201834 | JGI IMG/M metagenome (GOLD analysis project Ga0307968, IMG submission 201834) | Saline water microbial communities from Organic Lake, Antarctica - #650 | ecosystem: Environmental > Aquatic > Non-marine Saline and Alkaline > Saline | place: Antarctica: Organic Lake... | reverse complement strand
CCCTCCTACAGCAACACACACACCCCTGCTGCACACAGAGTCGCCCATTCCCATGATCATGACAGGCACACACGTCATTCCATAACACCACAGAGGGCCCCTTACCTGCCACTCTCTCCGCTCTCTCCCTTTACCGCGCCCCTACCGGTTCCCCCACCACCTTCACCCCCTCCTCCAGCTCTTCCTCCTGCACCACCACTGCCACCGCCACCGCCACCACTACCACCGCCCCCTGCCATCTGCGGCTGCTGCGCTTGTGGCTGCTGCGGCAGAGTTGCAGCTGGTTTCCCTCCTGCACCACCACTGCCACCGCCGCCACCACCACTGCCCCCTGCTGTTTGGGGCTGCTGCGGCAGCGGCTGCAGCGGCGGCTGCTGAAGTGCTGCTGCTGCCGGTGTCCCCCTATGGGGTGCGACCACATGAGAGGAGGAAGGAGGCTTGCTAGTGGGTCCTGGTGCAGAAGGGGCTACGACAGCTGGCACGTGGGGTGGGGGAGCAAAGTAGCTCGTTGCTCCTGCACCCCCACCGGCACCTATGGCTGGGGCGGCTGCGTGGGGTGGTGGTGGGTGGGAGGGTGGGGCAACAGTCGAAGGGGGCGCGTGGTGGGGGGGCAGGGGCATGGGTAAGCCGCCCAGGCTAGTGGAGGTGTAGGGCACAACCTGTACGTGCGTGTATGTGTATGTTTGCGTGTGTGTGTGTGTGAATGTGTGTGTGTGTGTGTGTGTGTGTGTGTGTAGGTGGAAGAGGGTCCTGTAGAAAAATTATGTGTGCGTGTAAGTAAGTGTATGTGTGTATGCGTGTGTGTGAATGTTTGTGTGTGTGTATGTGTGTGTGTGTGTGTGTATGCGTGTGTGAGAATGTTTGTGTGTGTGTGTGTGTGTGTGTGTTTAGGTGGAAGAGGGTCCTGTAGCAAAATTCATGTGTGCGTGTAAGTAAGTGTGTGTGTATGCAAAAATATGTGTGCGTGTAAGTAAGTGTGTGTGTATGCAAAATTATGTGTGCGTGTAAGTAAGTGTGTGTGTATGCAAAACTATGTGCGCGTGCAAGTAAGTGTATGTGTATGTATGTCACGGGCGCGGTCAGTCCCTCAGACCATAGGAGTGTGGAGGTGTCAGTGGTTATGCATGGGGTCTTTACGTCAGGTTGTCAATTGAATACTTGTATTTCATGGCACATTCAGTAGGTACAGTAAGGTATACGTGCGTTCACACCGAAACAGGCAGGCTTGTGTTCATAACAGGCAGGCTTGTGTTCATTACAGGCAGGCTTGTGTTCATCACAGGCAGGCTTGTGTTCATTACAGGAAGGCTTGTGTTCATAACAGGCAGGCTTGTGTTCATCACAGGAAGGTGGGTACCTTTACAGTAAGGTGGGTGTCTTTACGGCAAGGTTTGCTTTTATAATTGTCGCCTCATTGACTTGATTGCCTTGTTTGGCACGTTCAAGTGAAATCGCAGAGGCACAGCAGAGTATGCGGAAAGTCAAGGCAACATTGCCGCTTTCCTATCACCTGACTTGTTCCACCGAGTTTTGCTTAATACTCAGTTGAGCTACGTTACAGGGAGCTTTGTCACAATCCATTTTTTGTGAGGCTGATGATGATGTCCAGGATGAACAGCATGCTGTTTTCCACTGCAGACCACCCCACACAGTGTCTCTTCACAGGAGATACGAGTCCTTATTCTCAGAGGCAAGAGCAGGATGTTTCTACACTTTTGCACCAGAACAACAAAAAGCTCCATTTGTTCCTTTACTCAGCTGAGCTACATTACAGGTAGCTTTGTCACAATCCAATTTTTTTGTGGGCAAGTGACACCCACAGAGAACAAGAGGGAGCACTTAAATACACGTGCAATGGTAACTAGGGTCGGCCAGAACCATATATATATGGTTTATATACAGCATTTTTGGCAGGGACATCATCAAATATACAGTCATATACGGCGTATATATACGGTTCTGGCCAACCCTCATGGTGACACTTTGATCCAGGAAACTGAGCTGACTTTTGGCAAGAAGGGCCGTACAACTCCTTGACCGCATGAAGTAAAAATAAATGCGCAGATAGTGAAAAACTACTCCCCACATCAATTTAAGGAAAGGTATTGCAGTGAAGGATTTTGGAGGCCGTGAGGATTGCAGGCTTAAGTTGTAAGCAGCTACCATGATGCATGTGTAGGTAGGGTTGGCCAGAACCATGTATGTACGTACATACGGAGTTTACACGCTATTTTTGGCAGGGAAACCACCACATATACGGTCATATACGATGTATATGATGTGTATGTATATGGTTCTGGCCAACCCTACGCGGATGCCAAAAGCCTGTTGTTTTTAAGGAACAGGCATCAGCTATGTACTGGTGCGCGTACCAAAAGCCTCGGTTGCTAAAATGCTGAGAATATACAGGAACAAGAAGTTGGTTCTATGAGAATGGGCATCAGCTCTGAACTGGTGCGCGTACCAAAAGCCTCGTTGCGCAAAACAAGTATTTACGCCCCCCCAATACCCCCCTTTTTGTAAGCATCTTTACTGGCACCCTGCCTACAAGTATGCAATGTGCCACCCTGCCACACTACACCACTGCCTACAATCCACTCCCGGTAGGGTAGGGCTGTACAAAGTAATATGCAAACATCTGATTGAAGAAGATTGCAGCCAGACCCCACAAATCAGCTCGGCAGTGCTAGGGCACTCAGGGCCCTCTATGAGGCAGTTGTTGCACCCTGCCCTGTCCTAGCTGCAAGACCCCTTTGAGCACATCTCTACGTTTACACACCCCATGTTAGCACGTGGCCCTGTACCAAGACGACCTGCTCCCCTCACACAGAACATGCCTCCACCTACGCATAAGCAACACACACACACGCACGCACACACACATACGCACGTACACTAAGACCCCTCCCCTCATACACAAACTTTTCACTTGTGCATTCATGCAACACACACTCCCTTCTCTTGCCCACACCCGGGAAACACGACTTTCGCCATCTGCTCCCAGTACATGCGCTCACTCTCCGACCTAAATACAAAACGCACACACACATGCACAACGTACAAACATAAACAATATGTACAAAAACACACATGTTCACCATGTGCATGCGCTGGCACGAGCATGCACGTTCACACACACACACACACACACACACACACACACGTGCACCACTTCCCTCACCTGCGGGCCCTCTGCAGTCATGATGGATGCGGGAGTGAAGATGCCACGCACCACACCTGCAGCCATGCATACGTACACACTTTCAATCACACATCTGCACATTTCACAGGGAGCTACGCACCGCACCTGCAGCCATGCATACGTACACACTTTCAAAACACATCTGCAGCTTTCACAGAGAAATATGCATCACACCTGCAGCCATGCATAAGTACTAAGTACACACTTTCAATCACACATCTGCACATTTCACAGGGAACTACGAACTGCACCTGCAGCCATGCATGCGTACACAACTTCAATCACACATCTGGACATTTCACAGGGAACTACGCACCACACCTGCAGCCATACGTACACAACTTTGTCACACGCCTGTTTATTTCACGGTACTATAATGGGCTGTGAGAACGGAACACATTAAAGCTGTGGCAGGAGTAAGGATAACAACTACCCCTCCAACAACACACACACACACGTACACGCATGCACAAACTAGAACAGGCACATGCCTGTGCGCATGCACGTTCGCACGCACACACACACACACATGCACACACACATACACACACACGTACACGCATGCACAAACTAGAACAAGCACATGCCTGTGCGCATGCACGTTCGCACGCACACACACACACACACACGTACACGCATGCACAAACTAGAACAAGCGCATGCCTGTTCGCACGCAGGCACACACACACACACACCCGCACACACACACACACACACACACACACACACACACACACACACACACACACAGGGGCACAAACCTGGAGGGGCAGGACCATTGGGCAGCAGCACACCCCCGCTGCTGTTCCTGCGCGCCCCATCGTTTCCTGCTGCAGTTGCAGCTCCTAGGCCTGGGGGTGGGGGTGGGGGTGGTGATGCTGTTGCGTGAGCTGCTGCAGGTGCCACCCCGCTGCTGCCCTTGCCTGTGTGCGTGTATGTGTGGTTTGTGTGTGTGTGTGTGGTTCGTGTGTGTGTGTTTGTCTGTGAAGGCGCTTGTGCATGCATGTGTGTCAATGTGTGCGCGCACGGCAAACAGGACACAGTGCTCAGACCAGAGGGAAGACAATGCACACACATGTATAGTGTTGGCCAGAACCATATATATACGGTCATATACGGTGTATATATACGGTTCTGGCCAACCCTACACATGTATATATTTAGCCATGCTGGTCGGCTTTCAATCTTATGTCGTTGTCGCTAGCTTGCACTGTATCATCCATGGACAGGCGCTGTATCATCCATAGACTTTGGACAGGCACTGTATCATCCGTGGACCACAAAAAGCAGTGCCCACAGATTTTCCCTTTCTGCTCGTGGTGAAGGAAATTGGTTGCAAACAATTCACACATTTTCTTCAATGTACGTGGGGAGCGGACCCCACTGCTGACGCAGCTTTATTTTTGCCTATGCTCCACTTTGTTTTTGTCTCCGCTCCACTTTGTTTTTGTCTATGCTCCATACAAGAAATGCTAAGGACACAGCCACGCAGAGCTAGCTCACCTGAATTACCGCTGCCCACAGCCCCTTCCCCTGCACGTAAGAATAGTCATTCCGCTTGCTTGCTTGCTTTTTCTTCTTGTACACAGGTAGGATTTTGGCCACAACCATACACACGTACGTGCTGATGGTGTATACGCGTTTTTAAAAGCAGGGCAAAGTCCATACGTACGGTCATATAGGGTTAACCCTATACGTAGGACAGAATCTACTTAGGACAAAACCCTACACAGAACCTTTTATATAGGACAGAGGAGAAACCATAACATCAAACTGCACAGGCAACGTTCCCACTCCTCACAACAACTAACAAAGGCATCTTGTGCCCAACACTTTCTCAGAAACACTCCGCAGGCGAGCAGCCTGGATTTGGGTGTGTGTAGTCAACGTGAACCACATTGCGATGCATTGACGATGGAAAAGGGGGGAGGGATGAGGCCGCTGTTTTCTCTTGAGCTGTCTGAACATGGCCTCCATGTTGTTTGTTCACCACTAGTGGTAGCATCGACAATGATGACCACTAGTGGTGGCATCGACAATGATCACCACTAACGGTGGCATCGACAATGATGTCACCATGGTGGTGAGTGATGATGACTTATGAAGGTGGTGGCAGTAGCAGTGGTTGGTAGGTCGTATTTATTTTTGACCATTTCCAATTGGTTCTGCTCGAAGCCGTCAGGAAGCACAGCAAAGAAAAACTCCCACTACCACCCACCCCCTTGCCAGACATACAGAAATATCACCACCAATGGCAACACAACACACATACACCCCCTGCTGATAGGACAGCCGGAAATGTCATCCCCCCACTGCATCACAACACAACTTTTCTTTTGTTTTCCCTTCATACCCCAGAGTGCCTCACCTGCACCTCCGCGTGGCCCTGCGGGCACCAACCACATCACCCAGGGACAGAGAGTGCGGCAACTGGCCAAGCACGACTTTTCTTTTGTTTTCCCTTCATACCCCAGAGTGCCTCACCTGCACCCCCGCGTGGCCCTGCGGGCACCACCACATCACCCAGGGACAGAGAGTGCGGCAACTGGCCAAGCACAACTTTTCTTTTGTTTTCCCTTCATACCCCAGAGTGCCTCACCTGCACCCCCGCGTGGCCCTGCAGGCACCACCACATCACCCAGGGACAAAGAGTGCGGCAACTGGCCCAGCGGTGGCTGCTGCTGCTGCTGCTGCTGCTGCTGACCCTGCAAAAGCAAACAAAGTGAGTCAGCACCGATGTCAAAAACTGTAAAACCGATAGCTGCGGCTGGCTATGCGCAAAAGCACATGAAGCGAGTCAGCTTCAGCGTAGGATCTATTGAGTAATGTTGGCAAGAACCATAAATCAATACGTATATACAAAATGTACATACGGTGTGTCAGGTGTGTCAGGTAGGTTTCCGCAGAAATGTTTCCATACATACAGTCATACACGGTGTGTTGATACGGTTCTGGCCAACCCTATTGACTAAGAGCGCCAAGGTGGAGGAGCGCCAAACCGTCGACTGTTGCTGTCAGCCCTGCAAAAGTACACAAAATACATCAAGAGCAAACAACAATTCGACTGTCGCTGTCAGCCCTGCGGAAGTACACAAAATACATCAAGAGCAAACAACAATTTGACTGTCGCTGTCAGCCCTGCGGAAGTACACAAATACATCAAGAGCAAACAACAATTCGACTGTCGCTGTCAGCCCTGCGGAAGTGCATAAAATACATCAAGAGCAAACAACAATTCGACTGTCGCTGTCAGCCCTGCGCAAATTCACAAAGTACATTAGGAGCAAACAACAATTTGACTGTCGCTGTCAGCCCTGCGGAAGTGCACAAAATACATCAAGAGCAAACAACAATTCAACAATTCGACTGTCGCTGTCAGCCCTGCGCAAGTACACAAAGTACATTAAGAGCAAACAACAATGAGACGTATCCTGTATGTTTCAGAATCACCGCACATTACTCAAAGAAACAGAGCGGAAGTGGGGCCCACAGCTGGCTGCTGGCCTCACAACCACGCCAGCAATGAAACGTTGCTTATAAGGGTAATCCGACAGATGCCATTTCTGTACTTCATGCGATACATATATTCACGTAACAAGCAGTTTTGACGCCAAAGGTATGATTTGTTTTTTCTGCAGAGGTGGCAACACGCTGAGGGGCGGAGGTCACACGTGGCATTGAAGGTGTGCATAAAAGGTGTGCATTAAAGGTGTGCAAGACGATGCACATTTCAAGCACCTTGTTTACAAGAAGCAGTCCGTACTACTCGCGAGACGACACACCTGTGACAACACACCTCATGCACAAGTAACTGTCCAGACCGTTGAGGCGACATACCTGTGGAGAGCCTCCGCCTGTTGCCATGTCCATCATGGCTGCTGCCAGGGCAGGCACAGGGGCAGGGGGGGCGGATGCAGGGGCAGGGGCTGGGGCAGCTCCTGCATTCTTCTGTGTGGGATCCGCACCTACACAGCAGTATATACACATGTGTGCACGTGTGTGTATGTGTGTATGTGCGTGTGCACGCGCACGCGCGCGCCTATTTCGGCTGTGTTTAGAGTTTATCATCGCACAGCAGTGTGCGTGGTTGCCAAGGTTCACATAAAAGAGCAAAACAAAGAGGTCGGTCAAAACTGAACATTACAGAAACTACATTTGACGCACATCTACTACCTTGGCACACAAACTACAATTGACGCATGTCTACTACCATAACACACACACACACACACAAACTACTTGCCCGCAAGCGTCTTGCTGCATGAGCATGAGCATGAGCATGGTGCTTGAGCAATTCAAGGCGTCAAAGACACCTGTGCTTTCACTCAACCTCCACCCCCCCCCCCTGTTCCACCGTGCCAAAGAAACTTGGGCATAGACTTCTATGTGTACCCCACCCCTACCAGGGTTAGGGTCACGTAAGCTAAGCTATAACCACATGTTGCCCTCACCACCATACCTTCAGGGGTCACCACCACAAACTCGCTTGCCATGACTCGCGCAAGACGGCCAGCCAGGTGGCCCACTGCATGCATCCAATGCGTGTGAATGTGTGTGTATGCGTGCGCTTGTGCGTGTGTGTGTATGTGTGTGCGCGTGTGTGCGTGTGTGTGTTGCAATGTTGCAATGAAATCAGAAAGCACTTGTTACAATTCATACATGTAGAGGGTTGGCCAAAGCGACACGCGTACGCGCGCACACACAAACACACACACACACTCCAACGCTCTGTCTGAATACTAATTTCCTCCTGAACAATAAGAAGCTGAAGGCTTGAATGATGAAGCATGTAGTCCTGGTTGCCTATTAAGTAATTGACTGGTTTTATCAAGGCCACTTTGACATCAAGGGGAGGGCGGATGATGTTTCAACATTCCAACATGTTTAGTTGCTCCAAACGAAAATAGAAACGGCAGCTGACTCATCAATTTGTTCGTCACAATATATGGAGTCAGGATGGTTGAAAGGTTTATTTGTCACATTCAGCATGAGATGCCTTTGCCTTTCTGTTTTTTGGACACGGCACTACACATTGCATTTGGCTATTGCATACGTTCATGATTCAAATAGGACACGGCACTACGCATTGCATTCGGCTATTGCATACGTTCATACGCTTAATCAGCAATTAAAGAGAGAGACACCCAGAACTGGCCACGCCTTTTAATTGATGGACAACTCTTTTTGGCTTTCGATACATCAGGGGGCAATGCGCGCTTTTCTTTTTGTGCAGCACGAAGACAATGGATTGCGAGCTGCTACAAAGACAGACACAGTACAGCTGCTCACACACAAGCAGCTTCCCTAGCAAATAGAAGCAGCACAGCTACGGACACAACACTGGCGTGCTTCCTGTGTGCCGGTTTTGTTTGGTTGTTTAGTTGGTGGAATACGTGTGTACGGTGCTTATACGGTGCATACTCAGCAGAGAAAGCGCGACGCATGTCACACATGGAGTGTATGTACAGGGCTCTAGCCGGCCATTAGCATTTGTCATACCATCAAAAGATATCAACTCAAACAGCAGCCTGAGTGAGCGAGGGCTTCCTGCCCTGGCTTGTCTGCTCTTGCTGCTTTGTGTTCGTTTGGCTGCGCACGACACTCCCTCATTCCTTGTGCCGGCCATTGCGTAGGTTCCAGTGCTCCCATTAATTGCGTTTGTGTTCTCGTGCTCCCAATTTTTGTGTTCGTGTTCTAGTGCTTGTGTATAGTGCCTGTGTTCTCGTGCCTTTGTTCTCGTGCCTGTGTTCTCGTGCCTGTGTTCTTGTGCCTGTATCCTCGTGCCTGTGTTCTCATGTTTGTATTCTAGTGCCTGTGTTCTCGTGCCTGTGTTCTTGTGCCTGTGTTCTAGTGCCTGTGTTCTTGTGTCTGTGTTCTCGTGTCACCTGTGACGCGGTTGAGTGCGGGGGGTGAGGGGATGGCTTCTGCCTTGGGCTGGTACAGCCACTTCAAGGCCATGTCCACAGACAGGTCGAGGAAGGCCTGCGAGATAGGAAGGAGATAAGGTGCGTCAGTGATTCGGGCGATGCACTGTAGGGCTGGATAAGTGCAGTTACTACTGAGTAAAGCAGGCACAACACTTTGAAACCATGTACGCAGATGCACACTGCTCACCACAACAATGTATCCTGAAAATGTGTATGTGTGTGTGTGCACCTGTCTGTGTACACGTGAATACGCATGCACACGTAAAAAGTGCAATTAGAGTGCGTGCTGGTATGGGTGTGCTCATTCAAGCATCAGTGTGCAATGCAGTAATTGGTAAGTGTCAGTGTGTAATGCAGTAATTGGTAAGTGTCAGTGTGTAATGCAGTATTTGGTAAGTGTCAGTGTGTAATGTGTAATGCAAAGTGCGTTTGGTCACCTTGTGTGACATGGGCTTGTCCATGCGCGCAAGGAGCGTGCGTCCAAAGTACACAAGGTCCATGAGGTCCCTGTCTGCTAAGTGCTGATCGTGCTGCGGGCGTGTATGTGTGCGTGTGTGTATGTGTTTGTGTGCGTGTGTGTGTGTGTGCGTTTGTGTGTTTGTGTGTATGTGTGTCTCTCTGTGTGTGTGTGTGTGTGTGTGTGTGTGTGTGTGTTCGCATGTGTGTGTGCGCGCGCAGGTGCGTGTGCGTATGTCTCTCTGTGTGTGTCGCTGTGTGTGTGAGTGTGTGTGCGCGCAAGTGCGTGTGCGTATGTGTCTTTCTGTGTGTCTATGTGTGGTTTCCTTGGTCAAGCAGCCTAATAAACACAGAGGTTCCGCTGCGCGAATGCACCACCATACCTTGTTGCTTGGTTTCCGCTGGTCGTAACCCAGGCAAGCTTGGGCCTCAGGGGCAGCCAGCCAGGGATTCTTCAGGGTGTCAAACAGCTGCATGGAATGCACAACAAGGAAATGTCAACGTGCCATGTGGGATCAGTTAGAAACGCTAGACAAAGGAGGACAAGGACGTGCGATCTTGGCACCGACACGTGTTCACAAATGAGGTTCTTTGCTCGCAGCCAGAATTGTAGAAGGAGAATAAAGGCAATGCTGCAGGAGGTGACGGCTCAGGAAGAAACAAGGGTGAAACCATCAAGAATCTTCTACCAAATGTTTTGTGCAACTTGGATAGTGGCAATCACTTTAACAACCATACAGTGAAGTGTGATACGAGGAGCAAACACAAATAGAAACGCGCGCCCAAAGTGCACAAGGCTCTAGATCTGTAACCCCCCCCCCCCCGTCCGACACGTTTGCACAGAGCTTGCATGCTCCATTCTCACATGCCAGGGCCTTATCTATAAACTTATAAGACACCCACCTCCGAAAAGTACAACAGCTGGAGCAGCTTTTGAAGGGGCTCCTTCAACAGTTCCTGCATTCTGGCTTTGCTGGGGGGCAATTTCCTCTCCTCCTCTGCCGCCTCCCTGGCGTTCACAAGGGCATCCCTCTCCTTCTGCCACTCCTGCTCCCGCTGCTGAAACTCCTTTTCCATCCGTTCCCGTGTGCGCTGCTCCGCCTTCGCTGCTGCGGCCTGACATTCCTGCTTCACCTCTTCCTTGGCTGCCTCCCTCAGCAGCGGCTCAAACTTTTGAAGCTCCTCCAGCACAGCCACCAGGCCGCTCCGCGTGGAAAGAACAGGAATTTGCTCGGGGGTGAGGGTGTTCCCAGCGGCACGCAGGCTCTCCAGCTCTTCCACCCTCGCCAATTTTTTTCTGGTGTTCCTCACCCGTTTGTGGAGTTCATGGATGGTGATCGAGGGCTGCTGTTGCACCTGCTGCTCTTTCGCCATTCCTATTTATTTATTGTTTATTCCTACTTGCAATTCGGTTTAACAAAGTATGATTTGCCAAATTTCCAAAATTGTAACATAAAATCACTCGATGATGTTAACTAGTACGAATATAAACGCTTCAATATATGCAATATGAATGCTGCCCAGCGACAATGCTTTCCCGTTTTTTTACTGCCTCAGTTGGTGGAGGCCAATAGTCTCAGAGAACTGCCGCAAGCAACCCCCGAGGGGAGTCTGTACACATAGATGCGACTGTTACGTGGTAACTCCTTAAGGGGTACAGAAAGTATCGAAGTGTGACATCACACTACTGAGTATTTATAACAGTGACTGGAGTCACAAGGGCAAGTTCAATTCTTGCAACATCATCACCCTAGATGTTTAGCTGTTATCTATATAAAATATTAGTGGCTAAGCACGCTGCCGTACTTCGTAAGAGTGGTTTCAACTCAAATTCTCTGCTGTAAAAACCTTGCAAAATCCTGCTGATGGCAGGTCAGGTAGTGCTGATGGCGTGCCTGAATTCGCCACTGAGCAGATCGGTGGGCGGGAGCAGGACGCTGTCCATTTGGCCTGAGGGGCCTATGTGATCTGAGGGGTCGCAGTGATACTGGCCTGATGGGTCAGAGTGATACTGGCCTGATGGGTCAGAGTGAAGCTGGCCTGATGGGTCAGAGTGAAAATAGTCTGATTGGCCAGAGCGATAGTTTTAGTGTTTGGCCGCAAAAGCACAGTGAAAAGTCGGACGTCGCCCAGTCTAGCTCTAACTGTGAATCTAGCAATGAAGATTGGGCACCTTTATTGTCTAAGATCCCGTCCGGCGCAATTGGAAAACCCTCCATCAGAATTTCAGGGCTAGTACAAGGAGTTCCTGCTACTATCTTGATAGATTGTGGTGCTGAGAGGGACTGTGTGAGTGAAATATTTCTCAAATGTAACAGTATCAACCTGCCTGAGCTGTCAGTCAGAGTGGCAGATGGGCGCATCAACAAATGCGGTTTGCTGTCTACAGGTCTTGGGTCTGCACCATGGTGGTGGGTACAATAAAATTGAGCTCACTCTTGGTCACAAAGTGCTAGTCACAAGATGCATGTTTGCACGTTTGGCTCTTGTTATGAACCAGGTGCTGCTTGATCATTATGAAAATGAGATGGCTACCAATGTGTTGCGTGCAAAATCAACATGGATCCCATCATGGAATGAAACGCCAAGCACAATCAATTTCTGGCAGCGTCTTTTAGTGCTCATTGTTGCTGCAAGCGTGCGCTACATTCTACGTGAATATTATTGAGGGCTGCCTATAGCTCATTTGCTTTATACCATACATTCAGTGTGCTCAGATGTGCCAGGCCTGAGCTGCGCGCGTGCTCCTTACCTTTCTGAGTGCTCACTCTAACACACACAAACACCAACACACACAGATTCGTTGCTGTTGACAAATGCCAGGCGTATGTTCGCACTCTTTGTAACAAGTCTCCCTAAGAAGCGTGGACTTGGACGGCCTAAGGTCCAAGAAAATCAGACAAAGCATTTTCAACTTGTCAGCAACCTTCTTCTACTCCTCCTCTTGCCCACGAGTGCAAAGCACGTAAGAAGTTTAAGCCTGTTCGTTTCCAAAAGTCTCAATATCCAGATACAGGTGACAGCCACACTTCAAGTGATGCCTCAAATGCTCAGGCAAAGAAGAGCAAGGGCCGACAGCTCAATAGGAATGAGGGCAGCTCTGACACAGACAGCGAGGACATTGGGGAAAGAGTTACACATCTGCAGACTCAAAGGCACAGGTGTGTTGTGCTACGTCCAGTCAGCCCTGCATTCCTTTGCTTGTTCATTGTGCATTACCTGGCTATGAAAAGCAAGTTAGTGTGCAAAAAGCAACTACCAGAAAACATTTATCTGTAGTTTAACTTCCTTTAGGTTTTGTAGCAGGCTGTGATGTGCACAATGCCTTGCTAGACAGGTCATTGACCGTTGCTGTTGCATGAATGTTTATTTTGATTACATACAAGTATCACGTATGCTGATGGTCGTACATGCCCCTGCCTGTCTGAGTTGCGTGTTCAGGGCTTTATATGGGGGGCTGCCCTCTGAGCTGGTTTCAGCATGGCTTCCAATTTGCGTTATGTTGACAAACTCCTGAGTTCTTTCACAGCGAAATGCATGCTGCCCTTCACCTATTACCTCTGAGCTGGTTTCAGCATGACATCAAAATTGCGCAAACACACTCCTCAGGTCTTTCACAGTGAAATGCGCGTCGCCCTTCACCTAATACCACTGAGCTGGTTTTAGCAAGAAAAAGAAACAGAAAAGAAAAGAAAAGAAAAGACTCCGCTGGTAGTGATAACATAGCCAGCATGATTAAGGGAGGGGGCTATGTAGGTCAAACAGTTGAAAAAAATAAGTGGGTCAGGGGGGTTGTGTGCCGTAGCACCCAGGCCCAAACGTTGACTGTTGTTGCTTGTGTTATATTGCAGTGCATACCTTGTTTTAATGAGTGCAGATGTCTAATGGAGTGTTCATTAAGTTTGTGTGTCAGGTTTTTAATCTATGGTAGTCCAGACAAGGTCTGCCAGAGGTTTTTCTGTATGGTCTTGTAATTAGTCCCCATTACTCCAACGAGAATCACTGGAGCTTGATTTCCCTATATCCCTGTCTATCATATCATGTAGGTTGGTGACAAGCACCCTGTGCTGTGCTTTTGCTTTTTGAAATTGAGGATCAGGCCTAGTGTCTTCACATAATTGAAACTCAATCAGGTGAACCTCCCAACGGTTTGGATTCAATTTCTTGTCTTTAGCAAGCTGTTAAAAAATTGAGTTGCGGGTGGTTACGCGAGAAGAGTACACAGTGCTCGGTAAAAATAGGATAGCGTCAGGACGAGAAGAGGCTTCTAAAGCACGTGCTGTTAGGTCGGGTAGCAACCAAGAGGGCAGTGTTTTGTTGGCAGTGTTTCTCAGATCTAGGCCTTGCTCTGATAGTTTATCTGCGCTGCCTACGTCAGTGTAGGCAATTTGGTTGGCACCGCATGGTCCCTTTGCAGGGATTGGACAATCAGCACGCTTGCCGATTTATGGCGTTTTATAATCATGTTCCTCATTATAGTGTGTTGGCAACCCGAGAGTATGTGAAGCGCACTATCAGTGCAAGGGCAGATAAGGCAGTTTGCATTGGGAGAGAAGACGTACCGGTAGGCGTGTTGTTGATTGAATCATGTACCAGTGCATACCTCATAACATTACGCTTTTTGTAGAATTTATTGTCCCAAAAAGCATTTGTGGCTTGTTTATTGACCAAAGGTTAAGGTGATTTAAGGGCTTAACCTTTAAATCAGAGAGTGCACGAAGCCTAGGTGTAATTGCCCCTCTTCCGTTGGGATCCTCATCGGTGTCTTTAGCCGCACGCCAGTAAAGGTGTGTGTATGCATTACCGTCTGGAGCTGGAGGCTGCAAGTGCACGTCATGACATCGTCATGTAAAGCAGAGTGTTTGGCAATTGCATCTGCACATTCATTTCCGGCAATGCCACTATGGGCTTTCACTTTATAGAAGCAGATAGGTTCTGGTGAAGCATAAATCATTGTTACAATTTGTTCTAGCAGATTTGAGTGTATATGAGCTCGTTGCATTTCAGGAAAGAGTAGCTGTTTTCTAATTTGGGGAGGGAGCATGCACTGTCCGTTGCAATCTTGGTATACTTAATGGTAAGCGCTGCTGCAATCCCTGTGAGCTCAGCTCTATTGATGGTGTTTGTCATTCTCATGCCTCCTGAGTTCACATAACACATAACATTCAGCTTTGGTTTGAGGGCAGTATACCCCTGCGCCTGTAAAGTTTTCGGCCTTGCCTATGGTTTTAGCATGGCTTCAAACTTGCGCGAAGATATTAAACTCTTTAGGTCTTTCACAGCGAAATGCGGGCTGCCCTTCACCTGATACCTCTGAGCTTTCAGCATGACATCAAATTTGCGCAAACATACTCCTCCGGTCTTTTACAGCAAAATGGGTGCTACCCATCACCTAATACCTCTGAGCTGGTTTTAGCATGGCATCATCAAAGTTGCGCAAACATATTCCTCAGGTCTTTCACAGCGAAATGCGTGCTGCCCTTCACCTAATACCTCTGAGCTGGTTTCAGCATGACATCAAATTTGCGTAAAGTAGAAATACTCCTCAGGTCTATCACAGCGAAATGCGTGCTGCCCTTCACCTAATACCTCTGAGCTGGTTTCAGCATGACATCAAATTTGCGCAAAGTAGAAAAGAAAAGAAAAGCTACGCAGGCAGTGAAAGCCACTCCCCACATTAATTAAGGAAAAGGAGCCACTTTGATACCGAGTACCGTAAAGCTCCTCCACCGCAAAAATGAAAGGAAAAATCAATGGGGATCAAGAGGGTTGCAGGCTTGGCCTGAAACCGGCTCCTGATGAGAGTTGATAACAGTACTGGAAAGGGCACGTCTAGTATGGACAAGTTCAGCAGCAAAGTTCACAGAGTGCACATGGAGCCTGGAGGCAAGCTTCTTAACTCTTTGAGAATCGAGACCCAGTTCTTTAAAAGGCTTCAGAGTGTGAGTGTTGTAGATGGTGCCACCCACTCACCCACACCCGAAAGGATGATGTGGAGAGTAACGGAGGCTCCTTGGAGAATGTTGCAGAGATCTTTGTGCTGTTCCTTTGCGGCGTTCAGCTGGTTCTGAGGTATGGTGTCTTCACAATACTTGATCTCGACAAGGTGGATGTCACGCGGATGTTTGCTGAGGTCTTTAGGTCGGTGCTGTCTGGGGTTGGTGGCTCTACTGGTGGCTGGCGGTGCTGCTGG
>Ga0307968_1002327_pt1 | contig 15789 bp, 22 predicted proteins | sample OrgLakmetagen650_FD_201834 | JGI IMG/M metagenome (GOLD analysis project Ga0307968, IMG submission 201834) | Saline water microbial communities from Organic Lake, Antarctica - #650 | ecosystem: Environmental > Aquatic > Non-marine Saline and Alkaline > Saline | place: Antarctica: Organic Lake... | reverse complement strand
TCCTTCACCAACTCTTGTGAAGCACAGGCAGCTGCCGCTCTGTACAAAGGTAAGGGGGGAGGAGGAGGGGAGGGCAGGCAGCAGTACTTTGTGTGTGAATGCGTGCTTGAGTTTGGGTTTTGGCTGCACAAACCACATTGTGCAGCTTTATTTAAGGAGTGTGGCAACGTATGGTTCTGCTGTGTGACGATTCTGTATCCTGCAGTAAAGATAAGCAGCAAAGGGACGTGTGTCATAATTCTGATCTTTGGGTACCCAGGAGTCTCTATTGTTTTGCACGTTGCCGTGTTTTGGGGGGGGGGGGCAGGGCACACAAGGACATGCATTTAAACGCAACTGCTGTGTGTGAGTGTGTGCTTTGCGTGTGTTTGTTCTGCGCTTCAGCTGCTAAATCACCATACAAGCAACCCTGTGTTTCCTCTGTTTACGTACTGCATTGCAGGACTGGTTGAGGCACACCCGTCGTGGAAGGGCAGCATAGCCTTGCTGACGCCGTACCGCGCGCAGCTGGTGAGCATGTGCTTGTATGGGCCTCGGTCTTAGCGCGTGCTTGTGTGCGTATGAGTGTGTTTGAGTGTGTGTTTATGCGTGTGTCCTGCTTGTGTGTGTGTGCTTTGCCATGTATAGAAAGTGCATGGGTCCAGCTGTGGGTTACGCGCATGTTAGCGTATGTGTGCGTGCGCATGCATGCGCTTATGTATACATCATAGCATGAGGCTGAGGCTAGCATTGCAGGTCATACAAAGTTATCTTTTATTAGGCTTAATCGCAACAAGGCGTTATCTTTAAACCAGAAAGGGCATATTGCTGCAATCGTGTTCAAGATGGCTGCCAGTCTCTTATGAACGTACATTCATGCATGTAAAACGCAAACAGCACATCCACTTACACAGATGCACACACAAACATACACACAGTCGGTGCTGAGATCTGCATTCCGCGGTGTCCTCCCCCCTGAGCCTTCAGCCCCGTCGGCCTCACAGATAAGCGACAGCAGCAGGGGCAGCAACGTGTCTGTGGAGTTCTCTACGATTGATGGCTTTCAGGTGACAGCACAATTGGGTATATCAGTGCAACTGGATGATTGCGCATTGACTAGGCAGCTCAAGATTGCAGTGCCTTTGTCTATGGGCACCTGGATTTATGTCTTCACTTTCTTATGTCTTCACTTTAATTGGGTGCAGAGGATGCAGAGGGTGCAAGCGTGCGGAAGCTTCCAACCGTTATTAATTTTGATTAACTCGCGTCTGCCTGTACAGCAGCTGCCCAACTCTTTCATTTTTCTGCTGCTCATACCTATCACCAAGCCTTTTCTCTGATCTCGCTGAATATCACTGCTGCAATAACAGCACCAACTCGTAATCCAGGTTCTTTTCACCCAAATCCACCCAGAAAGAAAATGGAAACACGACTAACGCAGGCAGGCAGGGTCAAGCACCCCCCTATTATATCTGCAAATTAAGGAGACATAACGGTACACAAGCACGATACAGAAACAGCACCTCCAGCTGTGCACGTTCACACATCTGCATGTTAGCACGCACGCACCACACAGGGCCGGGAGGCTGACATTGTGATCTTGAGCTGCGTGCGAGCCTCGAGCACTTCAAGCTCAGCAGCAGCAGGAGCATCAGCAGGAATGGAGGCTGCAGCAAAAGGGCCTGCAGTGGGTGGTGGTGTGGGTTTCCTAGCTGATGTCCGCCGTATGAACGTGGCCATCACTCGAGCACGCTATTCTCTTTGGGTGAGTGACAAAATGGTGTGGGGTTCCTGGCTGATGTTCGCTTTGTGAGCATGGCCATCACACGCGAACGCTACTCCCTTGGGTGAGTGACACAAGTTGCAAAGTGCACACAACTTGGTTGGGCTACAGGGGATGTATACATGGAGCCCAATTCATGAGCAACCCACTTTGGTGGACGCAGCAAAGCATGCCATTATTGCTATGTTGCTCTGTAAGTAGCCCATACTCGCATGCCATTATTGCCTCGCATGCCATTCTTGCTGTGCTCTCTGTATCCCATACTCGCATGCCATAGTTGCTCTGTTGCTCTGTAAGTAGCCCATCCTCGCATACCATTACTGCCTCGCATGCCATTCTTGCTGTGCTCTCTGTATCCCATACTCGTATGCCATAGTTGCTCTGTTGCTCTGTAAGTAGCCCATACTCGCATGCCATTCTTGCTGTGCTCTGTACACAGAGCCTTAGGGGGCGGTCACACGGGAAATTTTCCACTTTTTTATCTAAGCAATTTTATCTTATCCTTAACCTTAAAAAGCCGTAGCCGTCATGTTATTGCATGGCTGTTTCGTGTCGCTGTAGTACGGCTTACCTAGATGGTTTCTGTGTGCAAGACGTCAGAGTCTTGATACAGATGCCTAACAAGGGAAGCGGGTTCCAAGATTGCAGTTATCTGTGGAAAGTATCAAGGACTTGCACTGATCCTGAGATGAAATCACTTAAACTCTTCCAAGATTGCAGTTATCTGTGGGAAACATTAAGGACTTGCACTGATCTTGAGATGAAATCACTTAAACTCTTCCAAGATTGCAGTTATCTGTGGGAAATATTAAGGACTTGTACTGATCTTGAAATGAAATCACTTAAACTCTTTCACGGCCGTCATAGTCCATTGCACAAGTGTTTGAAACAATCTTGCAGCAAGCCATTGTTAGGGTTGGCTGGAACCATATAAGCACACCATAAATGGCCGTATATTTGGTGATTTCCCTGCCAGAAATGCCATATATACGTCGTGTTGGTTCTGGCCAACCCTACACATTGTCCGTGCTTGGGTGGAGCTGCCAACACTCCGTCCCTCATCCCAGGATCGTTGTACGCTCCAATCCTCACCAAAAAATGCCATTGCCACACAGCTACCACAATCCTCATGGCATGCTTTTATGCTCTGCTCACTTTCGCTGCACATTTGCACGTTTGTCGTCCCACTCACACAGGTGCTGTGCCATGCTGCCACCCTGCGCCAGCACAGCGGGCCCTGGGCATCACTCCTGAGCCACAGCACCACGCACTTGGTACACCTCCCTCCCGGCAGCAACAGCAACAGCAGCACAGGAAGTGCCTCAAGGAATCAGCACAGGGGGGGCAGCAGGAGGGACGGAGCGAGTATAGCAGCAAGCGTGCGCGCGATACTTACCTCGGCTCCTCCTCCTAACCCACCACCACCAATAACAACAACAACAACAACAACAAGGAAAACAGCAAAAACGACGGCAACACCTGTACAGCCACCAACAACAGCAACAGAGCCGTCAGCTGTTACGCGAGCACCACCACAATCTCTACCACCATCACATCTATCCACATCTAGAAGGAATGCGGAAGCAGCTGTGTTGGCACCACCACTATCACCATCACCAGCAAAAAAGGCTAGCACCAAGCACGTTCCTCAGCACGCACAACCTGCGCATCATGGACACAAAGAACCACCCCAAGGAGTAAAAGTGGCACAGGCAAGGAGTAGCAGAAAAGAGCTACAGCCTGCTGCTCATACCAAGCACATTCCTCAGCAGCAGGCAGCCTTGCAGGGATCGTGCAAGGTAACAGGTCCACATACGTCGCAAGGGCAGAGGGAGGAGAGGAAGAGGAGCAGGTTAGAGTGGGATTCGGATGGTGAGAAGGAGAAAGGGGAATTGGTCAGGGAAAGAAAAGTGGCAAGGATAGATGATGATCAGAGAGCCGAGCGAGGGGGGAGGGAGAAAGAAGGACGTCGAGCTTCTGAGGGACATCACTCGTCACGCTTGCATCGCCAGCCTACACAGCCATCAGGAGCAAGCAGTGGGCCAGGAAGGAGTATGAGTAGAGGAGGAGGTGCTGGTGTCACAGCCACAGAAAAGCCAGCTGATGCAGGAGCGAGTGGCAGTGGGGGTGCTGCAACTTATTGCCATCAGCAACCGTCTACCAGCACTGCTCACGTGAATAAAGAGGGCACGACCACACAGATTGGGAATGCACACAGGATCACGCGTTTACCACCTAAGAGCTAGTCAAATGCCTGCGCAATAAATCAACTAGCTTCCTCTCAGACGTACCGTTATCATTTACTAAGGAAAATAAAGCATTTTGCCTTGGCTGCCTCACAAATTTGCATACACCTGTATTTTCTAATTTATACTAAAACTTGGCTTAGGTTGTGTTCTCCAATTACTTCTAACAGATCATTTTACACTTCCTGTACATGTATTTACAGATTAACACAAATTACACTGGACAATTAATTTGACTACAAACTTCATTACCAATGGTACAGCCATTCGCCTTATTTTTTTCCTTGTAAGCGAGACCTTTCCGGGCGCCTGTCTGTTGCCTTGAGTCAAGTGGGAATCGTTATCTTCAATCTTGGAAGTCGTCATCTTCAATCGTGCGTACGATATGACAGTGTAGGTGTACAATAAACAAACAATAAAAAAGACCGGGAGCAGGCGTAGGGCATATGTACATAATATAAAAAAATTAATAGAGTATTTTTTGAAGAAATGTAGTGCTGTCCAAATGTCCAAATACAGCTCACTGGACATCCAGAGCTCTGAACCCACTTCTGATCCTCTATACCACCCAATGTCAAAAAGCAAAAGATACTACATGGTAAGCAACTCGCACGCGCACGTATGCAAACACACACACACACACACACACACACACACACACACACACACACACACACACACACACACACACACACACACACACACACGTACGTGCGCGCACACACACACGCACACGCACACGTGAACACGCAAACATGCACCAAGCATATACACACACACACATACACACACACATACACACACACAACACACACATACACACACACGAATGCGCACTGACACACACACATACACACGCACGCACATGTGCATAACATACACTCATATAAACATGTGTACGCACATCTTGTAACCAATTACAACCACAAACTGGTAATTTGCAGCTGTATAATTGGTATACCGACATCAGCGCACCTCCTGCCTGTAGGTGGCCCTGTTTTCGCTTGTGGCCGCCATGCTCTTTGCAGACCAGAACCTGCTCGCCCCCCACCTCACGGCTGCTGGCCACGACTTTAATTTCACGGACGCAGAACGAGATGCCAAGCTGGGGGGGGTAAGTCTGTGAGGTTGCATGTGGGCACATGCCTGTGTGCAAGCGTAAGGGTGGGTTTGCAATTTGTGTGTATAATAAGGGCGTGTGCGTTTGCGTGGGCTAATTCATGTGGTGGGCAGCCAATATGGTATTTTTTTGTTCATTTAAATTTATTTCACTTGCCATTCAGACCACTCAACGCGGCTGGCTCGAAGTTATGGTTGTGTTGCCTCTATGACTTTGTTTGAGTGTGTGCAAACAAATATAATTCTTAAAATGGATTGAGCTTCAATTGCAGTTACAGCGTTAATTCGCTAGTTGTCTTATGCTGGCCATCTTCTGCGTATCAAAAGAATCAAAAGCAGAAAGTTTTCTCTTGTATCATGTCATCAACATACCTGCATACATTCACACGTATTCACAAACACACTTGTTCTAAGCGCATACTCTTGTTCAAAGCACACACACTCACACCCACAGGTCATCATGGGTGCTTTTTTTGCCGTCGGTGCTCCCTCTGCTCTGCTTTTGGGGTGGCTGGGAGACCGTTTCAACCGGGTCCACCTGCTGTTTGCGGTGGTGCGTGCACAGAACATACTTAACTGAATTGACCTATTGTCTGCATAGTGCGAGCACAAAAATAATTTTCAATCCCCCTCTAATTTTAGATCGTTAGAAAGCAATCCTTACACTTGCACCTCCCCCTATTTCTTTCAACCCAGTGAAACGTACAATTATCACATACGTACAATTATCGCATGAATGCACACACGTCCTCACACATCTACAAACACTCAAAACACACAAACACACACACAGGCACACACGCACACACATGTGCACAAACACACGCAAACACACTCAATACATTTTCGCGCAGGTCATACTAGGAGAGGCCCCCTGCATGGCTACTGCATGGGTTACTGAGTACTGGCAGCTGCTTGTGCTGCGCACCCTCACGGGTGTCAGTATTGGTGGCGCCCTGCCACTAGTTTATTCGCTGTTGGGCGACCTGTTCTTTGCGCAGCAGGTCGGTGTGTGTGTTTGTGTTTTGTACCACTTCATCTTCAATCTCCGGTTTCCTTTGCTGGGCAGCAACCTGCCATCAGCTGCTAGTCACAACATCATCAGCTGTCAGCTGCTAGTCTGTCAGCTGCAAGGCACGACATCATCGGTTGTCAGCTGCTTGTCTGTCAGCTGCTAGTCTGTCAGCTGCTAGTCACGACAACATCATCGGCTGTCAGCTGCTAGGCACGACATCGGTTGTCAGCTGCTAGTTGTCATCCGCTAGTCACGACATTGGCTATCAGCTGCTAGTCACCACATGGTGAAGTATGTGTATAGGGCTTCCTCTTCCTTCGGCTGAGTGACCTCCCTTTGCACCTTCAGCAAGCTCTTCTCTTTGTATGGCCGTTGGCTCAGGGATTCGTTGTACTCTTTGCACCATGCTTGGGGGTTGTGAGGCCATGCTGTGCTCACGCTCGGGCACTGCGCCGCAAGAGTTGCTATATGGAGTAGTAAATGTGAAAGGCACTGGAGGAGCGGCCAATGTGAGGCATCCCACGATAAAATTGGTGCAGATGCTGGCTGGTTCTCTGAATCGTTCACAGCTATTGGGACCCCTGGCGCTCGACTCAGCTCCGCTTCAGTATCCCTGCATGCCTATACCTACCTACTCGTCTTTTGGTGATGCAGCTGTTAAAGGCAGCAGCAATGACGTGTGTTTTAACAGCTCGTCCAAGCGCTGTGCTTCCTGCTCCGCTCTTACGTCTCTGCATTGGTGCAGCTGTCGATGTCAGCTGTCAACGTCAGCAGGCACCAGAGATGTAATCAAAGCAGTGTATGGGGCATACTCGTAATACAGTTGTATTTGTTATATTATTTTAACAGCATTATTTTAACAGCAGTATATAGAGGCTTACTACAAGTAATAGCAGTTGTAATTGTTATATTACGCCTCCGTGCAGCGCTCGTACGTGTCTGCGGTGGTGCAGCTGTCGACAGGCGCGGGCATTGCTGTGGGGAATGTGCTTGCAGAGGCCACGGGCAAAGAGGTAAGGGACGAAAGGTTTAGTATATGTATATGTGTGTTTATCTTGTGTAGTGGCGGTGTGTGTGTTTGTATGTATTTGTGTGTGTGTGTGTGTGTGTGTGTGGCGGGTGTGTGATCCCGGAGGTCACAGGCCATAGGAAGGAACAAATAGTGAGGAATTTGGGGGAGGGTGGGGGGTGCAGAGGTCAAAGGTCGAGAGGTTAGGACTAAAATGTGTGTGTGTGTGTCTGAATGTGTGTGGTGATGGGGAAGTTGGGGGACTCGCAGGGGCCTCGGGCAGGGAGGTGGAGCAAAATATGTTAGTGTATCAGTGAATGTATGGGGGGAAGCTGTGAGCACAGAGTACGGGCCGAGAGGCAAGACACTAATGAGGTGCTATATGCAGGTAGATGTGCAACCTCTGTTGGCCTGGATGGGATGATTACAAAGTTCCGCAAAGTCTGTTGTCCTTGCTGTCGTTTCAAAAGCAGAGGAACAACCAAGGGCACCACAGCCTGTGATTAGAATTTGATGTCTTCTGTCTGATTTAGATAGGTTTTAAGTTTATGACAGTTTAAATCTACATTTACTACTGCAGTTTAAATTGTACTACTTATAGGGCGTCTCAGGGTGTTGGCTGTTTCTAACATCTCATATATTAATTGGTGGGAGCTGCTTGGGTTGCACAGATTCACTCAATGCACACAGAGACGACAGGGACTCCTCCTAGCATTGTGCGGCAATCATCATGCCCACGCCCACTTGTCTTCTCTCCTTTCATTACCTCCAACTTATCCCCCAGGACTGGCGCACCCCCTTCTTAGTGGTGTCTGCCCCCACTGTTGTTATGGCGACGGTCATGATGCTCACCACACGTGACCCTCCTAGGGGCGCGTGCGAGGTAGCCTTGACGTCTGTATACGCGGAGGGAGGGAGCTATCAAGAGGTATGATGACATTTTCTTGTGTGTGTATCTGTGTTTCTTTGTGTCTGTGTGTGTGTATGTGTGTGTGTGACTGCCACGCTATCTGTGTATGCAGAGGGAGGTAGCTTGAAAGGGGTAGAGCAGTTGCTATGTGAATGCGAGTGAACATGTGATAATGAATGCAAGTGAACATTTGAGCGTGAAGGCGCGAGTGAACAGGTGATAGTGAATGCGAGTGAACAGGTGAGCGTGAACAGGTGATAGCGAGTGAACAGGTGATAGGAGGGCGCGAGTGAACAGGTGATAGTGAATGCAAGTGAACAGCTGATAGTGACTGCGAGTGAACAGGTGATAGTGAACAGGTGATGGTGAATGCGAGTGAACAGGTAATAGTGAACAGGTGATAGTGACTGCGAGTGAACAGGTGATAGGCGGCCGCGGTGGATTTTATGGATTCGAGGGCCGAAGGGGGCTGACTGAACAAGTGTCCAAACATGATTCTTTTTAGGCATTTAAGGGGTAACTACTCACGCACCACTATAGCAAGTTGAAAGCACAAGAAGCTACCAGAGCATGTGCTCAGATCTAGAAAGTTGCCCTTTGTGTAGACTGACTAGTATTAAACGCACACTTCAGGCACCTATGCCCGAGTATGGTCATTTCCGTGGAGGAAAGGCATGGAAGCCTGAACGTTTGTTTAGCTGCAGATCAATATTTAGCTCAAAAGGATATTTAATAATATATAAACATTGTATAGCTGCAGGTCGATATTCGGCTCAAAAGGATATATAATAATATATAAACATTGTATAGCTGCAGATCAATATTCAGCTCAAAAGTTTATATAATAATATATAAACATTGTATAGCTGCAGATCAATATTCAGCTCAAAAGGATATATAATAATATATAAACATTGTATAGCTGCAGATCAATATTCAGCTCAAAGAGATGTATAATAATATATAAACATTGTATAGCTGCAGATCAATATTCAGCTCAAAAGCTGCCAGTCAGCACATGCACAGGGTAACTTAGGCATGGGGTAATACTAGTATGGTCATTTGACAAGCATGCCCATTTGGGGCCTCAGTCAGTCAGCCCCTCTGCCTGGTTGGCTTGTTTCAGTATAAGGACGTAGGTACGAATAGATGGGAGTCAGGATAAGTGGAGGGCTTTGCCGTGTCAATTTGCCACACTACACTTCTGCTGTAGAACATCCAGCACGTGGTCTGTGCCTGTCCGTGGTGAATTGAGGACTGGGCCGGCTCAACTGACATTTGCAAGTGTCATGCCCTTATTGCGTAGCAGCTGAAATGTGGTTCCCACCCGTGTATGCAGGTCATGGGCTGTCATTCCAGTCTGTATTTTATAATAACTTTTCTGCTCATATTTATGTGCGCTGCATGAAATCTGCACTTCTGAAGTTTGTACCTGCTCACTTTTGTAGATTGTGGGCTGGTCCAAAGTGCGGCAACTGCTTCGTAGCCCCTCTAACCTCTTAATTATTGCCCAGGTATGTTTGAAGCGTGTACTCAATGCTGGCCACTGACTTACATGTGTGTGGGGGGAAATCAGGATTTACGATGTTGGCTGGTGTAATGCAAAAGACCTAGGATTAAATTAAAAATCCATACGGCTTTCCACATTATCCTCACACAAGCTGACTACAAATTTCAGTCAAATGATAAAACCGGTCAACCTTGCACGCTTGTGGCGTTCCACGTAAAGCAGCGGTGCAAAATTATGTGTGCCTTCAGCTACAACATGCCGTTGCTAAGTCAAATAAGCATATCCTTTCATTTCTTTAAATTTGAGCTGCATTGCTCTAAGTCAGCACACTCAGTTTTTGATTGAGAGGATCTGAGTCACCTAAGTCTTTTGCAAGATAAATTTTATATTAGCGCAGGCACCAGGCTTATGATACTCATCCATCTAGACAGCTGGAGAGCATTCGTCAAACCAAAGCATACGATTGCCCTACACGTGAAAGGGAAGTTTACAGTGTTAACGCTCCTTTGGCAATCATGTTGGAAAGCGTACAATGTCTTGCAACTCCAGTTCACATATCAGCACACCTTCACCCTGCATATGTGAGAGGAGCCTTCGTGCCGTCAAAGGATGAACCTTTGGTGTGCATGTCCCCTCATTCATCGTGCAGGGCCTTCCAGGTTGCTTGCCTTGGGGCATGATCTTGACGTTCATGAACGACTACCTGGCCCAGGTGTGTGTGCCCACCAGCAAGGGCTTAGCCTTTTCTCAACTGAGGATTTTCAGGATTTGTTACGGTTTTGAAGTGTTGCTAATTCACAATGAATCCTTGCAACCCTCAATTTGATGAAGCGCTTGCTGTTGCAGACACACACACACACACACACACACGCACAGGACAAGGGCCTTGGTGTCCACGCAGCTACTATGGTGATATTTGATGATATTTGCATATACACACACGCACAGGACAAGGGCCTTGGTGTCCACGCAGCTACTATGGTGATAATAGCTTTTGGAGGGGGGGGAGCAATTGGGGTGCTGGGGGGTGGAGTGCTGGGGCAGCAGCTGCATAACAAGTAGGTTGTAGCTGAAGTCGTGGCAAGATGCACAACTGGGTCGTAGCTGTAGTTATGGCAATACGCAACAACTGGGTTGTAGCTGCAATCATGTATTTACGCAACAACTGGGTTGTAGCCGTCGGACTGTCAAAACATGCGGATAAGGATGCACATCCTAAGTAATGTCACAATGCTTAATAAGCAAGTTGTAGCCATGTATGTTCACACACACACACTCTCGCACATCCCACGACGGGCTTGCCTGGCATTACAACCCACCTTTTTGTCTGCAGGTGGCGCAAGGAGGCCCTTGCACTGCTCTCTGGCCTGGGGGTGCTGTGTGGGATCCCTTCCCTGGTGTTCCTCATTAATGGGAACCTGAAGGCATTTGCTTCCTGGGTGCCCCTGGTGATAGCGGTACTCGGTGGTGTGTTTTCCGGCCTGGTGAGTGCTGTGTGCCTTAGTTTCAGGGTTGGCCAGAACCATATATATACGGTGTATACGGTATTATGGGCCAGGAAATTGCCAAATATATGGGCATATACGGCGTATATACAGCATTCTGGCCAACCCTACTTATTTTCGACACGAGGTTTGTGCACTTCAGATTCGGGCCTAGGTGGGTCACATCCTTCCTTTTTTTTGTTGCTTTCACCTCTGGGAACTATGTGATGAAGGGGCTGGTGGACGTCCTGACAGTACTGGACATCCTGACAGGATGTCATTCCTTGCTCTTTTGTTTGGGGTGAAGAGAGAGGCTGCACTGCCAGAACGATATTCTTCTGTTGCTCCCAACCAACGTCTGCGGGTTCACGTGCTTTCTGTGCAGCCGGGCCCAAATATGCGTGCCATCCTGCTGAACGTCAACGAGCCAGAAGTCAGAGGCGTAGCATTTGCGCTGCAGGTGTGTGTGTTTGTCTGTATGTGTGTATGTATGAGTACTTGTGTATTTGTGAGTTTGAGTGTGTACATATGAGTATGCGTGTGTATGTGCACATGTGTGTGACTGTGTGTGTACATGTCCGTGTGTGTACATGTGTTTATGCACAAGTGCTTGTGTGCTTCAAGTACTTCCTTGAAGCGAGTGCTTGTTTGATTGGTGTCACTTAGACATGTTTGGTGTCACTTAGACATGTGTCTGCATACAAGCTGATACCGCCTAGTACAACATAACCTAGTAAAACTAAACCTTGTAAAACATAGATCCATATGCAATTACATCATCCCTCCATCCTCCCTGCTCATATATTCACATTCATGTCCCACACACCAGCTGAATTGTATACACTGTTTAACACACACACACACACACACACACACACACACACACACACACACACCACACACACACACACACCACACACACACACACATACACATACACACACACCAGTACAGTATGTGCTCTTTCTGTCGCTCACTGACCGTCACAGATTACCTTGGGAAGGATTAAGTGTAGGCCTTGCACCAAATTCAAGCCTTGTGTTTCAGCTGCTGCACACAGACTACTGCAGATGACCTTGGAAAGGCCCTGCACTAAACTCAAGCCTTATATGCTGCACATAGACTGTTACAGATGACCTTGGAAAGGGCCTAGGCCCTGCGCTCGTGGCTGTGGTGATTAACCTCGTTGGCCGTCGATCTGCTTTTAACATCGCAACACTGGGGTGCGTGCTGCTCAATGACGTGCTCCGACATCTCGGCTTGTCCAGATTAGACTGTGCGATAGCATTCACCTGCATGCAACATGCGATGCCTGCAAGGTATATCTCGATGATTTGTGATCAGGGCTGTGCAATGACGGTCTGACGGCACGGACCATCAGCCGTACCGCAGCTATGTTGCAAAATGGCTCTGACGGTGTCATTGCGCAGCCCTGTTTCTGATGCTTGTAGGTAGCGTCTCTGTCCTGCTTCCAGCACTTCACTGCCAGTGCATGCTGTCGCGTGAAACTGTGAGGTGTCTCCCGTGAGGGTGGCTCAACATACGTGCATAGGCCTGCGGAGTGCTTTTACAGAGTCTGGAAAGAAGCATTTTTCCTTTGCTACCTTTGCGTTTTGCAATTACCTACTCGCCTAATCTCCCCGCTCATTTAGCTCACACATGATGTACACAACTTAAGAAGAGACCTGATGTAACCGGATGCAGATGCCCCGTACATGTTCAACGTATGCAAATATATGCCCAGAAGATGTGCAACATATGCAGATGTTTACAATGTGTGCAGCTGGATTCCGTGTGGGTTGCTTTTGTGGAGCCTGGCTTTTACGATGCGCAAGGACGAAGCAGCCATGGTGGCTCGCTTGCATGCTAGTGTGGCCAGATGCCAGGTAGAAGGACCAGATGACGAGGCAGACCAGGTGCGACAAACGCACGCACTACATGGCTTTATTTTCATGACTTTGTGTTGTATAGGAAGTATAATTGAATTGCAAGGCAGGCCAGGTGCAACAAAAGCACCACAGTGGCAGGAGGCGTCCAAAAAAAATCGTAAACAGGCACGTCCAAATTTTGGGCCTATGGCCCAAAATGACCACCCACCCCCCAAACCCCCCTTCCTAACCACCTACATAAATAAAAAGGGTGCCATTCTGCTCAGAACTAAAGCAGCTATCTGCCTGCACAGTTCTCATGCCAAATCATGCAGTACCTGATGAGCTATAGGGCAAAAACTGGTTTGTGCACGCTCTTGCACTGACCACCTGTTTAGTGCACAAATCCAACCTTTGCCTAAGCACTTTTGTTATTTCAGTCATGCAACTTATGCATAATGCAATGCGTAAACTGCAAGTTAGGAATCAATTGCTGGTAATTTGCCTGAACACACCCCCACGGCCTACTTGGGGACATTCCATGCATTTTTATGACCAGGCACCCAGACCCCCCCCTTTAATCAAATCACCCAACAAGGGTGTCATTCGACTGGGCTTGAGCTAAGGATTCCAAAATATAATTAAAATTCCGTGGGAGTGGCCCATAAAATTCTGGGGACCCCCTCAAAAATTTGCATAACCGCCCAACAAAATCAAATGACCCCACCCACCCGCCCACCCCCAGAATTGACTCATTTTTATATTAATCGATATCTCTCGACGCTGAATTTATAATTTATATCGGTATTGACACTTGCCGCCAAAAAGTTATGATCCTGGACGCCTCCTGACATTTGCTTTGTTTTCATGACTTTGTGTGTGTATATAAAGAGAGATTGGACAGTAAGGCAGATCAGGTGCAACAAACGCTCTACGGTGGCTCTGTAATGACTTACTATGACTGCTGCAAAAAAGCTGGTAGTTCATTTTTGCTCGCAAACTGGACTGGTTTACAGACGCTTGTAGTTGTGTGATGCACTTGACATCAATGAAAACAAGTTTTTTAGTTTGTAACGTGTTGTGAGGCATTTCCCCACGCTAGAACCCCACCTCTTTTGTGTTTGTCACATGTACGTGTGGTAAAAGCACATGCACAGCGCAAGAATCAGATTTGAGGTCATGCTGGTAATGTAAGAAGAAACATGAGTGTGACAGTTGCCAATAATATGGAAACTGAAACGTGAATGTGATAGTCGTCAATGATAGCAAGCAGCGTGCATGATAGTAATGCTCGCTGCTAGTGCTCACGGTACCAGCCGCAGCCCCACTAACTGCTGTGAGTGTGAGTTGTTTCTGTTGAAACAATGATTGTTTGGGGCATCGCATTGCCTGAAGGGTGCCAACACCACACGCACACCTGATACGCACATCACCACACAAGCATCGCCACACGAGCAAGCACGGCACAGCACCCAAACCTCACGACATGCAGGAGGGTGCATTGCTTTCGGGACAAGAACCTAGTGAGGAGGCGCTGCTGCTTTCCAACCAAGGGAGGGGGACCCTTATGGATAGGCCTGAGGAGGTTCAGGACAGAGGGGGGCAAAGCACGAGTACTAGTACCTTACAGGGGGAGCAGGGCTCGTGGGGGCATGGTAGTAAACAGATACAGCATGGTTTTCCTATGACAGGAGATCATGGTGCTAGCGGGTTGGGAGGCAGGGCTCCTCCGCCCGTATTGTTTAGTAAAAGTAGCAAAGAGGGTCCTAGCCAACAAAGGATATTCTGTCCCCCGTCTTGAATGCCGGAGTTTTTGTTGGTTTTGAGAGTGAGTATACGTAACTTTTTTTGTGTGCATAACATTTTGCACTGTGACGTACATGCGTTTTGCAACAGTTGTTCTTTTTTGTGTGCAAAATGCTATGCACTGTGACATACATGTTTCTTGAAATAAAATTGGTAGTTTCTTGTGACAGCATTGTTTTATGACATCCTCTGCACCGAGCTTCTTGTACATGTGATGAGATTCCTCTGTTGAAGTTTGTATGCCTTTGGGCATACACCAGTGTACACAGTTGCTTATCTCGGTAAGCATACCTGATTAATACATTCGTAGTCAAAGCGTACCGTGCACAAGGTTTACAAAAAAAAGGCCTTTAGTCAAGAAGTACGACTGCTAGCCTACTCCTTCAACATAACTATAATCGCCAGTATCAAAAACCTTCCTCTCTCATACTTCTTTCGCTTAGGACCATTACTAAGCGTTTTCCCTGCCTACGAAGTTGCTGGTTCCCTTACCCAGAAACGTTAAAAGTGGATGAACAAGCTCTACAAGCATTTTTTTAGCATGAGCAGTAATAGCATGAGCAGTAATTACTTGTAGTTAGTGTGCTCTATTCCTAGGCAATTAATCAATCACCTGCCAGGTGGTCTTGACGCGTGACGTGTTGCAGGTATTAGTCCAGATTAATTATCCTCAACTTACAGACACCTTTATTTTCTTTAAGCGAAGTTAGTTTGTAGTTGAAGTTTAGTTTAGTTTAGTTTGGATTACAAAGGCATTCAACCTGGAATGGCTGCTCAACCTATGAGAACGAGGTAAACCTCAAAACAAACCAAGTAAAAAAAGGGCTGAAACGCAACTGGAAAATGCTAACCTTACAGACACGAGAAGAAGTAGGCAAAAACACATCAAAGTGTAGATGTTGGTTCACCAGCGTAGACGCATACTGAAAAATAGTTACCTTTCAAAAGGTCAAAACCCACACACATTGCACACAAATAAGTTGGACAAGTTGGAAACGCAGGGACAAGTGGAGTTTGAACACAAGTGTGAGACTACTGAAACTGGTCTGTACAACCGACT
>Ga0307968_1002325_pt1 | contig 15792 bp, 23 predicted proteins | sample OrgLakmetagen650_FD_201834 | JGI IMG/M metagenome (GOLD analysis project Ga0307968, IMG submission 201834) | Saline water microbial communities from Organic Lake, Antarctica - #650 | ecosystem: Environmental > Aquatic > Non-marine Saline and Alkaline > Saline | place: Antarctica: Organic Lake... | reverse complement strand
CACACACTCACACACACACATACACACACACACACTCACACACACACACACACATACACACACACACACACACACACACACACACACACACACACCATCACACACACACAACACACACACACATTCCCATTCACACCCAACCACCAACCAGAACCCACCCTCTTATCCCCCCCTCTCCCACCTTTGGTGCAAATAAGCAGCCACTTCCAAAGCCCCGGCCACCTCACTCGTTTTCTGCGGAGCCTCTGCAACTGCTGAGGCAAGCTCGCTCACGTACTGTGAGCATTAAACAAACAGAACGAAGACGTGTAGGGTTGGCCAGAACCATATATATACAGTGCATATACGGTATTTTTGGCAGGGGAATCATCAAATATACGGTGTATATATACGGTTCTGGCCAACTTAAAGATGTGTGATAAGAACAGTGATCCCGTTTTTTTGGTGTCAGGGGTCCTCTGCTGAAACTGACCTCTCATTCATGTGCACCCAAACCTGTCTTTATCAGCATGTTGAGGCACACCGTGAGAATGCTTGAGGCTCACTAGTGCTTGCACTGACATCTCAAGTGTCAGGACAAAGGCACACAGTTATGCACATCCACAACCCCCCACACCCATCTCCACACCCACACACACGCGCGCTTACCTTTGCTTGGTTAAGCTTGGCACACTCGGCCAGCAGGGCGGCCACACCCGCTCCACCACTGACTACTCCACTACCCCCTGCATAAAAACTGCCACCAGCGTTAACACCACCATCGTTTGCACCTCCCCCCACACCACCACCAGCGCCAGTAGCTGCAGACGGAGGGAGCAGCAGCACAGGCCCTCCTCCTCTCAACTTGCGCACGAGCGCACTGTTGCGCTTTATGGAGGCATCCTGGCCGCGCAGCTCTGCTTCACCTGCGTGATTGTGTGTGTGTGTGTGTGTGTGTGTGTGTGTGTGTGTGTGTGTGTGTGTGTGTGTGTGAGAACAATTGCATTTGCAATAAGAGGAGGTGCATGCGGTCTTGCTCGTGCCGTTGTAAAATATGCATTACTTCATAACCACTAAAGCCTTAAACCAAGCACACATTGAAGTACAATGGAGCACACACACCTTGAAAATAGCAAAACTGTATGAAGAAGGTGCCCCCCTGCATACTAGGAGCTTGCCAGATTGTTACGAAAGGATTAACATTTATCCATTCATCACCGTTGGTCAAGCATTTTAGACCATCATCACAAGCGCTCTGTTAGCAATGATCACTCACGCTCGCCACAGAAAGTCGTAGAAACCTTTGTGTTGATAACGTCACCAAACTTGGCACACGCACTTTGTATGTCACAACCACACTAAAACGCAGTCATTGAGCCTGCTTGGTGGTAAGAAGAACCCAAGAACCCTTTGGCACGCACACTTTGTATGTCACAACCATACTGAAACGCGGTACATTAAGCCTGTTACATAAGAAGCATCCTTTGGCACGCACACCTTGTATGTCACAACCACACTGAAAAGCGGTACACTGAGTCTGTTAGGTGGTAAGAAGAACCCTTTGGCACACACACTTTGTATGTCACAGCCACACTTAAATGCAGTACAATAAGCCTGCTAGGTGGTAAGAAGAACCCAAGAACCCTTTGGCACACACACACTTTGTATGTCACAGCCACACTTAAACGCAGTTCATTGAGCCTGTTACGTAAAAAAAAACTTTGGCACGCACACATTGTGTGTCACAGCCACACTCAACGCAGTACACTGAGCTTGTTAGGTGGTAAGAAGAGTCCTTTACAGACAATGCTCATTACTGCCCATCCTAAAGCTGTGACTCACTTGGCCTTTTGGGCTTGGCATTCCGCTCACGCACAGCCCTTACAGCCTCCAAGCCCTCTCGCTGCCTTGCAACTTGAGCAGCGGCATCCTGCATTGTTCATGACAATTTGTCACACATGCATTACGTACACATATTCTGCATGCGCATCACTGCCACAGACAGGTGCAAGTGTTGCTTCTTAGCTGTGAATTGCTAGGATTGGAGGCAAAGCAAGTGCATAATATTTTAGAGTGAATGAAGGGAGGAAATAGACCTTGGGGCTGTGAGGGTGACGGCACATGGTGTGTATGCGTGGCTTTTTTATTTATGTGATCATGCACATCCTGTATTGTCATCACCAGTGATAGTGTGCAGTATGTTTGCTTGAGTTAAGGCGCAGCGTGCCTGAGTAAAGGCAACTGTGTCTGAAGGCATGTGGATTGAGTTGGCTAGTCAGTGCATGTTAACAGCTTTCTCTTACAAAGTGCATGTGAGAACACCTGTATGCGCAAGCATGTGGGTTTATGCGTAAAAGTATGCGCACTTACATGCATGTTTGTGCGTGCGTGCGTGCGTGCGTGCGTGCGCGTGCGCGTGCGCGTGCGCGTGTGCGTGTGCGTGTGCGTGTGCGTGTGCATGTGCGTGTGCGTGTGCGTGTGTGCGTGTGTGTGTGTGTGTGTGTGTGTGTGTGTGTGTGTGTGTGTGTGTGTGTGTGTGTGTGTGTGTGTGTGTGTGTGTGTGTGTGTGTGTGTGCGTGTGGGCATGCACGTTTTGCATGTGTAGGTCTGACCTTGATCAATGCTGCATCCAATCCCTGATCAGCTTTATCTTCCTCCATCCAGTTTTGCTTGCCACACTATTCCATGCGTGTGTTTTGAATGCTGCTCTTCCAGCCAACTCACTCGCTTTTTTGATTAAAATAAATATTTTTATACATAAAACCACGTTGAGCCCCAAAACAAATAGCGCAGCACGGAGCATGAGATGCATTGGGGAAAGTTCGGACACATAAGCCATAGGCAGTCCGATGGATTACTACTATGACCAATATGAGCAGCAGCATCTGGATTGCAGCCTTTCTCCACAGCAGGCAGCGTCCATGTACTCAGCGTACGGCATGCCTCCCTACGCGTACGGGCAGGAGCCTTATGAACACCATCCAGGAGCTTATGTGCAGGGGGGTGTGGGGTTTGGGGACGCGTACCTCGATGGTGAAGCAGACTATGAGGAAGATCTTTACTACCAGTACGGGCCCTCTCCTGACTTCCCTCTCGTCGCTGCGGCTGGTGAGTGCCTGATGAGCAATGCATGTGGTCCAAGGCAAGGTGTGAGGACGAACACACCTACCTTTTTTTCAAACAACCCACGTGACGTGATGTTCAACTTCCAGCAGCAAGCTAGGGAGAGTATGCAAATTCTCCTCTTAGCAATACCAGCTCAAGGCACATCACAACTTGCACAATTCTGTTGTAAAAAACTATGCGGCTTTTTGCACTAACAGCTCGTCCAGACAGCTCCGAAGTCCTTTGCTCTGTCTCCCCGCGTACAAAGCAACCTCATCATTGTGCACACATTCAGTCTCTCTCAGGGTGCAGAGGGGCCAAAGGATTGAAGGAGGACAAAAGGCTAACGTGCGTGTCTTCCTATTAAATATCCTCTCATGTGCAGCAGCCTCACAGTCCATGAACATGAACCAGCTCGTGAGTGCGCAAAGCAGCATGGATGCCAGCTTGCAGGCTCCCCAGATGAGGTGCGTGTGTCATGGTGGGGACAATGGCTAATGGCTGTGGTGCAGACGGTGCGTGTGTGTGTCATGGTGGGGACAATGGCTAATGTCTGCGGTGCAGTCGGTGTGTAACGGCTGTGGTGCAGACGGTGCGTGTGTGTGTGTGTGTCATGGTGGGGACAATGGCTAATGTCTGCGGTGCAGACGGTGCATATACGTGTTTGTGCCCGACGGCGTGAGGCTGCAGGAAGAATGTGCTTGCTCCGCACCAAGGCAAGAAGCAGGTAGACAAGACGGGCTGCATGGTTTGTGGGCCATAGCAGCTTTCAGGCACATGCGTAGGGGATGGCTTGCAGAAAGAAAATGCTGTGACGAGACACATTCACGTTTTTGGGCTTATGCTAGCGTGGCTTTGTTTGTGTGTGACAGACGCAAAAGGGTTGTGTGTGTGTGTGTGTGTGTGTGTGTGTGTGTGTGTGTGTGTGTGTGTGTGTGTGTGTGTGTGTGCGCTTTGGTCCTCTACTTGGCAATTTGGCAACCCGCTTTAGGGGGCTGCGTTTACAGGCACTTGGTTAGGTTTTGAGTTTTGAGGGGTGTATTATCAGGCGTCCTAGGCTTTTTCAGTTTCATTTGGGGAGCTATAGTTCTGGGCACCCAAAAAGGTAAGGGGGGCTCAAATATCTGGCAACCGCTCAAGTTTGAAGTGTTTGAATTTCAGGCACCCAGCCTATAAATATAAAGCAGGGGAGTATGGAAAAGATGTGTGTCTTGTTATGAACAATCTGTCCTTGACATGCACAAGCACATAACACGCAGACAGAGCATGTGCTCGCTCGCTTATACATTTGCATACACGTACAGGCCCGGTCCATCCTCATCCGTACGCTCAATTAGTGGTACAAGCACACACACACACACACACACGTACACACACGCACACACACACGTGCACACGCACACACGCGCGCACGCACGCACACACACACACACACGCACACACACACACGCGCACACACACACACACACACGCACACACACAGGCCTAGTGCGTCCTCATCTGCTTGGATGAACATGTACCAGCCTCTAGGCCCTGCCGCTGCTCTGCCTGATGCAGCTCCCCCTGTTTCACACACCGCTGCCCCCACACAACCCCGCTCTGCCCGCCCGTCGAACGGCTACCAGCCATCAGGTAAATACTAGGAAATATGTTAATGGTCTGGTGCAACTCATGTGCTCATGTGCTCATGTGCTCTGCGTATCGAAGGTGGTAGCTCATGTGTGCTCTGCGTTTCGAAGGTGTGTGCTCTGCGTATCGAAGGTGTTAGCTCATGTGTGCTCTGCGTATCGATGGTGTGTGCTCTGCGTATCGAAGGTGGTAGCTCATGTGTGCTCTGCGTATCGATGGTGTGTGCTCTGCGTATCGAAGGTGTTAGCTCATGTGTGCTCTGCGTATCGATGGTGTGTGCTCTGCGTATCGAAGGTGTTAGCTCATGTGTGCTCTGCGTATCGATGGTGTGTGCTCTGCGCATCGAAAGTGGTCAATCATGTGTGCTCTGCGTATCGATGGTGTGTGCTCTGCGTATCAAATGTGGTAGATCATGTGTGCTCTGCGTATCGATGGTGTGTGCTCTGCGTATCGAAGGTGGTAGCTCATGTGTGCTCTGCGTATCGATGGTGTGTGCTCTGCGTATCAAATGTGGTAGATCATGTGTGCTCTGCGTATCGATGGTGTGTGCTCTGCGTATCGAAGGTGGTAGCTCATGTGTGCTCTGCGCATCAAAGGTAGCTCCCCCTGTTTCTCACACCCCTGCCCCGACACAATTCGGCTCTCCCCGCCCATTGAATGGCTACTATGCTAAGCTATGAGAATGGAGGTTTACAGAGGCTGGCATGGTACGTTTCTAAGGCAGAACCATTAATCATTTAATCTGTCGTTATTATTCCTTTTATTTTTTACAATCATTAACCAATTACACGGTCGTGTGTTATTTGTTTGGGTCTTTTACAGTCTGTGATTAACGTTCTATTATGGTAAACGGCTTATTCGTATGTATGTATACGGTTTATGCGTCGTATATATACGTATACAGAAATCCCATATACGGTCCTGGCCGACCTTATACCAATTCATTTCCTGTATGTCTTGCCTGAAGCAGCTTCCCCTGTTTCTTACACCCCTGCCCCGATGCAGCCTCACTCTGCCCGCCCATCAAACGGCTATCGACCAAACTAAACTGGCATGGCGCATAACAGCATAATCACGTACATTGTGTGACATGCTGATAGCACGCACAGTGTTGTACACGACAGTAGCGTTATCATGCACAGTATGTGAGACGCTAGTAGCATTATCGCGTACATTGTGTGACATGCTGATAGCACGCACAGTGTTGTACACGACAGTAGCGTTATCATGCACAGTATGTGAGACGCTAGTAGCATTATCACGTACACTGTGTGACACGCTGGTAGAACGCACAGTGTTGTACACAACAGTAGCATTATAAATTATCATGCACAGTGTGTGAGACGCTAGTAGCATTATCACGTACACTGTGTGACACGCTGATAGCACGTACTGTGTTGTGCACGCAAGTAGCGTTATCATGCACAGTGTGTGAGACGCTAGTAGCATTATCGCGTACACTGTGTGACACGCTGGTAGAACGCACAGTGTTGTACACAACAGTAGCATTATCAATTATCATGCACAGTGTGTGAGATGCTAGTAGCATTATCACGTGCATTTTGTGACACGCTGATAGCACGTACTGTGTTGTGCACGCAAGTAGCGTTATCATGCAGTGCGTGACACGCTAATAGCTTATCCATACATTGTGTGACACGCTGGTCGAACACACAGTGTTGTAAACGACAGTAGCGTTATCATGCACAGTGTGTGAGACGCTAGTAGCATTCTCACGTACACTGTGTGACACGCTGATAGCACGTACTGTGTTGTACACGACAGTAGCGTTATCATGCAGAAGATGTAACCAACCCTGTGATCTGTGTATTTGCGTACGATAAATGTAACACTGCCGCTCCTTCTCCAAAACTGTCATGCTCGCAGCCCCAACACACACTGCCGGCCACACCCGCCGTTTGGAGGAAAACCTCATGCGTGGGCCTAGCTTACAGGTAGGCACCGCAGGGTCATGCATATGGTTGGCCATAACCATTATATACGGTGTACATACGGTATTTTTGACTTGGAAATCACCAAATATACGGTGTATATATACGTATATATACGGTTCTGGCCAACCCTAGTTATGCAGTAGTTTGCTTGATTGTGTACTAAGTTGTACTGGCTCCTAACAAGGGTACACACCAGTGTTTCTTTCAATGATTGCGGGAAACCTTGGTTTCATCTTGCTTCCTAACGTCGAAACCCATGTTTCCATATCAATTGATATGGTATATCGACTTAAAGAAACCCATGTTTCCATATCAATTGGTATGGTAAATCGACTTGAAAGAAACCCATGTTTCCATATCGATTGGTATGGTATATCGACTAAAAAGAAACACTGGTAAATACAAACTTGAACGTTCCACACGAAACTTGAAAGCTTCGAGTTTCTAATAAGTCACAACACCTTTCATTCTGTGTGCAGGCAATCGCGCTGCGTGCTCAGCACTGGGTTGTCATCCTCAACCCGAATCACGGACACACAGCTGACAGTGTGGTCCAGCAAGTAGAACGTGCCTCTAACAACGCCTTACTTACATCACCTTTTGCTTTGTGAGCAGGCACTCGCGCTGCGTGCTCAGCACTGGGTTGTCATCCTCAACCTGAATCACGGAGACACAGCTGACAGTGTGGTTCAGCAACTTACGACGAGCCAGGGGCTGCAAGAGCTGTTAAAAGCGCGCAAGCTGCAGGTGAGAGCGTCAACACACTTTACAGAGCTCACAGACGAAGCCATTAGTCAAAACGTGCGACTGCTGGGCTGCCATCAGTCAACCTACTTGAGCACAATCACTAGGGGAAATTATAACTGTGTTGTGTGGTACCGTAAAATGATGAGCCAAGGAAGGCTTCTAGAGGTTTTGATAGCTACCTGGCACGGTTGGATGCATGTGTAGGGTTGGCCGGAACCGTATATATACACCGTACACCGTATAGGACTGTATATTTTCAGGGTTGGCCAGAACCATATATATATATATATATATACGGTGTATATATGGTATATTTGGCAGGGAAATTACCAAATGTACGGTGCATATACACGGTTCTGGCCAACCCTATATATTTGGTGTTTCTCCTGCCAAAAATACCGTAAACACGCTGTATATAGGTATACCGTTTATGTGTGGTTCTGGCCGACTCTATGCATGTAATATTATGCAGTAGCAATACATGCTCGCCAGTTTGTATGCACTAGCAATACATGCTCGCCAGCTTTCATGCAGTAGCAATACATGCTCACTGGTTTGTATGCAGTAGCAATACATGCTCACCACTTTTCATGCTGTAGCCATGCATGCTCACCAGTATGTTTGCAGTAGCAATACATGCTCGCCAGTTTTTTTGCAGTAGCAATACATGCTCACCACTTTTCATGCCGTAGCAATACATGCTCACCAGTATGTTTGCAGTAGCAATACATGCTCACCACTTTTCATGCCGTAGCCATGCATGCTCACCAGTATGTTTGCAGTAGCAATACATGCTCGCCAGTTTTTTTGCAGTAGCAATACATGCTCACCAGTTTTCATGCCGTAGCAATACATGCTCACCAGTTTGTATGCACACAGCAGCAAAGACAACACGTGTGCTGTGTTTTGTGCTGTTGTGTGCCTGTGAGTTTGCTAAGCTACAAGGAATGTGGTGGAGAAACCGTTTGCTAAGCTACAAGGAATGTGGTGGAGAAACCGTTTGCTAAGCTACAAGGAATGTGGTGGAGAAACCGTTTGCTAAGCTACAAGGAATGTGGTGGAGAAACCGTTTGCTGAGCTACAAGGAATGTGGTGGAGAAACCGTTTGCTAAGCTACAAGGAATATGGTGGAGAAACCATGGACAGTAAGCATGCAGGGTGTGTTGTGTGCTGGTGGTTGTGGGTCTGGTCAGTAGCAGTGAGCCGCAGGGGCGATGAGCCGCAGGGACGGATGATGAATTTCTTAGCAAGACACCCATGGATATGCGCAGGCAGTTCAAGCCACTCCCCCTATGTATCAACAGGTCCAGTGACTGCAGGCAGTGGCAAGTCGTACTCTACAGATTGCTCTGGCAGGCGTAGGGCGTTGTGAGGTGTCAATGCATGTGTGTGCACTGTTTTAAGAAAGAATGAGCCAAAGTAAATAAATGCAAGGACAGCAAGCAGTGGCAAGTCGTGCTCTGCAGATTGCTCTGGCAGACGTAGAGCATTGTGAGGTGTTGATGCAAATGTGCACACTGCTTCAAAATAGAATGGGCCAAAGATTAAGAAATGCAAGGACAGCAAGTAGCGGCAATTTGCCCTGCCAATTACTCTTGCAGGCGTAGAGCGTTGTGAGGTGTCAGTGCATGTGTGCGCACTGTTTTAAGAAAGAACAAGCCAAAGTACAAGGAACGCAAGGACAGCAAGCAGTGGCAGATCGTGCCCTGCAGATTATCGTGACAGGCGTAGAGCATTGTGAGGTTCTGGTGCATGTGTGCGCATTGTTTTAAGAAAGAATGAGCCAAAGTATAAGGAATGCAAGGAAAGCAAGCAGTGGTAAGGCGTGCCCTGCAGATCACTCTGGCAGGCGTAGCGCATTGTGAGGTGTTGGTGTTTATGTGCTGTAAGAAAGAGTGAGTGCTTTTAGAGAGAATGACCCAAGAGTCAATGTTTGAATACGGCATGGAAGTTGCGAGAGTGGTACTCGACCTAGAAACTACTTGTACATACACACACACGCGCACACACACAAACACACATACATACACACGCACACACACACACGCACACACACACACACACACACAAACACACACATACATACACATGCACACACACATACACACACACGGACGCACACACACACACACACACACACACACACACATAAACACAAACACGCACACACACACACACACACACACACACACACACACACACACACACATGCATGACACAGGTGCAAACCCTTCTGGTTGGCATCACAAACAACAGTGCCTTTGCTGACGATACTTCCTACGCCACCAAAGTCAAGCTCCCCCTCCCCCCTTCCCTGTTTCGGCCGCTGCAGCTGCTGGTGGCCATGCAGGTGTGCTTGTGTGTGTGTGTGTGTGTGTGTATGTGTGTGTGTGTGTGCTTGTGTGTGTCTGTCTGTGTGTTTTTGTGCATTTTAAGCGTTTGTGTATCTGCGGATGTGTGTGTCTGTGTGTGTGTCTGTGTGTGTGTGTCTGTGTGTGTGTGTGTGTTTGTTTGTGCATTTAAGCGTTGTGTATCTGCGGATGTGTGTGTCTGTGTGTGTGTGTATGCGTACTTATGCAAGCAATTATATGAGCATATCATGTTTGTGCTTGTTTGGAATTGTGTTCTTCCTCTTCCCATCTGTGTTCCGGTGGTTTCGGCTGCTAGTGGCCAATCAAATGTGTGCACGTATGTGCCAGCTTGTATGATGGCGTGTGCATGTGTGTCTACAGACACCACGTCATATTGAGAATACAACAAATACACACATCCAAACACGCACACACTGATACACACATACACACACCCATTTACACAGGCCGCAGGCGTGCCTTACTCTCCCATAACCCTAGAGGAGCTTGATGCAGCTACCGTGCCGACCAATTGGTGCCTGCCCAGCCTTCTGTTCTCACCAGAGCTGCAGGAACAGCAGCAGCAGCAGCAACAACAGGAAGTTGGCATCAGCAGAAGCAATAGCAACAGCAGCAGCAGCGAAAGCAGAGTTGCAAACGCCGCAGACAGTGTCAGGGTCAGCAGCAGTAGTAACGGGGGCAGGGGAGGGGTGGGCCTGTTAGCAGCCTCACGCACGCTGCTCAATACTTGCCCCTACATTGCACCAGGTGTGTGTGTGTTTGTGTGTGTGCGTGCACGTGCGTGCGTGCAAGCGTGCGTGCATGCAGGCGTGTGTGCATGTGTGTCTGTGTGTGTGTGTGCCCTTGTGCGTGAGTGCGTGTTTGTGTGTGTGTGTGTGTGTGTGTGTGTATGTATGTGTGCCAGTGGGCAATCTCAAGTGCGAACCAATACCTGCCCTATGCAGCATCAAGTATGCCTTGAATGCCGGCTTTAATTGTGTGAGGCATTCTGCTTTTCTTGAGTCGTAAAGTATATTTGTTTGTATTGAGCCGTAAAGTATATTTGTTTGTTTGGGGGGAAGGAGTCAGATCACAGGTGATGCCATCTCTGTTTTGTCTTGTGTCTTCTGTGTAATATTTTTGCTTTCCCTCATGCAGTCACGACGTGTGTGTTATGTATATGTACATATCAGCGCCAGGCAGTAATGTTTGAACGCGTACCTCATTCAGGCAGCAATGCACGTTTCAATCGCTGAGCACTGTGGTGATGTGCACTATAGATTGAAGGACATATTCATGCACGCGTGTGTGTTTGTTGTTGACGCAGTGCCGATGTTCAATCAGGCTGGGGCCTGGCGATTGTCAAGCAGTTTCTGCATAGCAGTCCACAATACACCGGATATCTTTGTCATGCACGCGTGTGTGTTTATTGACGCAGTGACGATGTTCAACCAGGCAGGGGCCTGGCGATTGTCCGGCAAATTTCACATACCAGTCCACAATACACCAGAAATCTATGTCATGCACGCGTGTGTGCTTGTGTGTGTGTGTGTGTGTCGACGCAGTGATGATATTCAATCAGGCAGTGGCCTGGCGATTGTCAGGCAAATTTCACATAGCAGTCCACAATACACCGAATATCTTTGTCATGCACGCGTGTGTGTTTGTGTGTGTGTGTGTTGACGCAGTGATGATATTCAACCAGGCAGGGGCCTGGCGATTGTCAAGCAATTTCTGCATAGCAGTCCACAATACACCAGAAATATTTGTCATGCATGTGTGTGTTTGTGACGCAGTGACGATGTTTAACCAGGCAGGGGCGTGGCGATTGTCAGGCAACCTCACAGGAGCGCAGGCTGTGCAGCAGCTGGAGTCTGGAAAGTAAGAAAGTGACGGGCTGCCTTTTTTTTGTGTTAGTGTGTGTGTGTGTGTGTGTGTGTGTGTGTGTGTGTGTGTGTGTGTGTGTGCAGGCAGTGTATATGAAGTACGTATGATTTGGTCGCTGCCTTTGTAAGTGTGTGTGTGTGCTGTGTGCAAGATTAGGTGCTTCGTTTCTTCCTGCATATTCATGACCCAGTGCTCATGTATATGCTAGCCGTTTGCGTGTTGCTTGTGTGTCTACAAAAAGGTGCTTGCGGGGCAATTACGCACAACTAGCGCTTGTGTTTTTGCTTCCTTCGATTTGCTAGTCATTCTATCCCCACTCAATTTGCACCTACACACTCTTTGTGTCCTCATGCAATTTGGTAGGGTTGGCTAGAACCGTATACATACACCGTATATGACCGTGTATTGGTGACTTCCCTGCCAAAAATACTGTATGTACTCCGTTTATATCTATATTTGGTTCTGGCCAACCCTACGAATTGGTGCATGTTTAATGGTGGTTTGAACATACCGCAAAGAATTAAGAGAAACTATGCGGGCAGCCAAAAATTCACTCCCCACATTAAGAAGGAAAAGGAGCCATTACACGGGCAGCCAAAATTACACTCGCCACATTAAGAAGGAAAAGGAGCCACTACGCGGGCAGCCAAAATTACACTCGCCACATTAAGAAGGAAAAGGAGCCACTGTTTTTCCGGGTACCGTAGGTCCCCTCCACCACAAAGGGAAAAAAAAAGTTCAGGAATGGGGATCAGGAGGGTTGCAAACTTGACCCGAGATCGGCTCCTGATGGAGATTTTTGTCTGTTGTTAGATACGTCTTTGTTGTGTGTGTGTGTGTGTGTGTGTGTGTGTGTGTGTGTGTGTGTGTGTGTGTGTGTGTGTGTGTGTGTGTGTGTGTGTGTGTGTGTGTGTGAGTGAGAGTGTGTGTGTGTGAGTGTGTGTGTGTGTTCGTGCGTGCGTGCGTGCGTGTGTGCGTGCGTGTGTGCGTGCGTGCGTGCGTGCGTGCGTGTGTGTGTGCTTGCATCCTCGCTTTAGGATTCAAGATCTGCCCCTACAGGTACCCATACAGACAGCTCCCATACAGACAGCTCCCATACAGACAGACATCTCCTACAGACAGCTTCTACAGACAGCTCCTACAGACAGCTCCTACAGACAGCTCCTACAGACAGCTCCTACAGACAGCTCCTACAGACAGCTCCTATACAGACAGCTCCCATACAGACAGCTCCAGCTTTTTTCGCTGCATACCTCGGACTGGACAAATCTGTGAACATGCACCGTATATATATAAGACTTTGCTTTGTTATTGTTCCTGCTGGGAATACCATATACACACCGCATACACTTATGTAGGATTCTGACAACCCCAACATATACCTGAGGTGGTACGTTTGCTCATTCACACGTGCGTGCTTGCAACTTTGCTGCAGGCTACACGGCTTCACCCCCATGCTCAAATCACTACAAACCGTTTCCCAAAACTGCACATCGAACCCTTTAAACAGTTTGAGGGTTCTATAACTTTCACGAACTTTATCGAACCCTTGCTCCCAAAAAACGAACTGAACAACCCTGCCCTAAACATGCCCGAGGTGGTACGTTCGCTCATTCACACGTGCGCGCTTGCAACTCTGCTGCAGGCTACACGGCTTTACCCCCATGCTCGGATTGTTACAAACTGTGCCGCGTGGGGTGTGGGTGCCGACGTCTCTGTGCCTTCCTCTTGCTGCTCTGGCTCATGCACACGCGGGCGGCAACAGGTGTGTTTGGCGAGGGGTGGGGGAGGGTAGAGAGTGGAGATAGGTTATGTGTGTAGTTGCATGTGTTTATGTTTGTGTTTGTGTTTGTTTTGTGCTTTTGTGTTGGTGTTGGTGCTGGTGCTGGTGCTGGTGCTGGTGCTGGTGTTGGTGTTGGTGCTGGTGCTGGTGCTGGTGTTGGTGTTGGTGTTGGTGTTGGTGTTGGTGTTGGTGTTGGTATTGGTGTTGGTGTTGTGTTGGTGTTGGTGCTGGTGCTGGTGCTGGTGCTGGTGCTGGTGCTGGTGCTGGTGCTGGTGCTGGTGTTGGTGCTGGTGTTGGTGTTGGTGTTGGTGTTGGTGTTGGTGTTGGTGTTGGTGTTGGTGCATCAATGTGCAAGCGTATGTGTTTTATTTATCGATCTCTGATGTAAAAAGGTCTCAGGCACATGCAAATGACAACATATGTCACTTGTGATTGTCTCTGTGCTTATATGTGTATCATAAATTAATTGTCAAGCCGATAAAGTGTGTTGCACTTTATGGAAAGCTTGTACATGATGTGTAAGTTATGAGGGTAAGAATAAAGAATGTATGGAATGCTGCACGTAGAGAATGACATAATAATAGAGAATGACATAATAATAGAGAACGACATAATAATAGAGAATGACATAATAATAGAGAATGATATAATAGTAGAGAAAAAGAAGTGAGGATCAAGAATATAGAATGCTGCCCACAGAGAACTTAGCACACAGCTTGATACACTCTCTCAATACCCAAGTGTCCCTCAAGGTAACGGTATGTGCCTCTTCCTGCATGACACACTGGCCCAAATTTGACAATCACCCCCTCTCAAGGCTGTCTGTCTGTGTTCTTGCTTGCTCGTTCATTCCTCCGTGTACATACATGAGCTGCTCCCTCTCCCTACCAGACATACGAGCCATCAAGTTGAGCGTCCTCCTATTAGACTACGCAATAATAAAACCTGTCAAACTCCTCTCTTATTACATTCCTCTCTGCGTATGCAGGTATCGCCCCCTATCCCTATCAGACATGCAAGCCGTCAACGCCAACGTCCTCCTCGCCGCTCCCCCCAAAAAGAAGCCGTCTGCCCTCGCACCCTCTTTTTATTCGAAGAAACAGCCCCCCCCTCGTCCCGCACAATCGCCACCACCGCCACCACCCAGTACAGGTTAGCAGCATTGCAGAGCGTCCTGAAGTACAACTTGTCCATGTCATCGTGATGCAGAGGTTGTGTATGAAATACAGGTTAGCAGCATTGCAGAGCGTCCTGCTGTACAACTTGTGCATGTCATCGTGATGCAGAGGTTGTGTATGAAAGCTATGCCTGTTGTCGTGATGCAGAGGTTGTGTATGAAAGCTGTGCGTGTTGTCGTGATGCAGAGGTTGTGTATGAATGACAGGTTAGCAGCATTGCAGAGCGTCCTGCTGTACAACTTGTGCATGTTATTGTGATGCAGAGGTTGTGTGTGAAAGCTGTGCGTGTTGTCATGATGCAGAGGTTGTGTATGAAAGCTGTGCATGTTGTTATGATGCAGAGGTTGTGTATTAAAGCTGTGCGTGTTGTTGTGATGCAAAGTTTGTGTATGAAATGCAGGTTAGCAGCATTGCGGAGCGTCCTGCTGCACAACTTGTGTGTATTTTCGTGATGCAGAGGTTGTGTATGAAAGCTGTGCGTGTTGTCGTGATGCAGAGGTTGTGTATGAAAGCTGTGCGTGTCGTCGTAATGCAGAGGTTGTGTTTGAAAGCCTACAGCACGGATCTGCGTCAAACGTATGCTGCTGTTTGTGATTTGTGACCCACGGCCACGCAGCACGGCTTTGTGTCAACCAAATGGTGCTGTTTGCGGTGTGAAGCCCACGGCCACGCAAGCGGCCGTATCTCAACACGGATGCTCACGTCTGCGTGTTAAATGTTAATCTAGAGGCAGCAGCAGCATAAAATTTGTTAAAAATAATAATAAAAATTAAATTTGTTAAAAACAAAGAAAATTGTCAAATGTTTGTCTAGATGCAGCAGCAGCAAACATTTCCACCAACGCCCACGCCACGAAATCAGGCTCATGCTACAACATTAGGCTCATGCTGCAACATCAGGCTCATGCTGCAACATCAGGCTCATGCTACAACATCAGGCGCACGCCACAAATATCAGGCTCACGCCAGAGCCACAACATCAGGCGCACGCCACTTTTTCATCAGGCTCACACAGCAACATCAGGCTCATGCTGCAACATCAGGCTCATGCTACAACATCAGGCGCACGCCACTTTTTCATCAGGCTCACACCACAGCATCAGGATCACGCCAGAGCCACAACATCAGGCGCACGCCACTTTTTCATCAGGCTCACACAGCAACATCAGGCTCATGCTG
>Ga0307968_1002324_pt1 | contig 15792 bp, 20 predicted proteins | sample OrgLakmetagen650_FD_201834 | JGI IMG/M metagenome (GOLD analysis project Ga0307968, IMG submission 201834) | Saline water microbial communities from Organic Lake, Antarctica - #650 | ecosystem: Environmental > Aquatic > Non-marine Saline and Alkaline > Saline | place: Antarctica: Organic Lake... | reverse complement strand
GAGAGTTTGTGCGAGAGAGAGAGAGAGAGAGAGAGAGAGAGAGAGAGATAGAGAGAGAGAGAGAGAGAGAGAGAGAGAGAGAGAGAGAGAAAGAGAGAGAGAGAGACATATGTATGTTATTGCAGTCATACGTATACCTCCTGCAACTGTAAAGAGTCTGAATGCTCAAGAACCTAATGCAGCAAAGTAGAAGGCTACACTGGAACTCAAACAACATGCATCAAGGGAACGCTTCTCACTGTATTCCTTTTTCAGAACTTGAGAGCAAAACGCCACCGCACTGCAGGTGATAATATCTGCGACTGCGTGTTTGATACCGCAGCGGCAAAACATGCTTGCCCCGTAAAAGGACCTCACTGCATACAAAATATTCCATCCATGCAATACAACCTTTTAGGCCAACCAACCGCGATCATGATTATTTCAAATCTTAGCAATCGAGTTCCCTCAAAATTGTTGCACTCCTTGTTGGTCACATCAACACCCACCTTGAGCATCTCATTAATGACACCACACTCCATGTCCACAATGACAGATCGCGCCTGGGGGGAAGCAGGCACGCGCAATGCAGCAGCAGCAAGAGTAAATTGTAGTTATATATGGCTTATGATATATGATACAGGATTGCATGAGTGTAGACATTCTGTCATGAGGCAATAGAGCTCACAGAGTACGGACAGCAAGAGCATGCGCTAAGTGATGTTGGAAAATCTAATCAATGGTGTTGCAGCAATTTAAGGCACTAGAGCAGTGCTTAGTTGGGCCCAAGGATCTCCTCTGTCTGCTGACAGTGAAAAAGATTTTACATTTCCCGCCAATATTGCGGAATACATTTCCGTAATTCATTCATAGGGCAGTGTGTGTATCACTGATGAGTTCATTGTGTATCACTGTGTGTGTATCACTGAGGAGTTCATTGTGTATCACTGAGGAGTTCATTGTCCTGATCCAGAGCATGGTTGCAAATGACACACACAAGGCTGAATGGTTTGAACACAAGAACCATCGAGTGAGCTTAGCATGCTTACACATGCCAGCATCCTCCTTGCTTGAAACATGCAACTGGCGATGGCTGAGATCACTTTTTCGTTGATGGCTGGGACCTCCTCTTTATTGATGGTTAGAAAGCAGGGCTCTGTTCCACATGTACTATCTACCTACTAATATGCACGTGTACAGTGTATAGCAGCACACAACACATTTGCTGCTACAACCATACCTTGAGTGTGCGTATGGACCCAAGCCCATCCCCGACTGGTATGTTGCGATGTGGCTCCACGCGTGTGTCAACATTTCTGAAAAAACTGTTGAGGAGGGGGAAGGGGAGTAGCGAAGCGTCGCATTGTCTGTTTGCTTCCCAGTGTGGCAACTGAGTGCCTTGCTTCATGCGTGCGACAATGTTGGGCAGTTTCATCTCTCCCTCCTCAGAGCAGCAAAGACTCAGTTCCTATGCAACATACTTCATGAACACAGACACCCAGCATTTAGAGCATCAGGATCAATAACATCCAGAGCTATGCAGGCAACAAATTGAGTGGAAGTATATTAAGCACTCTATGTTCTTTCATCAGTTCAGGTAAAGCTCAGGTAACCAGTCCTCATATTCATATAGCTGGCATGAAGAGCTTACACAAATAAGCACACATACACACACACACAGGTGGCACATGCAGGACACTCAACCTCACCTGCTCAAAGGTTCATCATAGCCTCCTTTATTGTTGTATGCCGCATGCTCACGGAGAGCAAGCTCCCAGAAGCGGCATCCAATTTGGTTACCGCATTGTCCAACTGCTTACAATTAGTGTTAAGTAAGCAGCAGTGTGCATATGTGTGTATGTGAGTGTGTGTGAGAGTGTGTGCGTGTGTGTGAATGTAAGTGCGTGTGTGTGTATGTCTATGTGTGTGTGCATATGTGTGTATGTGTGTGTGCGTGTGTATGTGTGTGTTTGTATGTATATGTGTGTGTGCGTGTGTGTATGTGTGTGTGTTTGTATCTGTGTGTGCGTTCATGTTTGCGCGTGTGTGTGTGTGTGTGTGTGTGTGTGTGTGTGTGTGTGTGTGTGTGTGTGTGTGTGTGTGTGTGTTGTATGTGTGTGTGCGTGCGTGTGCTTGTGTGTGCTTGTGTGTGCTTGTGTGCGTATGTGTGTGCTTGTGTGTGTGTGTGCGTGTGCGTGTGTGTGTGTGTGTGTGTGTGTGTGCGTGTGTGTGTGTGCGTGTGTGTGCGTGTCTGTATGAGTGTGTATGTGTGTATGTGTGTATATAAGTGTGAGAGTTTCAATGTGTGTGTGTGTGTGTGTGTGTGTTCCTGAACCTTGGAGGGTGACGAGCTCTCGAGGCATCAATTGACATATTTATTTTAACATAAATTAACGAATACAAAAAGTCAAAGTTGAAAGTTATGGCGACTTGGGATTTATGTCAGTTTTCAGAGGGTCAACCCTGGACCTTGTTCAATCGATGTATTTACGTCAATATTTTTTCTATGTTTTTGCAATTTATTCCAAGTCGCCAGATTGTTGAAGGTGGGTAACGAGCCACACCCGTCCATTTCCTAGTTGTCTACAACATCTATAAAATGCCAAATGTGTAGGTTCGGGTAAAAGTGGATGAAAGACGTGAGCGTGATACTGCTTATTCTTACAAATTAAAGGTGTTCTTAGGCTGCTTAAAGCTATACTTCTTAGGGACGTGTCCTTGCAAGGTACAATGGTGATTCGTCGCTCTTTGTTTTTGCTTTAGGTGGTGATGATATCAAGCCATCATCTGAAAGCGCATGCGTGTTCCACGGGTTCTGGCTCTTTTCCTCGCTCCTCAAATAAACAAATCCTCCAGCCTCATAGATGCTATACTGGTTACTCCCGTCTCCGCAAAAGCATCAAAAATAAATATCGGGTGAACCACAGCAACACCGCCACCAAAAGATCTTGACAAAGATTGACGTGACGTTCCACCTTGATAAGAACAATTACCTATCTGATACCTTCTCTGGTATTAGACCTCAGAACCCACGAAGGTGAAAACTATGCAGGCAGGAAGTCAAAATTCCATATTGAATAAGGAAACGGAGCCGCCTGGGTATCAAGTAAAACTCTTCCTGAACTGAAACAAAGGGATGCAATCAGAGGGATGTAATCAATGGGGATCAGGCTTGGTCTGCAACCGGCTTCTGATGAGGCTTGTTGACAGTATTGGAAGGTATGGATACTTATCCTACTTGAGCAGCTTAGTTGACAGAATGCACGTGGAGCTTGGTCTTTACATGCTTCTGCAGCGAGGAGGGCGCACAGCACAGCATCTGGACGGCTTAGTGTAGATCTATTTTTATCCTAGAAGTGAGGCAGAAAGAGTGAAAAGGCACATTTCTTGTCTCAGCTGTTCCAGAAGTTTTGACACTCCGCATAGCCAGCCGTTTAAACTTGCTGCCAAAATTTATGGAGACAAAGCAAAACTTAAGCCTATTTGCTTGCAGCGTTTATGATCATGCTGCCTGCTAAAGAACATCACAAGGATCTCTGCGCCATTCTTCAAGAGACCTCACACATTCTTTTGGGTGTAGGTTGCACCGTCTACAACAATCACACGCTGCAGTTTTCAAGGAATTGGGTCTTGATTCTCAAAATTATGAAGCTTGCCTCCAAGCTCCAAGTGCACTTTGTCAACTACGCTTCTAAACTTGTCCATGCCAAATATTCTCTTCCCAGGACCATCAAGATTGTAAACACTAATTCTCATAAGAAGCCAAAACCCGGCCGACCCTCCTAATCCCCACTAACCCTAAAGAGGGAGGCGGCTGGACTAACAACCTGGAATCTTGCTATTTTTACATTTGAGGTACAATCATTTTCACCTCACTTCATCAAAATGGGACCGATTTGTCTCTGAATGGATTGGAATTGTAAGCATGTGCTCTATCTGGCTGTACAGATTGACAGCAGGCAAAACTCAACGCATAACATCCTAGTTAAATACTCTACCCATGGGATATGGCACGTTTGCTTATTTGCATAAATTGCAACCATAAAGTTACTACCGGCATGGATTAGGAACTTCCTAATAGGACAAATCAGCTTTGAAAGGATATAGTTTTGTATCCTACACCACCTCATGGATGCAGAAACACAACATTTCATCTGGAGAATAAAATTGCTTTTCAGTGGGGATCAGGTGGTCGGGAGGCAAAGGCCTGCACACCACCAGGAGTATTGCTCAGATACTCTGGGGGTTGTGTTCAATGTCTTGTCCGTTTGTATGATTTTTGTTGCGGATCTGAATGCATATAGGCTCAATGTTTTCATGAGTGCTGTGGCATGTAGACAAGTAACTCCGAGGCTATGGAGTGGGTTCCTTGTGTGGCTGCTGTAGATGGTGCCTGTTGCTCCTAGCAGGATGGTGTGAAGGGTTTTGGGGTGTTCAAGTAAACGAGTATTAGCAGCGTATATTGTTCTCGTGCCTTGTTTCCTGCTTGTTGAGTAGGGAAAGTACCTACACAGTACTAAATTTGATTAAATAAATATCGCATTTGTTTGATTGTATGTCTCTGAGGCCATATCTCTAGAGGCTATGTCTCTAGAGACTATGTCTTTAAGGCTTGGTTTCATAGCCAGGGGAGGGGGTATGAATTGGCAGCACCATCTGCTAGGCTGTCACTGGCAATTCTCTCGCATAAATGGCTGAGTTCAATACGTATGTTGGGTTTCGTTTGGGGCATGATTGCTGGGTCGGAGTAACGCACTATGACTGCGCAATCATAGTGCATGCATCTGGCTTGCTAAGTTTTCGTCGCTGTTGTGCATTGAGGTTGGAAGGTAAGAGCCAGGTTGGAATCAATCCTACCAGTGTCTCCACAGAAGGGCGTATAATGCCTTGTTATTGTACCATGTTGCACGATTCCCTACATCTGCTTGTACTAGCAGGCAGGCACCCTGTGTACTTGTGAGCGTGAATGTAGCAGCACGTTGTAAAATGCATACTCTGGTGTCAGATTGAAGAGTGGTTAAAACTAACCAGCTCGGTCGAGCTCCAATAGAATCTAACCGCCTCTACTGCCCTACAACGATGCCCAGTTTGTCTTATGGTAGTTTCTGCCCACGACCCTCCTCTTAATCTTTGTTAGGTTTACAGCTTATATTTGGTGGTGGGGGGCTCTCAGATGCTGGCACTGGCGAGTCTTTCCCTGGTGAAGGACTTAACACTGAGGTCGTCACACTCCTGCCTGGCATCAGATGTGTCTGGTGTTGCCACTTTTGAAGCTGAGTGCCTAGCCCTTTTCTCGCGTTTTTGGTTTGTTTACAAGCTTTTTACAGGCTTCCGCTCAGATGCCCCCCAGAGGCATATACAGGGACGCAGCCTTAACTTCTTAGTGTTGGCTTACCATGCTGGCTGAGTTGTCACTACCGGTAAATCGTCTTTGTACTTCATTATGAATCAGCCATAAGCGAAAAAAGGCTATCATGATGAGAAGCAGTGTGCATTGAAGAAAGGCTCTGATTAAGACCAAACACGTGCTCACACACTGGCAAGCAAGCCAGCATCCAAATTTAGAGGAAATTTGGCACACAATTGGCACACAACCACTGCTGGTTTCCCTATTCATTTGGCAACTGTTCCCTTAATAATTGTGAAAGTGAACAATCATGAGCCAAGTAACAATGTTGTCAGTTGTCAGTGCTAACAACCTCCTGATACTCGTTCATCTACTTTTTCTTCTACTTGGTCTCTGCTGCTGGACCTGAAGCGAGGCAGATGGAGAGCGTGACAAGCGCTGCATGTACGATTCAAGCACACTGCCTCTTTGGGACGGCAATTTCTGTTTTGAGGATCGGAGCGCATGGGGACTGCGAGCTGCGGAGGTAGCCCCCAAATAATGCTGCTCTTCCTGGTCCCAGTCTGCTGTAGCAGCAGTGCTACTGCCGTTGCTCTGCCTTGCCTTACTGTCATCAAGTGGACTCAACAGACCGCTCGTCTCTTTAGCTGCTTGCCTCCCGCGCTCAGCCATGAACAGCCGAGGCTTCAGACGTCTCTGGTGCAGTGCCAGTCTACGAGATGCCTGTAGGCCGCCCCCTAAGCTCTTGGCTCTGCTGTCTTTGAACTTGACAGCCTGTAGTGTGCCCTCTAGGGCTTGCGTGGTCCTAGCATCCTTGTACCTGCGAAGGAAACAGTTCACACTGCGCATGTTCTTGTATTGCATCTCAATCATTTTGTACTGTCGTTTCAGCAAAAAAGCAGAAAAGCAATAGGAGAGGGAGAAACGTCGCAGCGGCTGGCGCCATGAGCCTACAAGTTGCAAGAAGGTTCTAAATTTGGGCTAGCAATACTCTGTCTTGATTACCTGACCATTACCAACCTGTTCTGTACGTGATTGCCTTTGAATCATATATCCCGGGAGCAGCACTCACGTGTAGGTGTGGATCCAAGCAAGCAAACATACACAACTGCACATACACATAAACACACATCATCCAAGGGAAACGATACTTCCCTTTGCCCCTAACATGCAAGTGGCTCCCACCTCAGCAAAAAACACAAAAGGAGCCCTCAAAGCGCACCTGAACCAAAATCGCAGTGGCGTGCCCCCTAATCCCAAAGCATCACGCAGCTGGCTGGACAAGAACTGAGAGAAGGTGGCATCTACATCCTGGGATCCACTCATGAACGCCACAAACGTTGGCGGGCGGGACTTGATCTGCACAGCAAGCAGGGAGGGCACGTGTAGATCTGTGTGAAGTGAGGAAGCGTAGTTGTCCGGAAGTAAAATTAGTAGCTGCGCATAAGTGACATGCTTCAGTTCTTACATTTGCCGTGACACCTTTTTTGACAGAAATTTCACCAGAGCGTATTCTTCCAACTTGCTTTGTGGCTTTCAAGGGCGCAACGAACTCAAATTTAAAAGTTGGTTTGCACGCGCCTGTGAATCATACACTCAACCACATATACGGGCTCATGGCAGGTTGATGTAAGTATGTGAATTGGTTAGCCATCCATATCTGCAGCAGCCTGGACCAAAGCAACAGTTCAATACTAAGCCATTTTTGCCTAAAGCTCAGCAGAGTTCTCTCCTCGCGCATTAATGTGACGTGCCTTCAAAAACTCACTTGGGTGAGGTATTTCAGCCTGGCCACTTCTCGGGCAATGCCTCCTCCCCCTGCAACTCGCGCTCCCAGCTTGCCAAGGAACCGGTTCAGCCGGCCAGTACTGATTCTAGGTTTGACGTGATGATGTAATAAAGCGTGAGGTCATTGGCTGCAACGAGGAGGGCTGTGTCACAATTCTATGTGTATCCGTGTCTCCAAAGCATGTAAGTGCAAATTTACTGCAAAACTACCTGCAGTGCAGCTACATGGTCTTGTATGAAAAACAGGAGCGGCAATTTATTTGCTGAAGCATGCAAGGCACCAGCCCCTGACCACGGCAAGCCTTCATCACATCTATTGATTATCCAGCTCCGCAGCAGCTGTCTGGAAATGCTTCATACATTCATACATCATCACGACACAGTCCCATTTCAAAAATGCAAGTAATCAATTTCTACAACAGACAAAGATATAGCATGCTGTGCTCAGAAACAAGAATCCGTTCCAACAAGAGTCTGTTCCAGTAATTAAGGTGCTTTCCGGGCAACAGGCACCTTTCCTCATTGCACACGTTGTGCTGACCATTTATTCGTAACATGTGGCGTTGACCATTTGCCTACACCCTTGTACAGAAAGTTTACACATTGAGCCTCGCATATCTTCATCCTGTGCTATTCGACATCCTTGTACTACATCCATTTCCAGATGCCAATTTTCCTACAAGCACATGCTTGCCCAACCATTCAAGCCCCTCAACACTTACACCCTCCAACCTCATCCATCGACAAAGAATAAGTAGCAGCATGCTTCCCATTTTCTTTCTCTCATCCTCTCTGATGATAGCAAGGCAAATCCTGCTCACCTTCTGTCCCAATCCTGGTACGATTGTACCACAGCATCCAGCAGCTGATCAATGTTTTGCCCACTGCGCGCCACAATGGGCACCACAGGTGGAATGCCAGCATCTAACAGCCGCTCCTCCTGCAGTGTGTTGATGCAAAACAACGGTATAAAAATAGCACGCAGTACTGTGCGCTGTGCGCTGCTTAACACTGGGGACACCAAACACGCAGGATGCCAGCATCTATCAGCCGCTCGTCCTGAAAAAACAATCGCTAGGGACTGATCAGCTTTCTGTCATCTGTGCCCCACCAGATGCACCACAGACAGAAAGCCTGTCTGTATCAGCCGCTCATCCTGTTAAAGAACGGCGCTGATCGGCTTACCTTCTACCCACTACACGCCACTAAAAGCACCATACAGGTAGAAAGCCCGCACCTGGCAACGTCACCCTGATTGCTACGCACTGCTGGATATATTATAGGTGGCTTGAGAGCATCCATCGGTTTCCTTTACAAGAACAATGATACATTAAACAGAAGATTTAGACGTCACAGAAAGGCATCCAAGCAGTGTCCAATCAAGAGGAGCAACATACACACCATGCAGGCGCGCAGTGTCTTCAAGTACAGCTGCTGTTCTTCCTCCCCTTCAAGCGCATCCATCTTGTTTGCAGCAATCACCAGAGCCTTGCCATTGTTGAGCACATGACGGCTGACCAGGGACAGCTCGCGAGAGCTCATGACCTGTGTACGTATGTGTGTATGTTTGTGTGTGTGTGTGTGCGTACTTGGCATGCCTCACCAGAGACAGCCAAAAAGAGTGAAATGCATGCAATCATTTGTCAGCTCCTCGTCACGGTGTTGTGATCTGTGCATATATGGACCATATGGACATGCTTGTGCGTGTGTGTGTGTAACTGCATTAGTGTATTTCAGAATGTCAGTTCAATGCGTCATACTGTAGTTGGTTCGGATCATTTCTGGGAGCAGCACTCACCTTTTGAGACTTGAGTGCTATGGCCACATCCAGGACTAAAACAATCACGTGAGCAGAGGCCATGGCACTCAGAGCTGCCTCACGTGCCACGTCCGCTACCTCACCTCCCACGTCATCATACGAGGACACCTGTTGTTCGAGGAGGCAGGAGAAGGGTGGCACAAGGACAGCAAGATTTGTGTATAGGTGTGAGAGCACCTGTTGGTTGCAGCCACAGAAAACAGCAGACGCTGCCATACAAGGACATGCCTGTTCGAGGAGGCAGGGCGGAGCATTCTGAACAGAGAGCAGCGGATTGTGAACGGGGACGAGGGGGCATGTATGGTGCAGGGAGTAAATACTAACCCCTCCGCGCAGAGGACAGCAGAGGACAGTGTGCGGCCATGTGAGGGCTTCGTGACTTTGGAGACGGGCGGATGAGAACCAGAGGCAGTAGCCATACAGCCTGAGTTGCTGATACGCACCAAAAGTCAAGGAACGCAGCTTCTTGCAGGATAGGCAATTAGGTAAAAAGCATCGTCCTCATTACTCAAAAGCATTGTACTAATGACAGAGACACAGCCCAAGTGCTTGAGAAATACCAGAATACTCAGACACTGCAACTGCCAAGTCATTAGTTAGCACATATTCACGTATTGTTTATTGCGGTTTACTCCAATCCTGACCTACTCAAGAGCTCAAGTAGAACAACTGCATAATTAACCTTTTCAACATGTAGCATATTCAGGACAAAATGATCAATTGTTGCAGCATCAAGTACTACTTCCTGCACCTTTCCTCACCTTTGTGGCTCCTACATACCCAGCTGTGTCCAACAGCTCAATCCTGGTGCCCTGGTGGTCCAGAGCAGCTCGCACCACATCTCGCGTTAAGCCTGGCTCAGGCCCTGCACAGGTGCAAGCAGAAGCGATACAGTACGTCTGCTTAGATATGCGCACGGGCATAAACGCATGAAATTTAAAAGAGGGTATTGGAGACAGCAGAAACAGAAAAAGGATTGTATGTCGACATTATACAATAATCTCAGCTGCGCATTGTACGCTCCACTGCTTGAAGCAATGCGTTGATTGACGCCATGCATGCCGGCCGTTGCATGCGGTGCGCTGATTGCCATTTGTGTGTGCACACAAGATACAATTGTACTCATCTGGGTAGAAAGAAACAACACCGCAGCAACGTTTTGTGCGAGAAGCCAACGACGGAAAGCACACCTGTCAAAACACGCTCCTCGCCAAGCAACGTATTCAGCAGCGTGGACTTGCCCTGCACATTGACAGATGCATCACAGTGAGCACGGTGCCACACAAATAAAACAGAGTTGTTTAGGCAGAAAGAATTAGCCTGCGTGCTGCACACAATATGCAAAACCAATTTCTACCTAAGCTCCGCCTTGCTGATCACAACTCCGCACTCACCACATTCGGTAATCCCACAATGGCCAAACGAATGGCATCATTTCCTGTAGCCCCATGCTCTAGCACCTGCACGCTCCCCTGCTCTCCTCTGACCACCTCCAACTGCTGCTCCACCCTGCTCGCCCTCTCGTCTTCCATTCCTCGCCCCCTACCACTACCAGCTGGATCTTCTGACACGCCCTGCAAAAGTCAACAGGAAAGCAAGTCACGCCGCAGTCTCAATGCCAATTTTGCGGTAACAGAAGTTGCGTTACAAAAGTGACCACTGAAAAGATATAAAATTGCGGGCTGCACCTCAGCTGACTCTTATGTTTCAAGCATGCCAGCACACCTGCATAGGAGCAAGCCGGCTACCGTTTTCTCGGCCGCTGCTCCCTCCTTCACAACCCCCTTCTAGCACCACTCCCGCCTCCCATGTTCTGCTATCGCCTCGGACAGGAGCGGCAACCGTACCCTCCAAAGCATTCTCCACAAAAGCGGCTTTCAAGTTCTCTGTTTCTGCCCCTCTTCCTGCACTTTCCGCTTCTCTGCCTGCCTCTTGCCCCACACTTTGCTGCAACAGCTGTTGTGCATGGAGGTCGTGGGCCAGCAAATCAGGGGTATCCTCGGCCGTCCTGGGCGTGAGCAGCATTGCCTCTGCAGCCACACGCTGCCGCCAACGATCAACGTGAGGCTGGATGGCGGTGTAGAGATCAGCCATCCCTTCGCCTGAGCTGCGCAGGAGTAGGTAGGGTAGAAGTGCCGTGTGATCATGGTAGCCATATGAGTGTGGCAGCAATGGATACGGCAGGTGTGACTGGAATCAGGAATGAGCACGTCTATTTGTATGGCACTTGAAGTCTGAAGTGCACAGACAAGAAAGCCGCAGACATAAGTTGGGTACATAAAGAAAAAAAAGCAATCGGCACACAATGTTGAGTTTAGGCAGAAATAATCTAATTTACGATAGATTCCTCCCCTACAAGGTACTTTAACCGCAATTGTAGCCACTGAGTGGCCTCTCAAGTTGTTCTTACCTTGCAGACAGGGCAACAGGCTCTCCAAAGCCTAACCGCCAGCTGTCAGCTATTGTAAGCTCTATATCTGTGGTAAAGAACGAGAGAAAGAAAGATTGGAGGAACAAGAGCGTGGTGCCTGCCAGGAGGTGTCTTTTCTCTGCAATCCTTTTGATTTGAAATTGAAAGATATCCCTATCTATTTGTAGAGTCGGCAAGAGTGCATATGAGATATCTGAACACAATACAATACTATACTCATTAATCACAAGGCGTGTTATCACACAGAAATATTCCAAATACCTCCTGCTATTTATGGCAACACATGCACGTGACAAGTACCCGGACAACTTTGTATGTTATAACATAAAAAACATGCACGTGGCTTTGGGCAACTTTGTTTATTCAGTCCAAGAATCATTGAACCTTGCAATTTTGAGCTCTGGCCCTATATACAAGTCCAATGCTGCTCATAACATTTCAAGCATTGATACGTATGAAGCACGCTTATTAAGCTCAGTTACGCCGCAACCTTCTGCATGTGGACTGGGTTAGCAGCATGCAGGCTGCAAGAGCACCTTCTCCTCAAACCAACCCAGCACAGCCACTAGGAAGTCTGTTTTGCCCCAAAACTTCCTCTCCTCATTTTTGATCCTCATGGATGTGCATAGACATTAAACTTGGGCAGGACCCTTCTTCTGTAAGATGAATTGGAGCATATAAGCATCTGCAAACGCTTAAGCTCAAGTGCGATTGCCCCTCTTACATGATGCTCCCTTGATTATTTGCTGGGGAAACCAAACATGGTGCTCAGTATCTAACTTAACAGGAGGCAAATAATAATGAATACCCAAATTTCTAAGAAATTTGTGAAGTCCGGGTTTTAACCGATTCGGTTGGAAGTACTTTGGGCCTGAATAGCTCCGCGGTCGGGCGTCCCTTCCGCGTAAGATTCTGTAGACAATTGTGGCAGGTGCCGATCTACAGGTCTGTTGAGTTTCGTGGCAAGCTGTGAGGGTCGGACTTTTGGTGACGAGAAGGGCTGCAGAGCGGCGCGTTGTGACGGCCTCAAAATGCGGAATTCACTGTTTCGATTCTTACTTGATTCCGTTCAGGAATCGTGCAGTTATCATGCGCCGTCGCTTTCTGTGCCTGCATGGAGACCTCCGAGGAGGGATTTTTGGTCCGTGACTTTTTCGAGCATTTTAGTGCCGCTGATTAAAACTATCATTTTTTGTCTACTGCTTGTCTTCCTGACTTGTTTGCTACAGACTCTGTGAATTTTGGAGAGTGCATCTGACACTTCTAAATATGCCGGCCTGGCACATGAGAAAAAGGCAGGACACAGTCATGTGTCGCAAAAAAATCTACTCAAGTAAAAACTCAAAAAGGAATTACAGCAGCCTGTGTGCCAGACCTGTGGGACAAATTAAAATACGTTCAGCTGTTGCAGCGACTCTGGCAGGCTAGAATCAGAGGGTTGCATGGAATAATTAAGTGGGGATCCAGGCAAAGAGGGTCAGGTGTTGTCAAACTCAGTAGAAAAATACAAGTTAGACTGTGTTGACTTGCAATGCAGAAGCAGGGAGGGCACGAAAAAGGGAGCGCTTGAAAACGGAAACAAAACACACAAAAATGACCGCGTCGAAATTTGGGCGGGCGGAGCCCTTCTATTTTAACAAAAGAAATGCATCAAATCACTTCTGCATGCACAGTGCTGTTTTTGCTGCTAAATCATTAACACGCGCCGATTTCTTGGCATTGTCTTATAAACAGGAGGGTGGTATAAAAGACCAATTGACCAGGATAAGTTCATAATGCAAAGCGGCGTGTACTACGCGATGAGTGCTCTTTTACTTTATACGAGCTCAGAATTTGAGGGACCTGAAGTTTTAGGGACGAATTTAGACTACAGTGCCGCCTTCGCCTCTATGCACTTTACCATATTGACTTTGTAGAGGCTTAATTAGTGGATCCCATGTGCTCCATGTTACACTCTCTATGAAAAAGGGACACAGGAAAATGGTGTGCGGAAGTGATAAGTTTCAGCAGCACTCAAACGTGCGGAGATTTATACACAGAGATATAATTGTCACTCCATCTCTGAAACTGATTAACTTTGTTGTAAATGCACCTCTCCTTTTCCATTAAAATGTGGGGAGAAGCATTCACCAAGTTTATCCTTTATTGCTTTGTCTCTTTCATTATGTATGCTGAACACTTGCAACAAAGTGGCATGTACTCACTTTGCCGAGCTCTTGCCCCCTCTGACTTGTTGGCCACCAGGATAACCTGGTCTGAGTGTGGCATGGCCTTGTGCAGCCACGCCGCCAGTTCCTCATCAGAAGCAAGGATTCCATCCCTGTGCGTGTGTAGCACTGGTTGTCAGTCAAAATGCCCCCGCGCTGCTAGCAAGCTTGAACAAGCAGTTCTATTATATCTCATATCAGGGGAATGCAATTGCATCATTGCACAGGCACATGGGATAATGCCATGCAGTAAAAATGCTCTTTGCTTGAGGAAATTTTCAATAGAGTGGCGCTTCACCACATGCCGTCGTTTTAGAGTTACGAACCCGCACAACAGCAATTACCTCCACGCCCTCACCTCGCATCCACCACCATCATTGCCATATGGACTTTTCTTAACAATTCTGCTGTGATGGAAGCAGCTCTACCCTGTAGTTGGAGGGAATGGAACAAGGCAGTACAGTGTTGCGCGCTCTGCCTTGAATGCAGTGCTTCACAATTGGTCTTCTTGCGGTTTGCATCCCTCACTGCACGCCTTCATGCAGACCAGCGGTTTTTGGCACAGCTTGCAAATAACCGTCCCTGAAACCTTATACACAAGGCTTATGGTTGTGTCCAAAGACCGTAAGTGTTCGCAGCAAAGTCCGGATAATGGCCAACCTCCTAATTCAAGTACCTGTATAGAGTCCTCCTGCATGCTAGGCTCCATGCCTGACGTGTCCATCACCCTGAACACCAAGTCCCCCAGCTGCCCTGTCTGCTCTTGCCAGTCTCGGGTGACGTGCGAAAGGGGGGTGTTGTGCACCTGTAAGAAGGAGGATTAGCACGGTTGTAAGCACGACTTGAACAGAAGATGTTTTCCACTTGTGAAGCAACTTATTTACAATCTCTGCACTGAGCAGAAGAGGGGCCACCTAATAACTTGATATCAAGAGCCTCTTAAGAGACGCAACACCCACCACAGCCGAACGCTTTCGGACGAGCCGGTTGAACAAAGCAGACTTGCCAACATTTGGTCGCCCTACAAGAGCCACCTGAGGGAACATAACCATTTGCGTGCTTCAAAAGACTAGAGGGCTGCTGCTACTGGACAAGTTGGGCACTTGAGGAATGCATTCAGCAAAACACCTTGGAAGCAGGGCCACATCACCTTTGGAAGCAGGTCCACATCACTCGTGCCCGGCTCCCTCTTTTCTCTACCAGCTCTCTTCCTCTTTGCTTGTTGAGCTTCGTCTGTTCGCTGCGTGGTACGGAGGCTTGCGTGCGGGATGTGCACGCTGTGCGCTGTGCTCAGGTAGGCTGCTGCTGCTGTCGCATAATGCCTGAGTCCTCTGCACCCTCCTTGCTGCAGGAACAGCATCATCTTGGTTCATGCAAGCAGGGATATCTTTAACTAATGGCAAGTCCTCAGGCAACTGATATTTCGGTTGAAAGGCACTTTTAATCTATTTTTCTAGGCACGGCAGTAGTCAGCGGTCATGGCACCTCAGGTTTCTCCTCTGGGCTTTGCTCTTCAGAGCATGGGTCTGAGGAGCCCCAACGGGGCTGGGCAGGCTCCTGTCATCTCTCCCTCCAGCATCGTCGCTGCGTCCCCAGCGGAGAAGAAGAAGATTGAGCTCTTCTCAGCGGTGCGTCTCAAGAGAGGAGGGGGGGGCTCTTTTGTCGCAGGCTCGCGCGAGAGGGAGCTCCTGAGCATTTCACACTCAGTCCTGTGAAGAGACCTCTGACTTTGGTCGAAGCAGTAAAGACTGACCCGTTCTGCTCTACCTTGATCCTTGCAGGAGTACTACGCGTGAGTGTAGGGTTGGAAGAAGGGGCAGGAGAGAACCGCAAGAGAGAGGCTCGATTACTGATGCATGCAAAACAGACACGATGCGCCCTCCCCTCCTTCTGGCATGCAACTTTCTATACCTCTGACGATGTGTGGGAAAAGGGAGGATTGAGAGGCTCGATGGAGAGAGGGAGAGAGAGGCTCGTTCGATGCTCTTAAGTCGGCAAACTTGATTTCTGCATCGATTGCTTGCACGTTGGTTTGTCCATCACTGTGCGCGGATGGCATGTAGTTGTATCCATTATCCACTCATGAGCTTCGCGTATGCTGCATTGCTATCTGCACACACACACACACACACACACACACACACACACACACACACACACACACACACACACACACACACACAACACACAAAAGCACACACTCTCACACACACACACACAC
>Ga0307968_1002320_pt1:0-10000 | contig 15812 bp, 16 predicted proteins | sample OrgLakmetagen650_FD_201834 | JGI IMG/M metagenome (GOLD analysis project Ga0307968, IMG submission 201834) | Saline water microbial communities from Organic Lake, Antarctica - #650 | ecosystem: Environmental > Aquatic > Non-marine Saline and Alkaline > Saline | place: Antarctica: Organic... | reverse complement strand
ACTCAATCACGCTTCACACAATGCACTGAACCACAAAAACACACGATACACTGTTGTGGCAGTCTCACGGTATACTGATGGGGCAGACACTCAAGGGTAAACACTCAATCACGCTTCATACAATGCACTGACGGGGCAGAGACTAGAGGGTGAACACTCAATCACGCATCACACAATGCACTGAACCACAAAAACACATGATACACTGTTGGGGCAGTCTCACGGTATACTGATGGGGCAGACACTAAAGGGTAAACACTCAATCACGCTTCACACAATGCACTGACGGGGCAGAGATTAGAGGGTTAACAATCAGCCGATCCTCACACGATACAGAAACACGGCCGATTGGCAATAAGCTGTCCATCGGTTCTGAGCATGCACAACTGCAGACTACCCAGCAAACTGCCCCTGAGGGCCAAACAGTCCTCACAACTGTAGACTGCCCAGCAAATTGTCTCTGTGGGCCAAGCAGTCCTCAAGTTTTTGCCCGTGCTTGATATGCTCACAAATTTCGAACAGGGCTAGGCAAGCAGAACAGGCAAAGCAATCCGGAGCACACACAGCCCACGTGCTTACTCACACCCACACCCACACCCACACAGGCATACACACACGCATACAGGCATACACACACGCACAGGCTCACACACACATACACACGCCCACACTCACACCCACACCCACAACCACACAGGCATACACCCACACACCCACACACGCATACACCCACACCCACACCCGCATACACCGCCACCCACACAGGCATACACACACGCATACACCCACACCCACACCCACAGGCTCACACACACCCACACACGCCCACACCCGCACGCACACCCACACAGGCATACACACACGCATACACACGCTCACAGACACATACACACGCATACGCACCCACACCCACACCCACAACCACACCAACACACAAAGGCATCCACATACGCACACACACGCACAGGTGTGACAGATCAAAACATAAGGGGATAAATAACTCACGCACCTTGCTGAACTGGATCAGCCGGCTGAAGTCACAGGAGACCTTGACCCCACAATTGTGTGCGTCTCGCTGAAGGTAGTCGTACTGCAGGAAAAATAAGGGTTTGTGTGCGTGCATAAGGTTCATGAACACCCACCTTGCAGCAAGCTCCAGTGTTCTACAGCGACTAGGGTTAACCATGCCCGTATGCTTGGCAATTCTGATGCCAAATTACTGTACGTACACCGTACACCGTATATATGTATGGTTCTGGCCAAAACTAAAAGCGACTCAATGCAGATCGTTGACAGTGGTTCTGGCCAACCCTAAAAGCCACTCAATGCAGATCGTTGACAGTGGTTCTGGCCAACCCTATGAGTGACTCAATGCAGATCGTTGACAGTGGTTCTGGCCAACCCTAAAAGCGACTCACTGCCTGTCCTGAGGTTTGCAAAAGTCTTGTCTGTCGGTACAACAAAACATGCACAAGCACGTGATAACAGTGACACCCGCAAACAGATACAAGCACGCAGCTGGCATGCAGGTCCCTGTCCATGGCATTGCAGCTTAGGCCTAGAGAAGAATAAGCACCTTGTCGACGTCTATCGAGTTCCGATGGTTGGCTACGATGTCAAAGAGGAAGCGCTGCGTGCACGAGGTGACATGAGTGTACGAGTGAAAAAATATGACATATGACACGAGATCTGTCGAGTTCCGATGGTTGGCTACGATGTCAAAGAGGAAGCGCTGCGTGCACGAGGTGACATGAGTGTACGAGTGAAAAAAAATGACATATGACACGAGATCTGTCGAGTTCCGATGGTTGGCTACGATGTCAAAGAGGAAGCGCTGCGTGCACGAGGTGACATGAGTGTACGAGTGAAAAAAAATGACATATGACACGAGATCTGTCGAGTTCCGATGGTTGGCTACGATGTCAAAGAGGAAGCGCTGCGTGCACGAGGTGACATGAGTGTACGCGGAAAAAAAAATATAACATTTGACTAGGGTTGGCCAGAACCATATATATACGGTGTACATACGGTGTTTTTGGCTGGAAAATCACCAAATATACGGTCATAAACGGCGAACAAATACGGTTTTGGCCAACCCTATACATGACACGAGATGATGTAGTGCACGAGATAACGTAAGTGTACAAGTTCAGTGAATGAGATGATATGAATGCACATGACAATAAGTGCAAACGATGCCTTCAGTGTGAAAGATGATGTCAGTGCACGATCTTCCATGGGTGCACAGAAAAGGATGAATGTGAGGTGACATCAGTGCAAACGATGACATCAGTGCATGAGATGACATCAGTGTACAAGATGGCGTCAGTGCATTATATTCCAAAGGTGTACAAGAATGTATGAGTATGAGATGACATCAGTGCATGAGATGACATCAATGTACAAGATGGCATGGGTGCATTATATTCCATAGGTGCACAAGAAAGAATGGATATGAGATGACGCTAGTATATGAGATGACATCAGTGCATGAGATGACATCAATGTACAAGATGGCATGGGTGCATTACATTCCATAGGTGCACAAGAAAGAATGGATATGAGATGACGCTAGTATATGAGATGACATCAATGCATGAGATGACATCAATGTACAAGATGGCATGGGTGCATTATATTCCATAGGTGCACAAGAAAGGATGGATTTGAGATGACGCTAGTATATGAGATGACATCAGTGCATGAGATGACATCAATGTACAAGATGGCATGGGTGCATTATATTTCATAGGTGCACAAGAAAGGATGGATATGAGATGACGCTAGTATATGAGATGACATCAGTGCATGAGATGACATCAATGTACAAGATGGCATGGGTGAAGGAGACATGAGTAGGGTTGGCCAGAACCATGTATTCAAGTTTTTTTTGGCAGGGAAATCACCAAATACACAGCAAAATCCGGTGTATATTTATGGTCCAAGCCGATCCTAGATATGAGTACTGTTGGGTATGGGGTTGTGCTCATTTGTCCTGAGCGAGCGTTTGTGTATGTGAGCATAAACGCAAGCAGTAATGCATGTGAATATAATTCCGTGTGTGTGTGTGTGTCTGTGTGTGTTTGTGCGTGTGTGTGTGTGTGTGTGTGTGTGTGTGTGTTTGTGCGTGTGTGTGTGTGTGTGTGTGTGTGTGTGTGTGTGTGTGTGTGTGTGTGTGTGTGTGTGGTTGTGTACCAATGGAAGAGGAAAAGTGCAAGAAGCTTGACTAAATTGTTATCATGCCACTGTCTGAACCAAGCATCAAGTTCAGATCATTAAACAAACAAAATAACCACTCGGCTGTCAACGAAACTTCCTGATCATCCCACGATTTATTGCTGACACTAGTTTGGCATGACATGCATGCTATCTTGTGGGTCAGCCACATATCTAAAATGTGTAAGACCATATATTTGTAGGTTCCCCCGTCCAAAACACCTCAGTTGGCCCTGGCCTGGCCACAATTCTATTTGTGATTTCGAAGTAAAAGTTCATTTACCATTGCACTTCCTTCCCTTCACTTCGGTTATCATTATCATACAACGCCATCAGACTACGCAATGCCATCACCCCCAATCCTTCCTTGCATTTGCTCTCTCCAAGATCGCTTTCCTAGTTCTTGCTAAAAGTGATAAACAGTCACACAAGCAACAAGCAACACCCGCTTCCGCCCCTTTGGTATTCACACAAGCAGAACTCTGACTTATTCCCTTCCTTCTTCCCTTCCTTCCCTTCAGCATTCACACAAACACAAATCACCTTATTTTCATTCTTTCCTATTGCTACACACACAAGCAAGCCACACCTTTTCTTCAGGTGCCTGCCTCCGCTGCTCTGGACCCCCTGGAATCATAAGCTTGACCATGTTGGCCTCCTCGTTGCTGATGCTGTCAATGTTGTTCTGCGTATGCGTGTCATCATGTGTGTATGCGTGTGTCATCATGTATCATATCATATGCGTGTGTCATCATGTAGCACATCATGTAACACATTATATGCGTGTGTCATCATGTAGCACATCATGTACATCATGTACATCATATGCGTGTGTCATCATGTAGCACATCATATGCGTGTCATCATGCAGCACATCATATGCGTGTCATCATGTAGCACATCATATGCGTGCGTCATCATGCAGCACATCATGTAGCACATAATGTGTGTCATCATGTAGCACATCATTTGCGTGTGTCGTCATGTAGCATATCATATGCGTGTGTCATCATGTAGCACATCATGTACATCATGTACATCATATGCGTGTCATCATGTAGCACATCATATGCGTGTGTCATCATGTAGCATATCATGTAGCACATCATGTAGCACATTATATGTGTGTCATCATGTAGCACATCATATGCGTGTGTCATCATGTAGCACATCATATGCGTGTGTCATCATGTAGCACATTATATGCGTGTGTCATCATGTAGCACATCATATGCGTGTGTCATCATGTAGCATATAATTTAGCACATCATATGCGTGTCATCATGTAGCACATCATGTACATCATGTACATCATATGCGTGTGTCATCATGTAGCACATAATGTGCGTGTGTCATCATGTAGCACATAATATGCGTGTGTCATCATGTAGCACATCATATGCGTGTGTCATCATGTAGCATATAATTTAGCACATTATATGCGTGTCATCATGTAGCACATCATGTACATCATGTACATCATATGCGTGTGTCATCATGTAGCACATCATGTGCGTGTGTCATCATGTAGCACATCATATGCGTGTGTCATCATGTAGCACATCATATGCGTGTGTCATCATGTAGCACAATTGTGGAAGGCACGACCAAATACTTCCCCTGCTATTGCTGTTGTTCTGCATTATGCATGTGTATGCATGTACGTGTGTGTTACATTATGTTTAGGGTTGGCCAGAACCGTATATGACCGTATATTTGATGATTTCCCTGCCAAAAGTACCGTATATACACCGTATATATATGGTTCTGGCCAACCCTAATTATGTTGGACATATTAATGGCAGAAAGAGCAAGGCGCACAAACCAAGAGTCACATGCAGCTCATACGTGAGCCCAAAACACACTTCTTTGTGTACCGAGAAAGCATGTTTTGGGTGAGATCACTATGGAATTCCCCCATTTAACTGTTCCCGATTGACTTACTTTTGTGACGATACCTGCGGACATAACTACTTTCCGTGATATCATATGACAACTGTGACGTGAAGCATTTCCTTTCCTTCTCCAGGTGCCAGCCTCAATACATGTATCTATACTGTGTCTATACTGTATCTATACTGTATCTATGTGTCTATACTGTATCTATAATGTATCCATACTGTGTCGGACAATGTTATATACCCTTCCTTTGTGCATACTTCTTTTACACTTGTATAGGCCAAAATCTCAACGTCTCGCATGTTACATCCACATGTTTGAGTATCGTGGCCTGTAAGTCACAGCTTCAAGAATCATCTACCTATGCTGCAAAACATGCGCTATATAATGTAAGGCCCTAAAGCACTGCTAGAGACAACTGTTTCCTCTTTTGTTTCGTACCCACCAGCTTTAGAACATCGATCACCACATCTTGCATAGCGTTTTGTAATGCAGTCAAATGTGTTGCAGATCATGATGAGAGCATCTATCGAGCACTAAATAAAAACTCGAAAACAGTCAAACATCTTGCAAGCAATGTCCTGCACATGCCGTGAGCAATGTCCAGCACATACCATGAGCAGTGTGTTACTTCCTCAACCTTCCTGTAGACTCACCAGATCTCTTATGTAATCGAACATCTTGCAGGACATGTGTACACTCACAGATCTCTTATGTAGTCGAACATCTTGCAGGACATGTGTACACTCACCAGATCTCTTATGTAGTCGAACATCTTGCAGGACATGTGTACACTCACCAGATCTCTTATGTAGTCAAACATCTTGCAGGACATGTGTACACTCACAGATCTCTTATGTAGTCGAACATCTTGCAGGACATGTGTACACACACAGATCTCTTATGTAGTCGAACATCTTGCAGGACATGTGTACACTCACCAGATCTCTTATGTAGTCGAACATCTTGCAGGACATGTGTACACTCACCAGATCTCTTATGTAGTCGAACATCTTGCAGGACATGTCCTCATGGTCCCTGGATGGACAATTGTAGAGGCAAGGATGTGCATGGATTGAGAAGTTCAAGAAGCTTACATGATTAGGGTTGGCCAGAACCATATACCGTAGGTTCACGATCACTTCGGGAACATACTTTTTACAATTAATTAAATTTTCGATTTTAGTTCGTGGGGGGGTCTGGGGATTATTATCGAGTTTGAATCCAGTTCGGGCAGGCTCTGTCGGGAATTAATTTGTGAATTCGAGCCCCCCACTGTTGGCTGCTGCTGCTGCTGTGCAGGCTGATGGGCAGACTGCCCATTTGCTGCATGGGGGGGACCACAGCTGAGTGCTTGCACTTGTGCTTCCCTCAATCAGAGAAGCAACCCTCTCTAACCCACTTGCCATCTTCACTAACTCTGTGTGTATGCCCCAAAGAAAGGGCCTGAAGGGACTGTGAGGAGGCTTGTTCTTGGAGCAGCATGCATGGACGCCCCACGCCTCTTCACAACTGCGCCCCTTGCCTTTGCCTATGCCTCTGCCAGCTCCCTGAGCTGCCTCTCCCTCTGCAGCTTCTCATGGTCTCTCTGCTGAGCGGCCAGCCTCTCAGCTGGGGACAGGGGCTCAAGAACGGGTCAGGGGTTCACAACTAGGGCACGCTGGGAGCTCACTCAAAACCACATAAAATAAATAATTTATCACTTCGAATTTAGTTCGGAGAGGGCCCCGAGAAATATTTAGAATTTTTTTGGCAAATATTTATTTAATTTCCGAAGTGATCGTGAACCTACGGTATATACGGTGTAAATACGGTACTTTTGGCAGGGAAATCATCAAATATACGGTCATATACGGTGTATATATACAATTCTGGCCAACCCTGTACATGATCCAAATACATGTTGCAGGACGTGCCCTCGTGGCCCCTGGATGGACATTGCACAGAAGGAAAAGACAAATAGGTGCATGACAGTTGTACTTACGAGTCAAATTGTTGCAGGATCCAGTTGAATATTTTGCAGGACATGTCCTCATCATCCCTGGTGGACATCGCAAAGGAGGGATCACAAAGGGGGAATGCAGAAACTTTTTGAGAAGTGAGTGTCCACAGCAATCATGCCTCTGTTCAAGAACAGCCAACACTGCCATGTATATAGATAGAATGATGTATATGTTTGCAATAATAAGCACAAGCACACGTAACGCACCAGCCATGCACGCCTTTGGCCTTGAGGAACTCCCGATCGAATACATGGCTGAAAGGACCGTGCCCGAGGTCATGGCACAGGCCTATGTGTGTTTTCAAGTGTGAGAGTAGGGTGGCAACAGATTGGTGTTGTTTGGGGGGCGGGGAGTGCACATACACATGGTATGATAAGACATGTGCGCAGGCTCAACTTGTCATGTATTTATTTATTTTATCGGAATGTGCCAGCCGTGAATAATCATATCAAGATTTGTCATCCGCTGCATCTGCAACTGCTCAGCAATTGCAAAACTAAGCCAAACTCCTGTCCCTTGACAAAGCCCTATTTCTTCACAAAGCCCTTGTCCCTTGGCAAGACAATAACCCCCAAAGGAATAATCGTGGTAGCACACTGCTTTGCATGCACACCTGCCAAACTGGTGACAGATATGTCCTTGTTATTGTTCTTTATGTTATGACTGCGTGAGATGATGGCATGTTATGATGGCTTTTTTGCCTACTGACGCACACATAGATTGAGCACCTTTTTGCACTTAATCACCTGTCTTCCACTGAACAGGGCATCAATACTGACTATTGACACCTTGTTTCGCCCGGAGAGGCGTCCCCATCCACTTTAGCATTCTCTCATACAAACAGCACCTCTTTTGCACTTAATTGCCTGCTCTTCCACTGACCAGTGCGTCCTTGTCAACTTCTTAATATTGTTGCCCAGAACAGCACCGCTGCTCTCTTTAACACACACACACACATACACACACATGCACACACACAAGCACACTTTTTACATAACCGTACCTGCTAGTCCGGTCACCAGCACGTCTCTTCGATTGATATCCACAGTGTCTCCTGGGATTACGCCATAGCCCTGGAAACAAAGACAGCCAAAACTGTTTGCATACATATATATACACATCCTGGCTTAAACCCTAGTATGCTGGATTTCCCCCCAAAGCGTGTGCGGGATGCGCACCTTATTGGAGCCTTGCATCATCCAGATCCTTTCAGCTACTGAGCATGCGATGTGGCTCACACCCAAGCAGTGCTCAAAACGTTTGTGGGACGCACCGTCGTAGACCTGGGTAATGTGTTGGGTGTGCAAATTAGTGCAAATTATTAACGGTGCAGGTGTATGGTTGCTAGGCAGGCACATGAGGTGCAAACAAGAAGGGCGACATAGAAGGTTAAAACGTTGCTAAAAGGGAACAGAATTCTGTGCTTTGTACGAATCAATATCCACGCAACACAAAGGACAGGTGAGGAAGGCACTAACACTGACAGATGCCATTTCTGTCCCTCGTGCGATGCATACATTTACATAACAATGGTGTGCAAGAGGGGGTGTGTGGGTGCAGGATTTAGCCTGAGCACCAGAAAACAGTGCTTGTACAGGCTGGCTTGTATAGAAGTTTCCATTAACTTCCAGGCCCTGAGGATGCTGATTTTGATCTCACAGGTAGACACATGAAGACAAGAAGCATGTACCTATGCTATTTAATGCCCACTTGGTCCATGATGAATACAGGGCATGGTGTGGCATTGGCATCTCGTGCTGTACTGTTATGAATTTCTACTGAATATGTCCGATGTTGATCCTGACCAGGTCAGAAATGAAACGCCTCCCCTCGCACATCAGCCAACCAGGGTTGAATAGGAGAGGGATCGTAAGGAAACACTTTGGCTTGGACGGACGCAGCAGATACCATGCCCCAAGAAGGTTCTCTCAAAGAATGAAGGATCGCAGGTAGTGCAGTCACTAAAGACATGGGTAACTGGAAAAATGGGTTGACAGGCAGTCTCACGGAATAAAGTCAGCTCACATAATACGTCAATCCAAGCTGGTGCAGGCTTCTCAGGCGCTGGAAAGGTGTCGTGTCAATAAATTCCAGGTAGGTAGGGTGCATCCAGATGTGGCCGTGCAGCGGGTCGTTGAAAGTCTTGCCGTGCCTCCTGCATGAAAAATGTCAGGAGGCACGCCAAAAGGTTTTGTTTTGTTTTTGGGGTGCCTGCAGAGGTCGGGGCTTTGACTGAAGCAATGTATTCGCACTGTCCTTGCACGTGCCGCATGCAAACCTTGCGTGCGCAACATGGGAGATAGAGAGTCAATTCTCACCTACTCGCGGGAAAGGCTCCTCCGCTGCCCCTCCCTCCTTCTCCATCTCCTCTGTCAAACACTCCAGCTGCAAAACCTACTCCCAAGCTGCCGCGGGAGACGTCTGCCACCTGCTTGATCAGTTGCATGGGAAGCTTTTTTAACCGTGATCACGGTAATCATGCAAGTAAGCATGACAAGGATTTCCCAACAGAGAAATGAAGGAGCATAGATGCATGTTCCTGATCTACCACCTACATGAGCATGCTGGCTCATGCTGTACAAGTCATCGTCCTCCATTACTCCAACTCAGCCAAAGAGGTTTGCTGATGCAGTGACAGTGGAGTTGTAATCGTGGAAGAAATCAAAATAAATCACTAATTTGAATACCAAAATGAAAGTACAAGATTCTGTGCTGAGTGACCTTGGTGAGAGAAGAACATGTTTAGCATCCTATCCACGCACGTGCATACACATACACCCGCACAGCACACATACGCACGTACATAACACACACACACACACACACACACACACACTCTCTCACACACACACACACACACACACACACACACACACACACAC
>Ga0307968_1002319_pt1 | contig 15817 bp, 16 predicted proteins | sample OrgLakmetagen650_FD_201834 | JGI IMG/M metagenome (GOLD analysis project Ga0307968, IMG submission 201834) | Saline water microbial communities from Organic Lake, Antarctica - #650 | ecosystem: Environmental > Aquatic > Non-marine Saline and Alkaline > Saline | place: Antarctica: Organic Lake... | reverse complement strand
GGTGTCATATCATTGGTGTCATGTGTGTGATTGCGGTGGGTGTCATATCATTGGTGTCATGTGTGTGATTGCGGTTGGTGTCATATCATTGGTGTCATGTGTGTGATTGCGGTGGGTGTCATATCATTGGTGTCATATGTGTGATTGCGGTTGGTGTCATATCATTGGTGTCATTTGTGTAATTGCGGTTGGCGTCATATCATTGGTGTCATATGTGTGAGTGCGTGGGTGACATTGGTGTCATTGGTGTCATGTGTGTGATTGCGGTTGGTGTCATATCATTGGTGTCATGTGTGTTTGATTGTGGTTGGTGTTATATCATTGGTGTCATGTGTGTGATTGCGATTGGTGTCATTGGTGTCATTGGTGTCATGTGCGTGATTGCATTTGGTGTCATATCATGGGTGTCATGTGTGTGATTGCAGTTGGTGTCATATCATTGGTGTCATTGGTGTGAGTGCGGTGGGGGTGTCATTGGCGTCATTGGTGTCATTGCTGTGATTGCAGTTGGTGTCATATCATTGGTGTCATTTGTGTGAGTGCGGTGGGTGTCATTGGTGTCATTGGTGTCGTTGGTGTGATTGCAGTTGGCGTCATATCATTGGTGTCATATGTGTGATTGAGAGCAATACAACACAATGACGAGCCTGTGGCTATTTAAAAAAACTGCGGTTACGCAAACACTCATGTGAAGGCAGACATTCGCACACAAAGACACGCACATCCACGTACACACACTCATGCTCATGCGCGCACACACACACAAACACACACATACACAAATGCTTGCACAGATGTTAAAATCGCACCTGACAGGGGTCCAAACCCAGATGGGGTCAGTATCTTGCCCCACTCCCCTGCGCGTGTGGCGTCTTCCTCCCCTGACTCAACTTGCTGTGCCAGCTCCTCTGTGCGCTGCTTAGCTAAGTCCTGCACATACACGTGCATTGTAAGCATAGGATATAACATTGCCACTTGCACACACATGCGCATGCACAGGAGCTCACACCCGTGCTCATAAACAAAGACACGCATATTCAAACACACCCAAACCGTACCCACACCCACACCCAAGCATGTGAGCACTCACCGCTACATGACGCACCACGGCAGCCTCACACGCACTCAAAACCCTACACGACGCACCATTGGCAGCCTCACACACACTTAACACACAACACGACACACCATGGCAGCCTCAAACACACTCAACACACTGCACAACGCACCATTGGCAGCCTCATGAACTCAACACACTGCACAACACACCACGGCAGCCTCAAACACTCAATGCACAGCACGCTGCGACGTTGGCAGCCTCACACACACTCAACACACCGCACGACGCACCATGGCATCGTCACACACACTCAAAACACTGCACGACACACCATGGCAGCCTCACACACACACTCAACACACTGCACGACGCACCATGGCAGCCTGCTCCTCTCCGTCAGCTGCCTGCCACTTTGCCTGCTCCTCCTCTGGGCTGTCCTCGATGTAGCATGCTTGCAGGGCATCGATGGGCATGTACACGTCCCCCACTTGAGCACGTTCTTGCAGCATTGTCTGAAACAGGGAGGCCAAACAAAGGAGGTTGAGTTGATCGACCTTCAATGGGCATGTTTGCACGTTTTGCATACGTCCTGCGCTTGAGCATGCTCTTGCAGCTTAGTCATGAACAGGAAGACCAAACAAAGAAGGTTGAGTTGCTCGACCTTCAGTGGGCACATTTGCAGTATGCTTTGCACACGCGCTCGAGCACGCTCTTGCAGCTCAGTCTGAAACAGGAAGGCCAAGCAAAGGAGGTACAGTTGCTAGACCTTCAATGGGCATAATTGCAGGTCCCGCAGTTGAGCACACGTCACGCACTTGCGCACGCTCTTGCAGCATAGTCTGAAACTGCATGGCCGTAAATAACGAGGTAGGGCCGAAGGGTAGTGAATGGGCATGTGTGTGTACGTACACGTTTCCCACTTGAGCATGCGCATTTCAGCATCGTCTGAAACAGGATGGCGAACATAAGGAGGCCCTACAATCAAGCAAGTTCTGACATTCGATGGGCACGCGTGTGCACGCTCTCCGCTCGAGCACCTCTTGTTTAGGGTTTAGGGTTTAGGGTTTAATCAACTCAGTTTCTTATGAGGTTTTGGTTGTAGGCTTTTTATTAGTTTCCGCTCAGATGCCCTAGAGGCATATATAGCGATGTAACCTTACCTGACCTTAGGGTTTAGGCGGCATTGCCAAGTGGGGAGGAGGAGGGGGAACGCAAGGGACGGCAGGAAATCAACGAGGTAGGTTTGCAGGCAATCAATGCAGATGTGTGTGCGTGCATGTCCCCCGCTTGGGCAGCTCTTTTTGCAGCGTTACGAAGGAGGGGAGGAGAGGGGAAATGCAATGGAGAGCACAAGATCGGTGGCAAGGTGTGCAGGAGGAAAGCTGTAGGAAAAAGCAACACATGATCTCAATGTTGAGTACACACGGAGATAAGGACTCAGGAGCACTGAAGTTGAGGGAACACAACATAAAATAACTATCGCTCCCCCAACCAAGGTCTCCTGCAACCTCCTTCGGAGGTCTGTAACGTATGAAAAAGGTCTGTAACGTATGAAGAAGGTCTGTTACGTATGAAGAGGTGTATGAAAGGCGATCGTGCAAACGTCGACACCGACAGCTGCCCCTCACACGGAAACAGGAGTCAGGATGCCTTTCATCTTCTTAAAAATCAAGGGCCTATGAACAGCAGCAGCACACACACACACACACACACACACACACACACACACACACACACACACACAATCCCGCAAAGCAAATAGAGAGCCTCCTTGCAGCTTTGTAAAGCATAAGGGTCTTTGGAACAATGCACATATAATACGCTCACCCTGGCTGCCACCTTTCAGGAGCAAATAAGAGCCTCACCTGCAGCTTTTCGAAATCTATGGGCTGGCCTTCAGGACCGTGCCCCAATTTGACATACATCAGGTCATCCGTGGACAGGCCAGGGTACCTGTGCGTGTGTGTGTGTGTGTAAGTGTGTAAGTGTGCGAGTGTGTGTGTGTGCGAGTGTGTGTGAGTGTGTGCGAGTGTGTGTGTGTGTATGTGTGTGTGAGCGTACATAAATGTTTCATATTTTCCAGGCTTTCTCATCTAATCTGTCCTCAGCTTTTAGGGCTAGGGTGTAAGGTTTAGGGGTTAGGGCGTGTATGCATTCACACAAACGCGAACAAAGTATCAACCGTTCCCACTCACTGCTCAGCCATGCCCTTGATGCTGCGATCTCCACTTCCTCTGTTCTCACACCCTCCCCTGCTCTATATTAACCACAAAGTCAATACACGTGCACAAACAGCACAGCGCCATCCACTCATTGCTAAGCCATGCTCTTGCGGCTGGCGATCTTTAATTCCTCTGTCCATACACCCTTACCTGCTCTGCTTTACACTCAGGCAATACACGTGAACAAACAGCACAGCGCCATCCACTCACTGCTCAGCCATGCTCTCAATGCTGGCAGCCTCATCTGCCTCCTCCCTCCACACATCTTCTTCAGTACGCTCGCCTGCATGCTCCTCTGTGGCTTGGTCAGGGGGTCGGCTGTCAAACTGCGCAGGCAAAGGCATTCTGTGCAGTTCTGAGCGGTTCATTGCCCATCGCAAACACAATTTTCTATGAGCGTGTTCCTCTGTGGCTCAGTCAGGGGGCCGGCTGTCGAACTGCGCAGGCAAAATTAAATCTCCATTGATATAAAATCTTACATACACCCACCCCCACCTCCCTGATTCCACACCCATACCTGCACATTCACAAACACACACACGCACACACATGCACACACACATACACACAACACGCACACACACGCACTCTCAAAAACATCTACACACTTGCACGAACACACACTTGCACGAACACACACACACACACACACACACGAACCTCTGGGTCCCAGTCTAATGCCAAGCTGGAGTTGGGCAGCTGCTCAGGGTCCCTATCAGCCATTGCATCATCCAGCAGCTCCACCACATGGTACGCCTGCGCACAGAGGTACAAACATGTGTGAGCATTCACAGCATAACGTTGCAAGCACGTGTGAATAAGGTGCTATACAGAAGCTTTCTACGTGTCCATGTACTCACCACATGGTACGCCTGCGCACAGAGGTACAAACATGTGTGAGCATTCACAGCATAACGTTGCAAGCACGTGTGAATAAGGTGCTATACAGAAGCTTTCTACGTGTCCATGTACTCACCACATGGTACGCCTGCACACAGAGGTACAAGCATGTGTGAGCATTCACAGCATAGCGTTGCAAGCACGTGTGAATAAGGTGATATACAGCAGCTTACTATGTGTCCATGTACTCACAACATGGTACGCCTGCACACAGAGGTACAAGCATGTGTGAGCATTCACAGCATAATGTTGCAAGCACGTGTGATCATGGAGCTTATGACGATTGTCTGTGCAAAAGAGGGTCCCCATCAGCCGATGGAGCATCCTACAGCTCCATCTCTTGGAGTGCTGCACAATTGTATGATGTTGGAGGTTGTGGTGCACGTGTACTGCAACTACAAGCTTACGTGTATGAAAGCAAGTCAAAGCCGTGTAATAAATCAAACACACGGGCTTGCAAAGTGTGGGGTGCTCCTGCCTTCTGAGTGCTCTCTAATCCGCGTCTACTCGGCCTCAAAGACAAACAATTTAGACACTTGGCTTCTGCTCTCTCGCTGCTGGTATATACCTAGTGCTATCAACACCTACCTAGGCATATACCATTAGGTATACAACCCATCTCATTGTCCGTCCGCAAAAGTAACGAATTTGAAACTAGTGACAAAGGCGTACACGATGCACCTGACACCTCACCCTCGCAACCCCTTCTCACATACACACATACACGCACACACAAACACACACACACATATATGCTCTCACACACCCACCCACCCACCCACCCTGGCACATACACACACACATATTCAGACACCCACACACCCAAAGCATACCTGTCGCATGCCAGTAGCCTTTTCCATCTCCTCGTGCATGTCTTTCATGTGGCGCTCCTCACGCCACTCCGTGATTGCCTACACGTGTCGTGTGCATTGTGTGCGTGCATGTGCGGGTGTGTTTACAAAGTGGGATTGTTGATTGTTGATTGTGTGTGTATGTGTATGTGTATGTGTGTATGTATGTTTCATGTGGCGCTCCTCACGTCACTCCGTGATTGCCTACACATGTCATAAGTGTGCATTGTGTGCGTGTGCCTACGTGTGCATTGCCTACACGTGTCGTGTGTGCCTACGTGTGCATTGCCTACACGTGTCATAAGTGTGCATTGTGTGCGTGTGCCTACGTGTGCATTGCCTACACGTGTCGTGTGTGCCTACGTGCGCATTGCCTACACGTGTCATAAGTGTGCATTGTGTGCGTGTATATGTGGGTGTGTTTACATAAATGATATTGTTGATTGTGTGTGTATGTGTATGTGTATGTGTATGTGTGTATGTATGTGTGTGTATGTATGTGTGTGTATGTGTGTGTGCACGTGCCTTCCTCGGTGTCGTCTGAGCGCATGTCAAACTAGAATGCATGAAAGGAAAGAATGTGCATCCCAGGGAATCGCCGATGACGCAACACAGAACTTAATGTAATTCAGAATACACATCACAGTCATATATAGGCAATTTGTTGGTGGGGTATAATTGTTCTTGGTTGGTTAGGCATCATCGTCGTTCACACATATCCATCTCTGCTCGGTGCTTGATGCGTGATCGGTATGCGCAATCGGTTACACACAACTGGTTCCAGGCGTCATTGTTGTGCTTTGTTTTTTTTAATTAAGATTGGCCAGAGCCAAGTATACACACTGTGACCGTATGTATGGTCGCTTCTCTTCTTAGAATACCGTATAAACTCCGTGTATATTTACAAAATGTATGGTTCTGGCCAGCCCAATAACTACTGAACCAAGATCGCACGCGCGCGTGCTGGTGCGCGGCATCTGTCACCAAGTCGCCCTCTCAGGAAGCATCATGGCATGCGAGCAAAAGACTTCTTTTTCTTTTTCTTTTTAATTTCTTTTTCCTTCTTTTCTTTCTTTATTTGAATTTCTTTGGATTTCTTTCTAAAAACAAGCGATCAGCAGCGTTACCTGCCACGTGTCGATTTCATCAGGCTTGGCATACATTGCAGGGGCAAGCTCCATGGGGTCCTTGGGGGGAGGCATGGCAAGGCTGGCCTGCATGTGTGTGCGCGTGTGTGTGCATGTGTGCGTGTGTGTGCCGGTGTGTCTGCGTGCGTGCTTGTGTGTGTGTATGTGTGTGTGCATGTGTGTATGTGAGTGTTTTGGTGCGTGTGAGTGTGTGCGCGTGCGTGTGTGTGTGCTTGTGTGTGTTTGAATGCGTGTGTGTGTGCGAGTGCATATGTGCGTGCGTGCTTGTATGTATGTGTGTGCGTGTATGTGTGTGTGCGTGTGTGAGAGTGCATATGTGTGTGCATGCTTGTATGCATGTGTATGTGTGTGAGTATGTGGACGTCTTCTACGTACCTTCTTGGCCTCGCTGTCTGTACGCAGTGCTATGTTGACCAGATTGCGTAGCATGGCAGCATGGGAGATACCAAGCTCAGCTGCCTGTGATGAAGAAGTGTGTGTGTGTGTGTGTGTTGTGAGTGCATGTACGTGCGTGTGTCAGTGCATGTGTGTAATCTTGTGCATGTATATTTGCGTTTGGATGTGTGTGCGTGTGTGTGTGTGTGTGTGTGTGTGTGTGTGTGTAGGGGGGGGGGTACGAGCTTGCTTGCTTGCTTGCTTAGCATTACGATTTGAATTAGACAGGAACACTTGAACAGGATTGCACTCCTATTTTGCCCATATACCCATACAAATGTACTGCATACATATTACACCCATAAGTGTGCTGCGTGTACATTGCACATACACCCATTCATACCTACAGCCACACACTGTAAAGCATAACGTCATGAACAGCATTGTAGGTGGGGCGGAACCATAGACACAGACCAAAAACACAGAAAGCACGCATAATTGAGCAAGTATACACCCCTGTGGATTAAGCATTAAGCATGCGTAACAAATAACAGTGTACCTGTACACTTAGGCACACATCATACCGGCATACTAAACATTTTTGACATACATGAATGATGTACAATTCCCACACAAGCTACGTGGCAAGTATGACACGCACCATCCTTATTTTATGCACTCTTGAGCACGCACAGCGTATCTGCATGAAACATACACTCACTCACACTCCGCCCGTACGGCATACCTACACAATTAAGCATTCATAACATGCCTGTGTACCCTTACCAACAAAACACACACATAAACTCACTCACACACACATACACACTCATGAGCACACGAGTCCTTATAGAAAACCTGCACACCTAGGATAAAAAGCTAGCGCACATACACGCACACATACACACACATGAGCACACGAGTCCTTGTAGCACACCTGCACACCCACACATGATTTAAAGCTAGCGCACACACACACACACACACACACACGAGCCCACGCAACATATGTGCATAAATAATGACAAAGTGCACCCAGTGCACACTGCATATCTGCATGCAACATCATACACACACACTCTCAGGCCTGTGCATCGCACCTGGTGAAATATGGGGCCTGTAGGGTCCAATTCTGGACCGTTCAGACCGACCACATTGACGTCCGTGATAAACACGCTGCCCTCTCCATTGCCTTGCTCACTCAGTCGAGCCTGTGGTGAGTATGAGTGTGAGTGAGTGTGTGCGTGTGTGCGTGCGTGTGTGCTTGTGTGTGTGCTTGTGCGTGTTTGTTTGTGTTTGTGTGTGTGTGTGTGTGTGAGAGAGAGAGAGAGAGAGAGAGAGTGTGAGAGAGGGAGGGAGAGAGAGAGAGAGAGAGAGAGAGAGAGAGAGTGTGAGAGAGAGAGAGAGTGAGAGAGAGAGAGAGAGGAAGAGAGAGAGAGAGAGAGAGAGATGTGTGTTGGTTGTTCTAAGGTCACAACCGATACTATTCTGTAGACACATGCCTCACATGGCCTTATTTAAGGCCACAAGTAGTTGCTGACAAGGGACTCTTTTGCAACAGTTTGGGCGAATTCAGAAGGTTTAAGGCAAGACCGTATCGCTCATACAGACGATGAAGCCAAACGAGGGCGGTCGAGCGGCACTTTCGGGCTTTTGAGAGCAGCACAAAAACGAGAAGAATAGGAGGCTGTCCCTGTAGCCCACGATACCTGCCCCAAGGCTCTTCAGAGAGCTTTATCCATTTCTCTGTAGCTCTGGGGTCTGAGATCTGAGTGAGAGGAGGAGGTCTGAGTCATGCCTCTAACTAATTTTAGTTGTTGAAGCTCCAGCTCTAGCTCTCTCACAAACTGTAGCTTTGACATCTCCAAGGTCGAGACAAACCCACCTTTGGAGAAAACTTGGTCAGGTCAGCTTTGCCAGATATGATGCTGTAGTAGTCTCCCAGAGGGGGTGTGGGCCCAGCCATATCCTCCTGTTTTGTGTGTGTGTGTGTGTGTGTTTGTGTGTGTGTGTGTGTAACAAAAGGCATGCGCTTGATTGCTGAGTTCAGGGACAGTGTTATGAATGCAGCTTTTTTGTATGTGGGGAAGACCGGTTGTGTGTATTTGTGTGTGTAAACGTATGTAAGTGTTTTTGCGAGCATGTGACAGAGCGCATGAGCTTACACCTATGCTGCTAACTACGAGTATGTGTGAATATTTAGAATGCAGCTTTGTTGCGCGTGAGCAAGTCTGGCCATGACTTTGGTGCACGTTGGGCATGCGTGATAGCACACACACCCTCACGCAAGAGCAAATACTTGCTGGGGACAGCATGCTTTTATTACAGCGTGTTGTTTGTAAAGGACAAGGGTGTGCACTTTTACATGCACAATGGGAACACACACACACACACACGCACGCACGCACGCACATGCACAAGCTTGTGGACTAATACCTTTATGACTTCCTCCATCACGCGCTCCATAATGATGGGGTCCTCATCAGGCAACAGAACAGGGATGCCATCATCCTCGCGCTCATAAGCCTCCTGTTACCGACAAAACAAGTGTGTGTGTGTTTGTATTTGTGTGTGTGTCTGTGTGTGTGTGTGTCTGTCTGTGTGTGTGTTTGTGTGTGTGTGTGTGTGTGTGTGTGTGAGTGAGAAAGAGAAAGAGAGCACAGGACCTGTCACAAGAGAGTGGGAATGTCTGCCTCCTACCTACCATCTACCTTAAATCTCAAACTTCCAGTCAAAAATAAACAACAAGTGCTCACTCCTGCCAATTCACCTAAAAGTGTAGCGAGCTGATCGACCCAGCTTGTTTACACAGCTCCATGCATGCTGCCCCTTTCAGGCCTAGCTGCGTGAACAGCAGAGCCGCTCTATGGCGCACATGGAGCCTAGCTACATTAATAGCAAGGGGGCCAATCAGGCCCTCAGCGACATGATCCCACATTCGCACCTGCCAATCTGCCTTCAGGTTCACCCAGCCATCTAAGCGTGCCGCCCCTTTCAGGCCTAGCTGCGTGAACAGCAGAGCCGCTCCATGGCGCACATGGTGCAGCATCTTGCGAGACAGGCGAGCAGGGCTGTGGTACTTGATCTGTGGGAAGGAGTACGTGGTGCAGATGGTGGTGGTGGTGGTTAGAGCAGTAGTACACTTTGTCTGCAAGGTGCGTTGAGTTCAAGGCGTCTGAGAGGAGCATCTTGCAAGACAGGCGAGCAGGGCTGTGGTACTTGATCTGTGGGAAGGAGTACGTGGTGCAGAAGGTGGTGGTGGTGGTTAGAGCAGTAGTACACTTCGTCTGCAGGGTGCGTTGAGTTCAAGGCGTCTGAGAGGAGCATCTTGTGAGACAGGTGAGCAGGGCTGTGGTTCTTGATCTGTGGGAAGGTGTACGTGGTGCAGATGGTGGTGGTGGTGGTGGTTAGAGCAGTAGTACACTTCGTCTGCAAGGTGCGTTGAGTTCAAGGCGTCTGAGAGGAGCATCTTGCGAGATAGGTGAGCAGGGCTGTGGTTCTTGATCCATTGTCATGTGTACGTGGTGCAGATGGAGGCGACTTATCACCTTAGTAATAAGCCTACTGCATAAAGATTGCAAGGTACCATGAGTCAATGCACAACACACACAAAAACACACACACACGACGCACTGGCGCAGCACCTTGCAAGATGGCACAGCATGTGAGCTTTCGTGTGGGGCTTTTTATTTAATTAATTTAATTGGTCACGACGACAATTTGCGAAAAGGTCAAAATCATTTGCGGTGCACGGTGATGCAAGTGCAGAGTACGGTAGCACATTCTTTTGTGATGCAAGTGCAGAGTACGGTAGCACATTCTTTTGTGAGAAGGACGTACAGGGCTGAGGTCATTGTGCCGTCAATCCCTGGTTAGTAGTTCTGTGCTTTGCGATTTGACTTTAAAGGTGGTTTTGTTAGCAAGGAAGGTTATTTGGTCATAACTCCAGCTCCAGTGTCTGTCTGTCACATGCAACATGGAATTGGACGAATGCATTCGGTGAAGAGCGCACAGTCTACAGATCTCGCAGAGCAGCAGTGGTGTGCAATAACTTTATCTCCTGTGCTATTCGCCAGATCGCTTCTATTGTTGTCCTCCGACTTTCATTCCCATTGGCCCTCACAAATGCGCAGCTGAACCTCAATGACGAGTACTACACTTACCTCAACATTTGCAAAAGGTAGTTAAGCATGTGTGTGTGTGTAAGTGCGCGTGTGCTTGTGTGCTCACCGTGCGTGTGAAGGGTGCCAAGCCCCTCTGAATTTGCGTCATGGCAACAGCATCTGCAACTTGCCCGGCCGAGAGCAGCAGTGCCGTGTGTTCTTGAATCATGGGCGGGCCCATACCCTCCTGTGTGCATTTGCGCACGAAAAGTGAGAACGCATGATGCTTGTACGATTGGACATGAGACATGAGGGAGGCATCATGCATGAACTGAAAGCTTTCTAAGGCAGCTCCAAGCCCTCCCGCACGCAAACACACACATAACCTTTAATTTGGAAACAAAACAAGTACACCCCACGCCTCACACCCCACCCCTACCCCCAATCCTGAACACCCAGACACCCACACTAACACCCACAACCTACCTTCATCATAAACCACTCCCTCTGGGCCACCTCAGACACCAAAATCTCGCTTTCTACATCCACGGCCTCAATCTCCGTGGGGATAAGAGCAAGTGGGCCCTCTGAAGTTTGTGTGTGTATGTATGTGTGTGCGCGTGTGTTTGTGCGTATGTTAGTGTGTGAGTGTGTGCATGAAAGAAGCGCCAATGCACCATTAAAAATACATCATTCAATACGCACACTACGCACACAAAAAAGCACCGTTCACAATGTATCCATTCAATACGCACACACAAAAGAGCAGCACTTGTACCTGGGCCTTCCAAGACCGTGACGCTGAAGTGGAGGGCTTGTTGCTTCATGTACGGCTCAATCAGCACCTGGAAGAAAAGGGGGGGAGGGTTCAGGGTTAGCCGGGACCGATGCAGCTTCAGCCGGGACACAGTTCAGTCTGGACTGTTTTGTGAATGCACCCAATGGACACACAACAACAACACAGCTGTATTCCTCATTCAGGTCGGCCAAGCAACACAGCTCTGGTCCTCAACTCTTGAGACACACATATCAGAAACAGCAGGACACACAAGTGTTTGGCTCTGCAGTGCACTTACAGGTAGCAGCAGCAGGATACATGGTGCTGTAACAGCAGGACACGCAACGCAGTAACAGCAAGACACACAACGCAGGAATAGCAGGACATACAAGCGTTTGGCTCTGCAGTGCGCTTACAGGTAGCAACAGCAGGACACACAACGCAAAAACAAGCAGGACCAGTGTTGTGCAAAAGGCGTCATTAAAAAATGGCACCGTAAATAACGATCGTAAATAACGGCGTTACCGTCACTAAACTCTGATGATTGACGGCGCAATTTACTATTTTCACCATCAATTTGACATTAATTACGCCGTCAGCGTCATTTACCATAGACGCCATCAAGCGTCAGGTGCACAACACTGAGCAGGACACACAACGCTGTAACAGCAGGACACACAAGCAATACATGCTCTACAATGCGCTTAGAGGTAGCAAGGGCAGAACAGGTGCGCCTAGTGGCAGCAAGGGCTGGACAAACAACAGGACCAGCAGCTGTTTGCCCTTGTAACAAAATAAGAGGCTTTTTCTTGGAGGATGCCTCTGTCGAGGTCTTTCCATGTCATCACAAACACGCATTCAAAGATAGATCCGTGTTATCTAAAGCAGCATACTCCCAAAACAAACGCATCATCACGCATTCAAAGATAGATCCATGTTATCTAAAGCCAACATAAACACAAACAAACCAACCATCACGCATCCAAAGCATCCCCCCCCCCAAAACGCAGTCTACCACTCTCTTACTGCGGGAAGGGTGGAGCCCTCTGTGGAGGCTTGTCCTCCTTCCAAGTCCACCAGCTCCTGCACCAGTGTCAAAAGAAACGTGTAGGGTGGGCCAGAACCGTATATATTAATACGTATATACGGTGTACATACGGTATTTTTAGCAGGGAAATCACCATACATACGGTCGTATACGGTGTGTATATACAATTCTGGCCAACCCTACAGATGTGTGTAATACTTGAAGGTATATTTGTGCTAGGAAGCAGAGAAAGGTGCACTGGCCTTGCTCTCTTTCCCAGTCCACCAGCTCCTGCAACAACATCAGCGCAAGGAGCCAGTAATACAACACTGTTGCATTCTTACCGGAATTGTGAAATTGGAGAAAAAGCATCGATGTTGTTGTTGGGATGTTCATCAGCGTGCATAAATTAGTACGTACGTACTTGTAGCATTTACATTTGAAGGCAGGAGACAGATCCGCAACGCACACGCAGACACATACTTAACCATCGTTCTTGACGGCCAGAACACACATATACACTCATCAGCTCGCACTGACGCTGATGCCCATCCCCACTACCACCCTTTATCACATACTTACACAGACACGCACAGAAATACACACAAAACACACAGGCACGCACACTCACACTTGCACGTACATACTTGTACACACACATGCACGCTCATACACACAACATACATGCACACAGGCACACATAGGCACGCATGCACACACTTGCACACACACACAGGCATGCATGCACATACACACAAAACAAATGCACATAAGCAACACACTCACTCACGCACACACATACACACCTGCAGCAGCTCACGTGCAGCCTCTGCTGCATCAATTGTGCCGACAGCAACGTTGATGTGACGGCCAAGGCAACCGTCAGAAGGCTTGATCACATACACCTGCTGCTCCTGATGCCAGCCCTAGTATGTGTTTATGTGTGTGTTGTGTGTGTGTGTGTGAGTGCGTGTGTGCATGCTTGTGTGTGTGTTGTGTGTATGTGTGTGTGCAAGTGTGTGTGCATGCTTGTGTGTACGTGTGTGTGCGTGTGTGTGAGGTAGGTGCAGACCGGTGCCTGTGAATGACATACATGAACATCTCACACACATTCATCATCTCAAGAGGGACACACACACGCATCTACTAACCACACACACACATACACACACATCTCAAAAGGGACACACACGAGCATCTATCATCAAGACACACACACATTTCAAGAGGGTCTGGCCACAAGCGGACTGTGTTAATTGTGCGCTGATTGTAATGTGCAATATTGCGAACGTGCGTGAGAAAGCGGATGGGGTGATAAGGAATGATGCAAAATGGGAGGGGCAGGAGGAATTAACGCACACATCGAACCAACCCAAAACACAAGTACAAAACGTGCTTATGCGCTAACCGGCTGCTTGCATCCACCAATGCAACATATTTCAATGCCCAGCTTTCTTTCACACATGCACACACACCCACACATCCACACCTGCTTTCACCCATGAATGCAACAAATTTCGATGCCTAGCTCTCTCACACAAACGCGACAGAGAACGAGGACCAGGAAACCCTCACGTCTGCTGCACAACACACACATACACACACGCACACACACACACACACACACACACACACACACCACACCTGCTTGTCCACAAAGGCCTCAAACTTTGGCGCCCAGTTACGTTCGGCATTCAAGTCAGGCGCCGTCATAGGCCAGGCAGCCATCACTGGGAAGCCAAGCTCCTTCAGCTTTTCTCGTAACCTGCGACGAGAATTCACAATGTGAGGTTAAAGTAGTTAAGGTCGGCCATTACGGTATGTATACACCGTATGCAACCGTATAAATGATCATAACGTCTCTGCTAGAAACAACGTTACTACACCATGTTTACATATGCATGTATGGATTTGGCCAACCATAGAAATGATATTCATCTCTGCAGCCTGTCCCCAAGTCTTCATCTCTGCAGCTGTCCCCAAGTCTCAACACCTGAGGTTGCCTCGTGAGTGCCTCAATACCTGAGGTTGCGAAGGCCTCGTAATTGCAAAGGCCTCGTGATTGGCAGCCACTAACCAAACAGTTTCTGTGATGGCCTAGATTCTGTGATGGCCTCGTGATTGGCAGCCACTTACCAAACAGTTTTTGTGCAGGGCATCCCCCCACCACTGGCACACTAACACTGCTCAGTATGTGTGGCAAAAACAAGCTTCTACTCGTGCGCTCCACACCCACCTGATCTTGTCCCCCGCAATTGCAGCTGCTTGTGCCGGTGTGCAGGAGCCCCCCACCACAGGCATGCTGGCGCTGTTCAGCGCCTGGTGTAGGCGCGCACGTTGGCCATCAACCATGCCGGAGGTGGACACGGCAGACAGGAGGGCGCCTGCAGACTGCACACTGCTGCTGCTGCTGCTGCTGCTGCTGCTTGGCTGAAGATCACGAGACAGGTCCTGCAAACATACAGTATATGCTTATGTGTGGCATGTGTGTGAGTGCAGGGATGGAGAGACAGATCCTGCAAACATACAGTATATGCCACACATGTGCGGGAGCGTGCATGTACGCGTGTTTAATTGTGTGCGCGTGCGTAAAACTTTGTGTGTTTGCGTGTGCATCTGTGCACGCAGGTATGCGTGCACGTATGTGTGCGTATGTGCACGCGTGCAGGGGAGGCGTGCATGCACATGTGCGTAAATGAGAGTGTGCGTGTGCTGTTCCTGTTCCTGCATCATCTCCGCCCTGGAAACCTTCAGTGGGAGTGACTGTAATGCAGCTTACAGTGCAATACAATTACAGCTCTGCAAAAGTCTGCTTATTATATAGATCCATCAATTGAGGATGCCAGGATGGTAAGCCCAATGTTGCCGCTTTTGCTGGCCTGGCCATGTGTATCTTGACTAGGGCTTCAATGAGATAGCGCTCTTCAAGAAGCTCGTGCATTCTCACTTGTATTGTTGGTGGTTTTTCTGGGCTAGAGCGGCATCCTTGCCCTCGACGACCTGCCCCAAAGCACGTGATCCTGCCTTATACTTGTACTGTCTTAGAAGTACTTCAAGGAGAATGCAAGGCAGGACCACGTGCTTTGGGGCAGGTCATTGTCTAGCCCCTTGCTGTCGAACCGTGTGAGGGGTTCCCTTCCTTGAGGGACACGGCTTAAACACAAGAACAATGATGAAACTGCCCAAAGACAAGGGCTTTGGAATTTTTGTGTGGTCTCCAGGGCCAGAGGAAGATCGCTTGTGGCCACTCATTCAGACCGGTTATATACGCCGGCTAAACTCATATACAGTCATACGGATATGGACACGGCAAACTATTACTCATACGGCCGAATATGTACGTACCAACCGCA
>Ga0307968_1002316_pt1 | contig 15827 bp, 19 predicted proteins | sample OrgLakmetagen650_FD_201834 | JGI IMG/M metagenome (GOLD analysis project Ga0307968, IMG submission 201834) | Saline water microbial communities from Organic Lake, Antarctica - #650 | ecosystem: Environmental > Aquatic > Non-marine Saline and Alkaline > Saline | place: Antarctica: Organic Lake... | reverse complement strand
GCCCGGGCCCGGCCGCCCCCCCCCCCCCTCAGGGGTGCCCAAAAAGTAAATGTGTCGTCCAAAACAAATTAAGAAACACCCTCCTGACTAGTAAATCAAAATTTGAGAAAAGGAATAGATCTGGTCAGGAAACAAAGTTAATTAACGCCTTAAGCTATAACTCTTATTCTGCCTCCAGAGGGCAATACACGTTGCGTGATATAGGAATCCCTGCAACCCTCCTGATCCCCAAATCCCCATCGATTCCTCTTGATTTTGCACGACAGGAGTTTTACGAACTTGGACCTCTTTATTTCCAATTGAGGTGATGGGTTTCACTGACATTGGTACTTAAATTTCCTTTTTCCTCTATGCCTATAAGGGGTATGCGTCAGCGACCACCTCTTAAATTCATATCCATATTGTTTTCTTTCTTTTTGCCCCTCAGAAGCTGACTGACCTCACAAGCTAGACATTCAAAGAGGAAAGGGGATAGGTTTGCAAATACATTTCCTATGGTGCCTTTATATGATAACATGCACTGAAAATATGCATGTACCGCACTTAAAACATGGACACGGCCAACCCTGTTTGTTTCATCTGCCATTACCAACCACACTTGTGAGTCGCCCCTGCTCTGCCAGCAAAGTAGTAAGCAGCCTCAACGAAACAAGAAACAGCCATCTATTTGTTGTCAAACAAACATAGCTTCAACATCCGCACCTGCTCCATAATTAGGTGGGTTAAGCTACAGACCTCCTCCTCCTCGTCCCTCAGCCGTGCGTCCTCACGCAGCAGCCACAGGTCATGCAGCAGGGGCGTGCCCATACATGACAGCAGTTGCCAGCAACGCGCTGCTACTGCAACATCACTGCTCATGCGCCCATCCGAGCTGCTGCTGTTACCAAAATCTTGACTGCCTCTTTTACGACTTGTTTCCTTGCTGCTGCTGCTGCTGCTGGTCACATTGCTGTCACCGGGGGGTATGGTGACATTTGTGGCAGATGACGGGCTGCTACTGCTGGGCTCAGCCACAGCGTCATTGCTGGTGCTGCTACTACTGTTGGTGCTGGTGTCGCTGGTGGTAGTGGTGGTGTTGCTGCTGCCAGAATTGGTGAGAGCAGCAGCCAACAAATTAAAGGCATACACCAGCACCCCATCCACCCGCGCGCCCGCATGCACACGCAGCTTCTGCCACCCGGGCAGAGGGTCCTGGGTGCTTTGGCTAGTGCCAGCACCACTGCTGCCTGTTGGCGGGGCAGGTGGAGCAGCTTGCTGCAGGATGAGTGTGTGCTGTCGCTGCTGCTCCTGCTGTGCTTGTGACAGGGCTGCGCTGTACACGTGCAGTGCCTGTGCCTCACTCATCCTCTGCGATTTGGTTAAGTGACCGAGGTTGAGTATTCCAGTGAAAAAGTGCTTGCTGCAGGATGCAACTCAGCTGTTGCTCCTGCTGTGCCTGGTCTGGGGCTGCTCTGTACAAACACGCGCAATGCTTGCGCCTCACTCTGCCTCTAAATCTAAAAGTGACCGAGGTTGGGGTTTGAGTCGATAAGCTACAGCAGGATACAGTCCAGCTGTCCCTGCTACAATTGCTGTGCCTGTGCTGCGGCTGTACTGCACCAACACGTGCAGCGCTGATGCCGGCCAGTACAGATCAGGCAGCTTCAGCACGCATTGCGTGTTGCTGCTGATCTTTGCTGCTACTGCTTGGATACCATAACCAGGATGATTTAGGTCATAAACAAATAAATCGCACGGACAAGATTTCAGCGCAGGGAGTTCCGTGCAAGATAGTGCAATCATAGGATGTGGCAAATCCTGCTCATGATATCTAAAAGCGTTGAAACTCATGCTTTGTTTATCATATAACCCGTCAAATGTGGCGGAAAACCAGCTCGCTGCTACTCAGACCTTATTCCTACTGCTGGCAACAAGGTAAGTTACAAGCCAATCTCACTAAAATGCAGAGCCATGTCTTGACGCAACACCAAGCTTGTTGAATCATTGAGGAAAGATGAAGGGGAAGTAGACATGCAGGCGCATGTAAGGCACCAGTACGTTGCAACAAACATACGGCGGTGTTCTACCCAAACAACGACGACGTCTAAAAACACAAGATCAAGCAAGGAAAAGAGGAAAAGTGCCGTACCTGGCTCCCAAACTCTTGGTAGTGCCACTCCAGGGCTTCTTCCAGGTCTTCAAAAAGGGCGGCATCCTGGGCAGTGAGTGCAGAGTAGGAAATCATTACTTATTGAACTCACGCATACACCCTTGCACTAAACACTGTACACAGCCACATCTCCCTTCAAGCAAGTATCACACGTGGAGGTGTGGGCTACTCAGCAAGTGGGAGGGAATGGCATCAGGGCACTGGCACTACGTTGCACTACGTTGCATAAAGGCAACCAATTCATTTATTTTTTTCTTTTCGACTTTTCTTAGCGCCCACCACCAGCTACATGTCACATCTTAACCTGAAACACTCATTGTTCAGGTCCGGCACCCCACACGCAACACCTGTTGCTTGCCACATCACAACCTCTGTTGCTTGCCACGTCACACACTACCAGCCAGCTCTCACTGCGCACCCTTGCCTGTCAATCTCCTGTACCAAGCACCCCCTGCTGCAATACACCCCCTGCTGTTTGTCGCATCTTTCTTTGCACGCCCCCTGGCACAACCACTGCTGCTCGTCGCATCTCGCATCAAATGGCTTGCACAGAGGGGTCACCAATCTGTACATAGTCACAAAGACGTCACCCCCAGTAATTGTTACATCAAAGGAACAGACTCCTCACCTCGTGCGGGTTGCACAGGGAGGGCACAAAACCGTAGTGCATGAAGAAGTCATCGGAGGAACGATCACCGTAGCTCAGCACCAGCTGCTGGTCAGATGCAACTGCCTGCAGATGCAGCATGTATGTGTGTGTGTTTGTGTGTGTGTGTGTGTGTGTGTGTGTGTGTGTGTGTGTGTGTGTGTGTGTGTGCGTGCAAAACATAGGCTGTTTGACAAGCTGAGACAGGAATTCATTGCCCAATTGCAACTGAACACAAGCTACTGCCCTTCCTTACGCTTGCACAAACGCACCATCCACATGCATACACAACACACCTGTGTGGCCTTGACAGCCATCACCCACCCGCCATTAGGGCCTGTAGGAGGCACGAGATCCCACCTGCGCGGACACACAATTGTGCATGACTCAGTGTAACACAAATTCATAATCAATTCGTGTTTTTTCGCTCTCAATTGTCATGTCTGCTGTGGTGAAAAAGCTGCACGATGCTTGGAACCAAAGTGGCTTTCCTTTGTTGACCTGGCAGGGGGGTGCTATCACACTGCCTCGTGTCCTTTTCAATGACTGCCTCATGTCCTTTCCAATCACTGCCTCATGTCCTTTCCAATCACTGCCTCGTGTCCTTTCCAATCACTGCCTCGTGTCCTTTCCTATCACTGCCTCGTGTCCTTTCCAATCACTGCCTCGTGTCCGTTCCAATCACTGCCACGTGTCCTTTCCAATTACTGCCTCATGTCCTTTCCAATCACTGCCTCGTGTCCTTTCCAATCACTGCCTCGTGTCCGTTCCAATCACTGCCTCATGTCCTTTCCAATCACTGCCTCGTGTCCGTTCCAATCACTGCCTCGTGTCCGTTCCAATCACTGCCACGTGTCCTTTCCAATCACTGCCTCGTGTCCTTTCCAATCACTGCCCTAGTGTCCTTTCCATTCATTGCCTCATGTCCTTTCCATTCACTGTTTCAAGTCCTTTCCAATCACTGCCTCATGTCCTTTCCAATCACTGCCTCGTGTCCTTTCCAATCACTGCCTCGTGTCCTTTCCAATCACTGCCTCGTGTCCGTTCCAATCATTGCCTCATGTCCTTTCCATTCATTGCCTCATGTCCTTTCCATTCACTGCCTCAAGTCCTTTCCATTTACTGCCCTAGTGTCCTCTTCTGATCCGTTCCTTCCTTTGTTTGTGTGCTTCAGAAGAAAATGGTTTCCACTCCAAAGTTTCTGGGATACACAAACCCTTCGTTGACAAGCCTGTGCCTATTTTCATCAATGCTGCAGGGGCCTGCACAAATATTTATGTCTCCCTCTTGCTCAAAGACCCCCCACCCCCCTTGATCATGCATTAAGGCGTACCCCATGCTGTAAGGTAGCACTGCCAACAGTATGGTAGTATGCTGCTAAATTCGCTGTAACAGTTTTAGACGTGCAACTGGAGCCGTCACATCACCCAGCAGGAAACAATGAACGCTCACACACCTCACCTGACCTCGCCTCTTGTCATCAGTCATCAGTGTGTAGCAGCAGCTGAAGACAACGTAGGTTTGATTTCACTAGAAACACACCCACACCCACAACACACCTTACAGAGCAAGAACCACCACCATGTAGGGGTGTGCAGTTCACATCACTTCTCTCGCGCGATCACACACGCCTCACCTCACGTTGTCAGCAAGTAGCAGCAGCTGAGGAGAGGAGAGCTATGACACGAGCCGCCCTGCAAAGATGAACTTTTCACAACATGCCCCGTTCACACATGAACTCTTCACAACATGCCCCGTTCACACATGAACTCTTCAAAACATACCCCGTTCACACATGAACTCTTCACAACATGCCCCGTTCACACATGAACTCTTCACAACATGCCTCGTTCACACAAGCACCTCACCTCACATTATCAGTGGGGAGCAGCTGAGGGTCTTCCATGGACCCAGAGGCAGTCACATCTCCGCCGTGATTCATCATGTCTGAAAGGTGGGGTGGTGGCTTAAAAATATTGCAATCCAAAAAGTGTGGTTTCCCTGTGCCTCATATGCTCAAAAGGAGAATAAGCGAGCACTTGACCGGATTGGATTTGTTCTTCCCACACATATGGAAGCACTCGGCGACAAAGTTACTTCTTTTCAGAATATAAATCTACCCTGACAGAAATCAGCGAGCCAGCGAGGAAGAACTTCAAACTCGTGCCCATACCGCTTGAGCCCCACCAAAAGCATTGCGTTCCTTGATTGATGTGGGAGTGGCTTCACTGCCTACGGGATTTCTTTGCTTTCCTTAATTTTGTCATTGCGTTCCTTGATTGATGTGGGAGCGGCTTCACTGCCTACGTGATGTCCTTGCTTCCTTGATTTTCTCATTGCGTTCCTTGATTGATGTGGGAGTGGCTTCACTGCCTACGTGGCCTTCCCAGCTTGCTTCAGACGGACATTGCTCGGCAATTGCCTGTTTTGATGCAGGGCTGTGCTTTCACAACCATCAATACATCTGTTCCTCGTCCTTCACTTCACTTGAGGTGCGTTTTGGTGATGCAATGTACATCCCCCTTTAAGCCACCATGCAGTCATCTGTTCCTCGTCCTTCACCTCACTTGAGGTGCAATTTGGTGATGCAATGTACACCCCCCTTAAATCCACCATGCAGCCATCTGTTCCTCGTCCTTCACTTTACTTGAGGTGCATTTTGGTGATGCAACATACGCCCCCCTTTAAGCCACCATGCAGTATCCGAGTATTGAGTACCAATCCTTACCAATGAGTGGCACCAGCATCCGCACCCCCACACCACCCGTACGCGCAGCGTTAGCAAAGGTGCGTGAGTGCACCACCTGCACATGCACATGCACACATGCAAGTGAAAGCAGGCCTCTGTAGCATAGGAGCACACATGGGCATAGGGGCACACATGGGCACTTTGTACGTGCCACGTCAGCAGTGGTGTGAAAATAGCACCACCTACTTGTGCATGCACGCAAGCGACCTGCTAATCAGGTGTGCAACGTGTAATGTACTTGATGCAGAGCGCATTGCTGTCTGAGCACACTCTGGGCCCTTTCCCCCCCCCCCGCCCCAAAAAAATCACACATTATACACACATACACACCTAAACCCACATACCGAGCAGGCCCATTGAAAGCGTTCCAGGGTCGCACCCCCAAAAGGTAGACGTTTTGGATCTTGGGTCGCTGCATCACCAGCAGAGCTCAGATCAGGTGACACAGAAGAAGACACAGAGCCCACAGCGGGAGTACTTTCTGAAAGATGAGCTGAGCCACGCTCATACGCATCAGACACAAACTCGTGCGCAGCATACAGCTCTGCCTGTGGATGACACCAGAGGAACGAATGCGTGTGCGGCTGCAGCAAGCTAGGCATTTTGCCAAAGGGGGGCCACTGACCCCATATTGGGCATGTTTCTTAGATGTTTCTGGAGTATGGGCACCGCAACTAGCAAGAGTCAAACCTGCTTTCAAACTGTAACTATCCATAGCAATAGAGTTGCATTGTAGCAAATTGCACGCATTTTGATTTTTACGTTGATATAAGCACATATGCACGTAGCTAACAATGTCAGCTTTCATCTGAAGCAAGATTGGTCCCAATTGGATGAAGAGGCGGTGAATGGCTGCAATCCAAGTGTTAAAAAGGAACATTTTGGGGCATGTGTTTAGTCGCCCACTCTGGCATTTTGCTTATATTGCACGATTTGAGCTTGGCAAGACTGAATCAGCAAGCCCCCGTATATCCTGGCCACCCCCAGTTTACAATGCACGCACTCGTGAGTGTGTGCATGCATGCACGCTCACTCGCATACCAGGTAGTCTGCCAAAGATAATGTGTTGGTGATTGCAGTTGACTTGGCCTCAGTTCAACTAAAGAGCTACACAATAGCATCATGTGGGTCCACCTGCCAATGCGTCACGGAGTCCAGGAAGCCTCAAAATCCACAACCATGTATCAAGGAAATTCACAACTATGCAGATGTTTCACCGCCATCCGTGTCCAAGCCCTCTGCAATCCTTTCCATTTTGCTTTCAAATTATGCTTCTGTCCTCTTAATGGCACGTGGGGTACTTAATACTTTGCACCTGACTACACGACTCTCAGCACGAACATCTCTGCACACCTAGCATCTGAACATTCAAACAGCGCACAGGTATCACAGAGCCCCTGCGACCTGCACAAAGACACATATGACACAAGACGCATGTAAAGCGACACAAAGACAGCACACCTACTTTGGTGGGCTCCCACTGAATGTCCTGCATCTCCTCCCATGAGAACCCTACCAAAGGAGAGGGCACGGAGGAAGGCAGCACCTGTGTGTGTGTGTGTGTTAATGTGTGAGAGGAGAGTGAGAGAGGGAATATACTCTGGCAATTATGTCAGGTCCGCCCTTTGTGAGAGGAGATTGCATCAACTCTGGCAATTCGGGGTTCTCAAGTCAATTCTAGTTTGTTACCCCAGTCTGAAGCCTCTTGGCATATGGAGTACGTGATTAGAACATAGTTGAGGAAGCTTTTGCATTGACACGTGGTTTTTTTGTAAGATGGGGATGGGGGCTCCAAAACTGTTCAGGGGGGTTTACTGATCTCATTAGCATTCTGTTTCTTGCATTATGCTGTAGTGGCTGGTCAGATGCTGCAGTGACACTAAGAGCAGGTTGTTTTTGTCCGTTCCCCCATCACTCAACCATAGTCCTTGCACTGGGCCTGTCCCTCTGGAGCTGAATGCCCAAGCCACTGTTAGAATTAGGATTAGGATTAGGATTAGGATTAGGATTTCCTAAGCATGGAGATTTTGTTTGCAGGCCCCTGAGTATTTCGCATTCCATCCCCTGTGGCAGTTTGGGGCATTTTCCTGGGGGGTTTGTCGCTCATTTAGACAAATTTGGTCAAAAACTATGAATTTGAAGGTGTGAGAGCAATCAAAGGGGCTCAACAGGCCACATGTATGCTTTACCGGGTGCTCGACGACACCCCCAGAACCCTAACTTCATGTCGATTCCAACGTAAATCCACGTCTTGATTTCAGTCGATCAGCAAGGTATGTACATCGCCTTTATAAATTACTGACGTGCACGTTTATGCAAGCTCAAAATTTTTAGTTGAAGCGGCAAGATCGCCAACTACTTCTATGGTAGATCATGGTTCGGCTTCATAGTGACCCACAGTATGCTTGATGCATGTATCACTTTTGATATCAATGCAAGTCAAATGCACACATAGAGTTGGCCAAAACCTTACATACATGCGCATAATTATGCAATGTACCGTACGTCCATGAATCCACCGCCCCCTGGAAAAAATAAATATTTTATGCTCAAAATGTGCAACCGCCCCCCCTTATAACAAATAATTTACAGTTTTGCTCTGCAACCGCCCCCCCCTCGCTGGAACTTCCCCGCGGGTGCAACGGGTGCAGGCGGGGCTGAGGCTGGGGGTGCAGGGGCAGGCGGAGCTGGGGCTGGGGGGTCAGGGAGTGCAGGGAAGGTGAGTGCGGGAATCCCTGACCACTCATTAAAGGCTTCCTGGCCACTCTCAAAAAGTTAATTTCGGCAACCGCCCCCTTTATGAATAAAAATTTATTTAACCACCGCCCTGTCACTGACCCTACCAAAACAATTATTAGGGGGCGGTGATATACTTTTCGTACGGTACATACAGTTCTAATAGCTGTGGAATTACCATACGCACAATCATATACGGTGCGTACATACGAATCTGGTCAATCCGACAATTACAAGGATGAGCGCTTCATTATCGTGAGTTTAGCCTTCACATTTTATGTCGGAACCGGACAAAGCCAGACCAGGGAGACAGCTTGTCCCCTTGTTGGTCTCACTTTTTCCTGTGCTTTACGGAGAAGCCTCCTGCCATTCATCACCAACGTAGCTCCCTTCCTGTCGCCAATGTGGGGGGGAGGGGCATCGCCAGCATAGTTACTTTCTAATACTTTGTTTGCATCCTCACACAGGCAGGAGCGAATGCCATGTGCAATCAGCGGTCAGGTTAAACCAGTGCCGCTGCCAAGCACCAGACCTACTGCCAAGCACCAGACCTACCAAGCCAAGCACCAGACCTGCCAAGCACCAGACCTACTGCCAAGCACCAGACCTACCATTGCTTGTGCCTTACCAACCCAACCCCCACTCACACCTGCAAGTATGGGTGCCAGGCAGAGGCTCGCCCTTTGACACACTCACGCAGGACCTTGCCTGCCAGCCGCACAGACCATGGCGCACCCTAAATATGTGTGTGCGTGTGTGTGTGCATGTGTGTGTGTGTGTGTGTGTGAGCGTGCGTGTGTTTGTATGCATGCTTGCGTTTGTATACATGCGTGCGTTTGTACATGTGTTTTGTGCATGTGTGCGTATGTGTGTGTCGCGTTTGTAAGTGTATGTGTGTGCATGTGCTTCTGCAATCGTACGTGTGTGTGTGTGTGTATGTGTGTGTATGCGTGTGCACTTGTGAGACAATGCTGTGCAAGAAAAATGGTCAGCATCTGTGAAAGCACAAATACTTTGTGGCTGCTGGTACAAACATTTATATCAAGGCGACATTACATCAGGATGCCCTCGCATCAAGAAGAAGAAGAAGAAGAAGAAGAAGAAGAAGAAGAAGAAGAAGAAGAAGAAGAAGAAGAAGAAGAAGAAGAAGAAGAAGAAGAAGAAGAAGAAGAAGAAGAAGAAAAAGAAGAAGAAGAAGAAGAAGAAGAAGAAGAAGAAGAAGAAGAAGAAGAAGATGAAGATGAAGATGAAGAAGAAGAAAAAGAAGAAGAAGAAGAAGAAGAAGAAGAAGAAGAAGAAGAAGAAGAAGAAGAAGAAGAAGAAGGAAAAAGAAACAAGAACAAAGAACAGAGATAGAAGGCCTTTGCTTTTTCCAACGTGATTAATTGGAGCAATCTTGTTTCTTTCCTTTGCCCCTCTCACTAAATTTCTTGCCCTGCTTTCTCAGTACCACTAACAAATAGGGTCAATCGGAGGCTTGCAATCTACCCAAAATATGCCGTTTACATATTCCTGCAAAAAGTATTTGCGCTGTGCACTTTACAGCTCTAGCCTGCTTGCAGCTTATGCTTTGCAGTCTGTCAGAAACTTCAATCCATACAAAGAATGGTACAGATATTACAGCATATAAACTGCCTACCAAAAGCGCTTGCGCTAAACTGCAATCCTAACCAAATTATACCTCGTATAACAGCTGGTTGGATTCCTCGTCACCAGCGTGATCGGTCAGGGCTAACCGCAAAGGCACACGCAGGATAATCTCACCAGGAGCAATGTCCTGCATAAGTATTCATTGAAGCGGGTGTCACGCTGGAAAAATGTCTCCGACAAATTAATGCAGTGTGTGTATGTATTAGAAGTGTGCATGCGTTTGCAAGTATTCTGCCAGATCAAAGGTTGTGGATGTTGCTCAACCATTTTACTACCCTGCCAAGGGGTCACACCCTGGGCAATCTCTGCCTGGGTTATAGGAATAACAAGCTTGCAAATATTTGTGTAAGTGATCTGCTCTGTTGCCATTCAGAGGGAACAAGCATGGCAAGGTGCAGTGAGAGGGCTTCCATTTGACTTGTGGGATGAGGTGCGCGTTCTTGTCTGTGAACAACAAATGTATTGACCGTGTTTCGGGTGAAAGGGAGTTCAATAGTTCACGCATAGAAGGATGCACACAAAGTCTTTACCTCATACCTCTGCAGCAAGGAGCCCACGTTCACCCCCCAAAGATTCAAACAGCGCGACTTTGCTGTCTTCAAGCCCAATGCCGTCCACACCGTTCATAACTAGCCACACCTGCACACATGCGCACACGCGCACACACACACACACAAACACACACACACACACACACACACACACACACACACACACACACACACACACACACACACACACACACACACACACACACACACAAACAAACACACACACACAAACACACACACACACACACACACACACACATATAAACACACGCACAGACATGATGATGCTCACGTATTGATAAGTTGTGCAGCGGTCAATTGATGTTATGTACACAATATTACACAATGCAGAATCCTACACAACACACGCACCATAAAGTCTTGCAACTTTGCCTGAGATGGCGTGAGCTGCTCCCCCTCCTCTTCTCTCGAGGGTGTTTCACTCTGTGCTTGCACGCGCATCAATGTTAAGCGAGAAAGCTTGCTAGCAAGTAGAGGCATCCTCTTGCATGGAAGATTCTGGTGATATGAGGATGGGAGGGAGGTGATGCCTCTAGCTGTGTAAACAGGCAAGGGTGAACGTGAAGCAAGCATTTTTTCCGATTGAATGAAATTATTATTTCCCGGTATTTTCGTCAAAATCGTCGTCCCCTGTGTGTAAATCCACAATTTATATGAATGGGACTGTCTGCATGAGTGAAACCCAGGCTGTGACTCGTCTGAAGCAAGAGAGAAGCACCTGGTAAGGAGTGCTTGCATACTGCAGAAATCCCCCCTCAGCACAAATGCACACAGCACCCATTCATAATCGCAGGCGCAAGGACCATCCCTACGGATATACTGCTAGGCCCAAGAGTAGAGAAGATGGTAATTATCACTGGTCAACACCCTGCCTCATTCATTTGACCGCAATTCATGTGCCTCAAGTTGGCCACTAGTGCGGTGTGTTTCTGGGTGCACTTACAGGCTCCGTGGAAATGCTAAAGTGGGAATGTCAAATCCCTGGAAAGGCGGGATCTGTATGGGAAGGAGGGTGAGTTTCCTTATGCTGGGTGTTCTGTGTAAAAGAGGCGTGGCAAATGATGCGAAAACTGGAAAGCTGGACGTGAGTAGAGGGACTTGCTAGTGTGAAGGGTTGTTTGTGTACGTTCCACACACCTGCATATTTTGTTTGATTATAGCCATAGCATAGGGGGACCACATAGGCCCGTAATGGGCATATTTTTATATCTCGTACGCTCAAAATTAGGCAAGCTCAATTTGCTATGTCTGTGGGTGCCAATTTCTGCTCAATTTCACGTGGCGTGAACCCCTCTATTTGCTGCTGAACCTTCATAACCCACAACACCTGTTGCACCGAATTTGGTGATACATGATATATGGTGTTTCTGAATCCTTATTTATGAGAGGATTATCATTGCAAAATAAACACGGTAAAAAGACCCGGTGGTCGGCTTATTATGGAAAGCACCCGTTCATCCCTATTAGATCTGTTCATAGAGCAATTTAACTAGATTTGAGCACATCTCTCGGCTAGCTGATATTGTCATCTTTATTTTGAAGCTATTTTCGTTCCAATTTGATGAAGTGGTGTGTGAGTAGTTGAGATGTTGAGAAGATTTTTGTCCTTGCTCAGTACCCTCCTTTGGGATTAAATTGGAAAGACACAGAGGCACAGTGAATAATAAATTATATTATATAATACTAACTTTACTTAATTTTGCAGGCGATATCCCGTCACGCTAGAGTTCAGCGAAAATTACCCTGAGCATCCGCCAGTCGCACGCTTCCCACCAGGTTTCTTTCACCTCAATGGTGAGCTCAATTGCTGAATACTTTTTCTGTAAGGAAAAAATGCCTGTGTGCCAAATAGAGGGATAAGATATCAGACTTCAATGGCTTATTTGAATCAGTCAGGCAAAACATTAATTAAATCTGGCAGAGACTATATGTTTAGCAATACTATATTACAGCCAGCCGTAGTTAGCAAAACTCAAGTTCACTTAATGAGCCGATCATGCTTCGGCCCCTTGATACCTACCATTGCTTTATGTCAGGTTTAGAAGACGAGCGCGCATGAACACTTCATGTCATTGCAATGTTCTCACCCATTCTTCAACCTCTGAGTGTGTTTGCTTTTCCTGTTTTCCAGCACTGGTTCGAATCATCATCTTACTAACCACGCAATGCTGCCTCCGCCTTGTACACTCATGCACAAGTCTACCCGGATGGACATGTCTGCCTCTCTATCCTATCTGCGGATCCGGATATGGGTGGGGACTGGTCGCCTTCCATATCAATAAAGCAGGTACGTTTTTGGCAAAAGAGCAACGCTCTTTTTCTCTGAAATGAAGCAGTAATGTGATTATCAAACAAATTGTTCACTTTCGATGTTTTTACACGTCATTCGTCCGCCTGCAGATTCTTATGGGCGTACAGTGCTTGCTTGATGAGGAAAACCCTATGAGCCCCGCGCAGGTGATTCCTTGCAGCCTGGTTGCTCCTATAATTGACAGAAATAAGCGTTCCTTGCACCGGCAGGAAAATCCGGTTTGCATTGTTTTTAAGGTAACGTTGCATTGCTTTGAAAGGTTACGTTTTTTAAGGTAACGTGAACCCGCACACTAAAAGCAATTGAGATGAACACGTACCTGACTAGTGAATGTGCCGTGCAAATCCATTTTCATACTTTGGAAAAGTGTCCCTCTTTTCATATCCCTCGCCTTTCAGGTCAATGCATCCAACGTGTATAACAGCAGCAAAGCGGAGTACAACAAGAGGGTGAGCGCACAGGCTCTTAAATACGCCGCTTCTTAGCAGTTTGTGAACAGTCGTATTTTTAAGACGTTTTCCATCTCTTTCTCTTGTTTCTCTTAGACGTTCCCCCTTTTGTCTAGCTAGGTGTGGTTACAGGCGCTTTTTTTTCAAGCTTCCACTCAGATGCCCCCTGAGGCATATATAGCGATGTGATAACCTTATCTTTAGCTTTTTTTTTGGCGCGCTTTGATTTGCTTTGAATCAGATGGGCAGGGACACTCTTACTTAGTTGTGTACGGCTCAAGCTAGTTATTAGCATTGATATGAGAGGTCAGTGCAAGAAGGCCAGTGATGTCTTTTTCAAAGGAATTAAAGCCTTTTTTATGCCATAGCTGCACAGGCAGAATTGCAACCAATCTTGCTTTATAAAGAGCTTTCCCTGGCTTTCCAAACGATTTTATACGTCAGGGTTGCACAATATGCTACGAATACGCTACGCTATGAGGGTCTATCGTATGAAGGAAATATGCAGTATTGCTTCTGGCTACCCATTTGCCACAGTAGCTACATTTACAAATGAGCCAAGACCGCTCTTTGCTTTATCACTAATTGCTTTGATATCATGATATAAAGTTTTGAACTGGAATGGCACTGTTCTGAAGTAACGGAAGTTGAATTTACGCTATTCGGATTTTCCGTAGCTCGTATCCGTAGCGTAGCGGTGTAGCGTAGCATATGCTTGCTACGAGCGCTTGTAGCACGTTTTGTGCATTTGCCCTGGATAAATATAGACGTTTGTGTCTAATGTACCTGTAGTATGCTGAAGAGACAAATTGGAAAAAACTGAATAAAAATAAAATACTCGAGTCAGAATGAAGGTCGATGAGTTCAGCGTGCACAAATTTGAAATGCATTGTGTAGCAGAAGATCTCTCAGCCGTGTGCCACCCAGGTGCGGGCACGTTGCCTGGGGACCACCACTTAAAGGTGGCTCTTCATCCGCCCCTTTTTTATTTTTCGGGGGGGGGGGACGGGGGACGGGGGACGGGGGACGAGGTCGCTAGCATCTCTCGTGTTTTTTTGTCATTTTCTGCAGCCTGATGTAGGCTGGGTTGCTGCTGAATGCTACAATTCAGCAACATGTTGTGATCAGTGTTGCCCGTCAGACGGTGTTTGTGGGCGTGGGTGAGCAGGGCTGATTCCCGAGGCAGGGCTGGGTTTGCTGCTTGCAGCAGTGCTGCTGCTTCCCCAGGCATCATCCAGGCTGAGGTGGCGGCCAGCATGGACATGCCCATTTGCTGGGGGTCGCCTGTTGTAACTGCCACAGCCACGGCCACAGCATCCATGTAAGTTGTGCGGCGAGGGAATTCCTTCACAACTTACATGGATGCCTTCTAAGGTGGTGAAAGATTTGGCCAATGCTGCGTGGGCTGCTGTCATGCTGCTGTATGGTGGTTGTAGGCGAGCTCTGCTGCCTCTTTTGCTGTTGCTGCCAGCATGACGTAGCCCATACCCTCTGCGCTCTCGCGCAGCTCCTCAGCATGTGAGCTGCTAAAAAAATTTGCCTTTGGGCAGAGGCAGCAAAGCTGTGCTTCCGACTGCTTTGTTATACGCAGCTGGCCACCAGGACATGTTGTGCTCAGTAAAGAACCCAACGTAGGGCACTCCGTGCCTCATCACCCACTCACCCATTGCCTGTGTGTGTGTGTGTCTGTGTGTGTATGTGTGTGCGTGTCTGTGTGTGTGTGTGTGTGTGTGTGTGTGTGTGTGTGTGTGTGTGTGTGTGTGTGTGTGTGTGTGTGTGTGTGTGTGTGTGGAGGCAAGCACAACTGAGAGAGGCTGGGAGCACCTCATCAGCACGCCAGCCATCAGCAGATCCACCTTTCCCAGACAGCACTGACCCAAAAGTATCGGCATATCGGCATTATCAATGTGACATCCAACTCATTGAGATCAAGTTTGTGGGAATACAAGACCTAGAACAGCTGAGCACAGGAACAACACAAATATCTCTGCTACTTCCTTCAAGGAGCCTCCGTTACCCTCCACACCATCCTTTTGGGATTGGTGGGTGGCACCGTCTACGAAAATCACACTTAGGAGCTGGGTTGTAGCGATATATATAGGGTTGGCCAGAACCATATATATACGGTGTACATACAGTGGTTTTGGCAGGGAAATCACCAAATATACGGTGTATATTTATATAATATATATATATATATATACGGTTCTGGCCAACCATACCCTGAACCCTAAGCCAACCCTATATATATATATAGGAATACAATTCCTAATTTTAAATCTTGAGTATGCCTTGTACAACGTCGTGAGTCTAAAAAGCTGAAAGGGGTTACAAGGGGTTACAAGGATGGCCTACAGCCCGAGACTCTGGCTGATGGCAATTGGCTGGTGAAACAAAATCAACCAGTGTCGAAAATTGAAACTAAATCTGACACAAAGAACTTGAGGAGTCTGTATGAGTCTTGATTCAAGAATGCATTGATCTCAAAATCAGTGATACTGTGATGACAAGCCAAGAAAGGAATAAATTCAGAGCTCGAAGGAGCAAACGCACGCAGAGTCTTAA
>Ga0307968_1002312_pt1 | contig 15832 bp, 20 predicted proteins | sample OrgLakmetagen650_FD_201834 | JGI IMG/M metagenome (GOLD analysis project Ga0307968, IMG submission 201834) | Saline water microbial communities from Organic Lake, Antarctica - #650 | ecosystem: Environmental > Aquatic > Non-marine Saline and Alkaline > Saline | place: Antarctica: Organic Lake... | reverse complement strand
CTGATGGCAACATGCAATTTAGCACTCGTGACCGTACTGTTACAAACAAACACGTACGTGCAGTGCCTCTTTTGAGCTGGAAACGTGGGAGCTGTTGGCTCGTGCACTTCCTGATGGCAGCACTCTCATGGCCCCTGTGAGTGCCCTTCAAGGGGCAAGGCGCACAGGGTATGCCAGCAGGGCGGCGCACGTTCACCAGGTGTGTTGCTGTGCCTATGTGTGTGTATGTGTGCTTGTGTGTGCTTGTGTTCTCGTGCTTGAATATGGGGTATGCAAGCAGGCGGCGCACGTGCACCAGGTGTGTTGCTGTGCCTATGTTTGTGTGTGTATGTGTGCTTGTGTGCGCTTGTGTTCTCGTGCTTGAATATGGGGTATGCAAGCAGGCGGCGCACGTGCACCAGGTGTGTTGCTGTGCCTATGTTTGTGTGTGTATGTGTGCTTGTGTGTGCTTGTGTTCTCGTGCTTGATTATGGGGTATGCCAGCAGGGCGGCGCACGTTTATTAGGTGTGTTGCTGTGCGTGCGATCGTGTGTTTGTGTGTATGTGTGTGTGTTTATATGGTATGCAAGCAGGGTAGCACATGTGCATCAGACGTGAGTGTGTGTGTGTGTGTGCATGAGATGCATGTGCACCTGTGTTCATGTACATGTGTGTGTAAGTGTGTGTGTGTCCCTGCGCGTTCTTTTCTGTTAAAGAGGAACACACGTGTACTGGAAATATATCAAAGCTGCACAAATGCTCCGACTTGAGGTATGGCTATGAATTATAATGCAGATTGGGGCACATCTAAGCCTAACAAATAATGCTGACCTTTGTGTCCCTGTGTCATTCTTGATCTGAACTAAATATTTATTATTTGGCACAAGAAAAGAGAGTGCTTTCGCCGATTTCAAACCGTTTCGGTTGTGGGAACACTTAAACACACCCACAAATACCTACATGTGTCTCTCCACAGTGATGAATCCTTCTACTAACATCTCTAACTCGGTCGGGCAGTGCAAAGCCATAACCATACATAGTATTCATGTATTCACGTATTGCTCTTCACAGCACTGGATGCTCCTACTAATATCTTCAACTCAGTCTGGCAGGGTTTACATGTGTGCAATCTCCCAGATCAACAGGCTCAACACAAAGCAATCATTGGGGCGCTCATCAGCAGCAATTCAGTGTGTTTGCTGCGGATGTTGGTTACTGTCAAAAACTGGTGCATGAGTACACCCCCATTCCTGCATGGCATGGCAGTTGGTGTATTGCTATGCCGTTAGGGGCATATGCACGTGTATAGCACAATGCACAGCCCTACTGCCCTACACCCACAGCCCTACTGCCATACCACCACACAGCCCTACTGCCATACCACAATGCACAGCCCTACTGCCCTACATCCGCAGCTTTACTGCCGTACCACAATGCACAGCCCTACTGACCTACATCCGCAGCTTTACTGCCATACCACAATGCACAGCCCTACTGACCTATATCCGCAGCTTTACTGCCATACCACAATGCACAGCCCTACTGCCCTACATTCACAGCTTTACTGCCATACCACAATGCACAGCCCTACTGCCCTACATCCACAGCTTTACTGCCATACCACAATGCACAGCCCTACTGCCCTACATTCACAGCTTTACTGCCATACCACAATGCACAGCCCTACTGCCCTACATTCACAGCTTTACTGCCATACCACAATGCACAGCCCTTCTGCCCTACATCCACAGCTTTACTACCATACCACAATGCACAGCCCCACTGACCTACATCCACAGCCATACTGCCCTACACCTACTGCATAACACAATGCACAGCCCTACTGTCCTATACCACAATAGGACTGTAAATGTTAAGTTGGTGGAAGGGCAATCAAATCATCGATGTCAACTCTTTGTGTTACATAGTACATAGTACATAGTACATAAATCACATGTAACAGTAAGCACGTATAATGTGCTTCTGCTGCAGGTAGGTTTGTGTGTGTGTGTGCGTGTGTGTGTGCGTGCGTGTGTGCATGTGTACGTATGTGTGTGTGCGCATGTGTGTGTATGCGTGTGTGCATGTATGCGTGTGTGCACGTGCAAGGAGTGTCCTTAGTAGCTGCAAATCACTTGACTACCGTGCAATTGCAGGTGCTACCTGCTCTCAGTGTGTGTGTGTGCATATGCGTGTGTGCATGTATGCGTGTGTGTGCACGTGCAAGGAGCGTCCTCAGCAGCTGCAAATCACTTTTGACTACCGCACAACTGCAGGTGCTACCTGCTCTCAAAGCACTGGCGTCCAGGTGCGCCCCCACTCCTGCACGACAGAGGGACAGCGTGGGGGAAAACAGCAGCAGGGTGAACCCGCAGAGGCACAAAGGTTTGCGGCTGGAGCTCGTGGGCGTGGATTTGCAGGTGAGCCGGAAGAGTACACAATTGGTAGTTTGTAGAATTTACATTTTTGAGGTTTTTGGGAGCAGGGTGCTCTATGACAGAAGCACGAAAGCTTGTGGCGGAAGCTTGTGGGCGTGGATTTGCAGGTGGGCTTTTTTGCACGGTGGTCGTGCTCAGTCAAATGTTTTTTGGGGTAAGTGCAAGCGCAGGAGACTAAAATTGCGGCAGGGGTGAGTTCACCCACCCACCCCACCCAGGGGTGTGTAGGTTTGCAGGTCTGCGTGAGCATCTGGTGCACCTACTTTTCAGTGTGCTTGCATGGTTGATGATTCTGGTTAGGGTTGGCCAGAACCATATATATACGGTGCATGTACGGTATTTTTGGCCGGGAAATCACCAAACATACGGTCATATACAATGAATATATACGGTTCTGGCCAACCCTTATTTGTGTGCACCCTAGCCGAGACAACTAGAACTTGCAGGTGTGGAAGATTTGATTGCAGCGTCATCATTCGTAATGACGGCTATTTGTTGGAGGTTGCACTAGCGGAAGCACGTGGGCTTCAGGCTTTAAATCACGGGAGGGGAGGAAACATTCCCTCACTTTTGAATACACACCCCGGTTAATGTGAATGAAGTTGGTGAGTTATCGTGCATGTGAGGAATCATTCCCTCACTTTTGAATACACACCTTGTTGTATGTGAATGTGGAAGTTGGTGAGCTCAGTGCCCGTGAGGAAACATTCCCGCACTTCTGAATACACACCCCAGTGTATGTAAATGTGAAAGTTGGTGAGTTCAGTGCCCGTGAGGAAACATTCCCGCACTTTTAAATACACACGTTTAATGTGAATGTGAAAGTTGGTGAGTTCAGTGCCCGTGAGGAAACATTCCTGCACTTCTGAATACACACCGCGGTGTATGTGAATGAGTTGGTGAGCTTCCGTGCCCGTGAGAATTGTGCGCGCACACATATGGGACTTGTAAACACATACGCACACATACACCACGACACACAACATACACACGCAGGTGTCCTCATATGCTGCCCTCCGCGAACTATGCCACGTGGGTTCCCAACTGCTCGTGCGTCTTGCCCTGTCTGACACGTACCCCTACACCGGCCACCTACCCTGGGAGCCCCTCACTCTTTTGTCCAGCCTGCGTGAGCTGTCGATCACTCCTGCCACCCCCAGCAGCCTTGCAGGGGTGAGCTCCTGCTTGTGTGTGTGTGTGTGTGTGTGTGTGTGTGATTTGTGTGATTGTTTGTGACATGAGCGTGTGTGCATGCTTTATCTCACTTAGATGTTTTAGCATACTGTATACCAGGGTCCGTAGCACTAGAGTGCAGGTTAACATTTTACGCACGAGCATGCAGTGTGCTTTGGTACGCCGCGTCAAAAATCAACGCACAAGCGTGCAGTGCACTTTGATAAGCCGCGTCAAAATTTAACGCACGAGCATGCAGTGTGCTTTGGTACGCCGCGTCAAAAATAACGCACAAGCGTGCAGTGCACTTTGGTACGCCGCGTCAAAAAATAACGCACAAACATGCAGTGTACTTTGATCCGTGTCAAAAATCAACTCACAAGCGTGCTGTACACTTTGGTACGCCGCATGCCTGGGGGATGGTATTACATTTTGGAGCACAACCCTATCTATGCTGGAGAAATGTTGATTGGGTAAGGAATCCTATAGGACAATTAAAGGGTTGGTCAGAATCATATATATATACATACACACGCTGTATATGACCGTATATACACACGCTGTATATGACTGTATATATGGTGATTTTCCTGCCAAGATTCCCTGCCAAAAAAAAGTATATATACACCGTATATACATGGTTCTGGCCAACCCTAGGCAATAATTGTAAGTAGGTTTCGGCTGGTTGCACTTAGACAGTTCTGCCCCTGTAATCTAAAGTACGTGGATATACTTTGTATTTGCCGTATTTGCAGGTGATGTGGGTGGTACAGAAAGATCTGATAAACTTCCCCGTTAACATGTGTTTTGTTGCATTAAAATTTTTGGCGGGTACACACAGGGGTGACCAGAACCATTCATCAGTATTATACCTGTATCTAGGATCTAGGAGAACCATTCATCAGGATTATATCTGTATCTGTGTGTATGTTTGTATATCTGAGGGGTGACGATAACCGTTCATGCATCAGGATCATTTCTGTGTATTGGCAGAAATTGTTTGAGCAGCCACACACTCTAACTTTCCCCCTGTAATGCTTGAGTTATCCAACCTCATCCTAGATCCTCCTCCGTGCCTGCTGCACTTGCTGTCCTTGATGTCCTCTCTGCACTCTCATGCACACCTCACAGATGTTGGAATTGCACACAGCACTGTGACCTAAATCCCAATTTTCACGCACGCGCACACATACACGTACACACACGTACACGTACACACACAGATACACACACTCATATAAACCTGCAGCTTTTAAGCACGCTTGCCTCCCCTGTTTAGTGTCACACCTTTTTCTGCAAAGCGCAATCATTCATTCACACGCACGTGCATATCCTTAACACGCTTTCCTCTCCCCACTCCCACACATTTTACCCTAGGAAACGTCAGATCACAAACACACGTGCACACACACATACACACATACACACATACACATGCGCGTGCACGCACACATACACACACACCCTCCCCTGCAGTTGCTAGACACGCTCCCCTCCCTCCCCAACCTAACGCACCTCGCACTTGGCGACGTTGGCTCCGCACACAGCACCGCGAGCTGTCTCAGCAGCAGCAGCAGCACAGACAGCAGGAGCCACAGATACGGTGCTGTGGTGGTGGGGGCACAGGAACTGCAGCAGCTGCAGTGTTGTGCTAAGCTGACACACTTGGAACTACACACACTGAGGTGCGCAGGATAGCAGAGCTGTTTGTTTGCCCACTTTGTGATGTCTGGGTAGCATATGGCTGCAACATATTTTATGGTTAGAGACACTTAGAGCTACACGCACTGAGGTGCACAAAGCCGCAGGGCTGTTTGTTTGCCCACTTTGCAATGTCTGGGTAGCATCTAAGGGGTTGTAACAGATCATGTGGTGTGAGACACTTGGAGCTACACGCACTGGGTAGCATATGGCTTTAACAGATTGCGTGGTGTGAGACACTTGGAGCTGCACGCACTGGGTAGCATATGGCTGTAACAGATTATGTAGTGAGACACTTGGAGCTGCACGCACTGAGGTGTACAAAGCCGCAGGGCTGTTTGTTTGCCCACTTTGCAATGTCTGGGTAGCATCTAAGGGGTTGTAACAGATCATGTGGTGTGAGACACTTGGAGCTACACGCACTGAGGTGCACAAAGCCGCAGGGCTGATTGTTTGCCCACTTTGTGGTTTCTGGGTAACATTTGAGCAGCTTTATATATTATGTGGTTTAAGCACAGGATCCTACACAACCTGCGACCCTGACACGGTTGCATCCTCACACTCGTGACATTCGCAAAGATGGCAGAGAATACGAGGGGGTGTCTCTGTTGGTTTGTACGCAACCTGCGACGCTATGACATGCGCAAAGATGACAGAAATTACGAGGGGGTCTCTCTGTTGGTTTGCACGCAACCTGCGACGCTGACATGGTTAGAGTCCCACACTTTATGCAACTTGCAACGCTGATACAGTTAGAGTCCCACACTTGTGTGTGACGTGCGTGAAGATGGCAGAGAATATTAAAGGTATCCCTGTTTAAAAAGTATAAGCTCAGTTGTACGCTTCGTAAGTTTGCGCATACCGGGTGTGCACGGGAACGCAAGAGTTTCTGCGGCTTGGTAAACACATCTGTGCAATTTATCACATCACACAAGTGTGAGAGGCTTACTTTTTTGCAACCTCATTTGGTGGTGAGAAGGCATTGTTTGTTTGAAACTTGTTTAATTGGAAGCACCAAAGTAGTGCTCTTATTTTCTCACGCATAGCTGACATCACAAATCAGAATGCAATGACCACAGGCTAACGCACATACACATGCACACACAGACAAGCAAGCACACACACGCATACGCACATGCACGCAACACACGCACACGCACACACACAAACACACACGCAGCTTGCCTCCTTCTGTTGATGTGGACCCTGTGACACGCCCCCCCTCTCAAACCGCACACCACTCTGCCACGTCAGCTGCATTGAATTCAGCAGCAGCGCTGCAGCCATTATTATCAACAACACCAGCACCATCAACAGCAGCACCAGCACCAGCAACTGGTGCAGCAGCAGGGGTACCTTCAGCTGGTTCAACATCAGCAACTGCATACTACAACAGCAGCACAGGTTTCACTGACTTTAATGGAGTGCCCTTAAGCTCACACACTGACGCATCTACCTCAACCTCTACATCAGCACCAGCACCTTCGACAACGTCGTCACCATCAACAGCAGCAGCAGCAAGTGCACATGCAAGTGCAGCGCGGTCCTCGCGCTCTTCTCCTGCACCCTGCACGCTTGCCCCTTTCAGCTGCATGCAGTCTTTGAGTGCTTTGCATGTAGAGGTAGCGAGGCAAAGACGCGTAACAGGGGTGCAACTGCAGCAGCAGCAACAGCAGCAGCAACAGCAGCAACAGGAAACGCAGCCGTCAGCTCACGTCTTCCTGCACCTGTTTCCAAACCTCAACCGATTATGCCTGTGAGTGTGTGTATGTGTGTGCGTGTGTGTGCGCGTGCATACGTGTGTGTGTCTTTGTGCTTGTGTGTGTGTGTGTGTCTGTGCGTGTGTGTGAAGTTTGACTGGATTGTAGGAAAGAATGTGCTTGGTGTCCTAGCACCTGTTCCCAAGCCTCAATCCTTACCTGTGTGTCTGTGTGTGTGTATACATGTGGATGTATGTGAGCTGCATGCACGCATATGTTGCGAACGCACACCCAAGCACACACACATACTTGCAAACACCTGCGTACACACCCGCACACACCACACAAACATACAACACACACGCGCACACACGCTCGCACACACACACACACACACACACGCAAACACACGAATGCAAACGACTGCACGCTGCCACTTGCAGTGGCGTGTGTCCTCGCTCCTCCCACCGCACCTCCCTGGGCCTCACCCACACGGCTGCTGCTGCGTCAACCTCCGCGGCAGCAGCGCTGGCAGCAGCAGCAAGCTCCGATGCCCTTGATCCCTCAGGGGCAGCTGCAGCAGCAGCAGCGGCTGCAGGTGTGGATTAGGTTTGAGAGAGACAGAGGTTCCAGGAATGGATTTTCTAGGAGTGAATTGGTACAGGGGAGAGATTCTGGTTGGTCATTAACGGGTATCGGGTTCCGTGATCTGCGTTTTGGAATGAGAGTTGGGAGTTTTTGAGGGCAGAAAGGTGGGCACCCTGCCACCACGTTACAGCATCGTCTCTCTAGAACCAGGCAGGTGTCAAAAGCTTTTCAATTAACCACCCAAACGGTTACAGCATCGTCTTCTAGAACCAGGCGGGTGTCAAAAGCTTTTCAATTAACCACCCAAACAGTTACAGCATCGTCTCTCTGGAACCAGGCGGGTGTCAAAAGCTTTTCGATTGACACCCAAACGACCACCCACCCGCTGACCCCTTGTAATCAGCTATAATCTGTGTACACCAATCTATAGCTCTTGACATGAGGGTTCCAAGTATGCAGCTATTATTGAGATTTGAGAATGTCACGTGTCTGCAAAGGTTGTGGGCTGGCACACTCCTGTTGGAGCAATGATAGAATTATGTACCACTGATGCGTCAATCTAACGGTCAGGTTGCACATGGGCTATGATGTGTTGATAAAAAGTATTAAACACTCATGCGTCAATCTAACAGTCAGGTTGCACATGTGCTATGATGTGTTGATAAAAAGTATTAAACACGCATGCGTCAATCTAACAGTCAGGTGCACATGGGCTATGATGTGTTGATAAAAAGTATTAAACACTCATGTGTCAATCTAACAGTCAGGTAGCTATGATGTGTTAATAAAAAAAAGTATTAAAGTACCGCTAATGCGTTCCACACATTCTATGATGAGATGTTTCATGATAGAAATATGCACCACTGATGCGTCAATCTAACGGTCAGGTTGCACATGTTTTATGATGTGTGTCAGCACACGTTTTATGATGTGTTGATAAAAAGCATTAAAGTACCGTTCATGCGTTCTGCACATTTTATATAATGAGATGATTCTTGATAGAAATATGTACCAGTAATACGTTGCTTATGTTCCATGATGTGATGGTAACATTATTGTTTTACCATAAATGCGTTGCTTATGTTCCATGATGTGATGATAAAATTATATATTACCATAAATGCGTTGCTTATGTTCCATGATGTGATGATAAAAGTAGTATATTACCCTAAATGCGTTGCTTACGTTCCAAGCCCTTTTCCCTCAATTGTTTCCTTGCGTCTTTTTGGGTTTGATTACAGGCTTTTTCCAAGCCTCCGCTCAGATGCCCCGCAGAGGCTTACATAGCGATGTAACCTTACCTTACCTAATGCTCCATGATGTGATGATCCATGATGAAAGTACCATTCATGCGTTCATCTAAAGCCGCTTTTGCATACGCTCCATTCCTCTGACTCAGCTTGTGAGGCAATCAGGAATGACTGTGCATGTATGCTGTTTTTCATTCGTACTTATAGTATCCTATGCAGTTGTTACGTGTCACTATTTTCATTCGTACTTATAGTATCCTATGCAGTTGTTACGTGTCACTATGGTTTTTCATTCGTACTTACAGTACCCTATGCAGTTGTCACGTGTCACTATTTTCATTCGTACTTATAGTATCCTATGCAGTTGTTACGTGTCACTATTTTCTCCCCAAATAAATGTAGGTAGGGTAGCTTCAGCTGCCTACGTAACGCTATCGTTTGTGTTCACACCATCTAACCAACTGCACCTGCTCGTATTCACACCACCCATCCATCCGCACCTGCTCGTATTCACATTGCCTTTTCATCTGCACCTGCTCGTATTCGCACCACCCTCCATCCACACCTGCTCCTCAACCTTTTCACGCTTTGCCCCTTCTACACGGCCTTCAATGATTAAAATATAATGAACACTGCAGTCTTGCAATGCAGCCTTCCTCTCATTTTTCTGCCTACCTTCACAACGATATACCATGCTCCCACAAAATAGGCAACCCTAAAATACACTCTACATGAACACAAACAGGTATACATACCCACACGCGCAAGCACGCACGGACACATATGTACACGTACACACACACCACCTGCACACAGGCCTGTCCGTCCCTCGCCCCCCGCCCCTCTTGCCCCTCCTCTCTGGCCTACACCAGTTGCAGTCCTTAGGCCTCGCAGGGGTGTGGGCTGCACAGTGTGTGCGTGAGGCTTCCGGTGGTGGTGGTGGTGCTGGTGCTGGTGCTGGTGCTGGAAGCATTTTGGGCATGGTGTCCTTGGATGTGGCGTTGGCAGGATTGAGGTGAGGTACTACAGGCTCGTGCTGTGTGTGATGTGTTTTTGGGCTTGTGCTGCGTGTGTATGTGCGTGTACAGATATGTAGGGTTGGCCAGAACCATATACATACGGCGTACATACGGTATTTCTGGCTTGAAAATCACCAAATATATGGTGCATACATACGTATATATACGGTTCTGGCCAACCCTACAGATATGTGTATGCATGTAAGTACGTGTTTGTGTGTGTGTACACGCATGTGTATGCGCTGAGCCTTGCTTTAAACGGTGTGCATTGGTGTGCGTATTGGTAAACGGTGCATGTTGGTAAACGGTGTGCATCGGCTATATATTGATGTTTGATATATAGGCAAATGGCAAATTTATTGGTACGTGGTCACGTTAATGGGGGGGGTAAAGCTAAGGAAAATCGAATGTACTCCACCATTGCAAATCGATTTCATCCCAACATTGCTAATCGATTGTACCCCACCACCACTGCAAATCGATTGTACTCCAACACTGCAAATCGATTGAACCCCACCATTGCAAATCGATTTCATCCCACCACTGCTAATCGATTGTACCCCACCACCACTGCAAATCGATTGTACCCCACCACCACTGCAAATTGATTGTACTCCAACACTGCAAGTTGATTGTACCCCACCACCATTGCATATCGATTTTATCCCACCACTGCCAATCGATTGTACCCCACCACCACTGCAAATCAATTGTGCTCCAAAACTGCCAATCGATGCAGCAGCTTTGAATTGGGCATTGCCCTGGTTGGTTGTAACTGACCCTTATCCCATTACAACTGTAGGGTTGGCCAAAACCATGCGTGTATGGTGTGCATATACAGTGTTTTTGGCAGTGAAAGTACCATGCACATGGCCTTCCCTTCCGTCTTCACCCCTTCCCGTCTTCACCCCTTCTGTCTTTACCCCTTCCCGTCTTCACCCCTTCCGTCTTCACCCATTCCCGTCTTTACCCCTTCCCGTCTTCACCCCTTCCGTCTTCTCCCCTTCCTGCCTTCACCCCTTCCGTCTTCAAACCTTCTCGTCTTCACCCCTTCCGTCTTAACCCCTTCCATCTTAACCCCTCCCGTCTTCGCCCCTTCTGTCTGTACATTTGATTGATTGATACATTTGATTGATTGATTGATTGATTGATTGATTGATTGATTGATTGATTGATTGATTGTTTGATTGATTTCACCACTTTACGTCTTCACCTATTATATTTGTGCATTTGATTTGATTAAGTACCTGGGGTGTGTGTTTCAACATTGTCTCCCCTTTTTGTGTGCATTCAGAACAGTGCTCCCAACCTGGGTGTGCCTCTGAAGTATGCAACATTAACACCAATTGTTACTACTTTTACAACTTACTCATTTTTCCATTTGTTTTAATTGTTTTTTTACTGGTTGATTTTTGTCTATGCGCCTGTGTTTAGACCCCTGGGCGTGTGAGTACTGTTTTTGTCTGTTGCCTGCGTGCTGCCAAATGCATGCTCTTATTAGTACATTTCGTTTACAATGGCTTCAATGGATACAACTGGGTGGGTGACCTTCAGCCAGGCAGTTTGGCTGACCGGCTGCTGACTGGTCTCAACTAGTCATAAATGAATCCACAACCTCAAGTATAAAGCAGAAAGTGTAGTTTGGAGACAGCAAGCCAAAAACAGGTTAGTTGATCGCTGACTGTCATGTAATTGGTGGACTGACGTGGCATTTTCACGTTTGTTTGTAGGCACCTGGATGTGTGGCACTGTGTCTCCTACGCCCAACTGTGCCGATTGTTGCACCCCCTGCTGGGGCAGCTGCCCCATCTCCACTCACTGTCCTTGAAGTTCTGTGGCACTGCACCAAAGCAGGCGGGCCACGCCACACGCACGCAAGGACCCCAGGTGTGTTCCACTACCTGCACTTACTGTATTGAAATTCTGTGGCACTTCACCAAAGCAGGCAGGCCACGCCACATGCACGCAAGGACCCCAGGTGTGTTCCACTATTTCCACTTACTGTCCTTGATATTCTGTGGCACTGCACCAAAGCAGGCAGGCCACGCCACACGCACGCAAGGACCCCAGGTGTGTTCCACTATTTCCACTTACTGTCCTTGATATTCTGTGGCACTGCACCAAAGCAGGCGGGCCACGCCACACGCACGCATGGACCCCAGGTGTGTACTAAGTGTTTACAAAGGGGGTAATCGGCAGTCAGGTGTGTACTACTACCTCTCCTCACTGTCCGTAAATCTCTGTGGCACCCCACACACAACCAAGCAGGCGGGCTTGCAAGCAGGCAGATCACGCAGCACGCAGAGTAAGACCCCAAGCGTGTAGTAATTCCTCTTGCTGCCTTGACTATCTGTGGCACCCCACCAAAGCTGGCAGACCCCAGGTGTGTACTCAGATTACAGCGTACACGCTTACACACAAAGTAATCAGATAACAGTGTACACGCATACCTACACACAAACACAAGGGCACAACACACACACACATATATGAGGGCACACCACACACAACCAAGCAGGCAGGTCACGCAGCAGCAGAAAAATATCACAGGGGTGCCCTATCTCTACTCACTGCCCTTTTATTCCTGTGGCACCCCGCCAAAGCAGGCAGGTCACACAGCACGCACACAAAGACCCCAGGTGTGTATCTGTTCAAGTACCAAAGAATCAGAGGAGTCAGATTTTATTAGTAGAGTGATCCCCGAGTGTTGCTGATGGCTGCTGGTCATGGTTCGCTTGCAAGTCTGGGTAACAAAGGGATGTAAGGTGCGTGTGTGTGTGTGTGTGTGTGTGTGTGTACTTGCGTGTTCACCTTAACACACGTGCGCACCCATACACTCTCTCACATACGCACGCACGCATTCACGCAAGCACTCACACACCACACCACACCGCAACCACAACACAACACAACACACACGCACACGCACACACACACACACACGCACACAGGTGTCCAACCCGATGGAAGCTGCCAACCAGGTCCTTGTTCAATTGCAAGCCGTCGCAAACAATATCGCGGGGGGTGGCGGCGGTGGTGGTGGTGGTGGTGGTGGTGGTGGTGGTGGTGGTCTCAACACCGCCCTAGGAGGACCTGGAAATGGCGGTGGTGGTGTGGGGTCTCTAGGATCTGCACCTTCAGGTGGTGCTGGACTTGGGGCAGGGGTTGGGCTGGGCCCCCAAGGTCGGCAAGGCTCAGGCGGTGCTTCTTCAATGCCGCCTGGCCCTCAGGCCGTGGCAGCTGCCATAAACGGAGCCCCGTTTTTGAGGGAATTGTGCATAGAGGTGGGTGCGGTCAATGTTGGATAATGTGTTTTGTCATCACTCGATTCCACGTGAATGGGTCGGGTGCCTTTGCTTTATTCTGTTGACCTCTCACCACCACCTGTGAGAGGTGGTGTGAGAGAGGTGTTGTGAGAGAGGTCTCACCAGGGTGCTTGTTGTAATCTGGGAGTGTACAGTGCCCCCTTGGCAGAGGAGGGTGGTTTGCTCACATAGGGGTGGGCTGCTCACATATGTGTGCGTGCGCGCGCACACACACATACACACACATACACATACACACACGCACATGCACACGCACATGTACATGCACACACAGACACACAGACACTAGACAAACAAGCACACGCACACTCAGCTCATGCTCACGCTCACGCTTACGCTTACGCTCACGCACGCGCACACGCACACACGTATCTACACACTCTCACACACACACACACTCACACACACACTCACACACACACTCACACACACACATCTTACTCATCTGATTTCATCAGGGAGGTGATTTCCAGCTAGCGCAGGAAGTCTGCATGTCCCCCTACCACTCCTACACCAGCCTCTCTTTCACCGGCTGTGACATGCTCCTGGAGTGCGACATGCATGCCGCCCTTGCCATCCGTGCACGTCAGCAGCAGCAAGCAATTTTGGCCAGAGACCTTGTTAAGCATGCGGCGCGGCAGGTGAAGCAGCAGGAGGGTGCGTCTTCTTCTTCCTTGGGTTTTGAGAGCGAAAGGTTGGGGAGTTGCCCCTGCCCGCTCCAGAAGATGCAGGTGTGTGTGTGTGTGTGTGCATATGCATGTGTGTGCATGTGTGTGCGTGTATGTGTGCGTGCGTATGCGTGTGTGTGTGTGCGTGCGCGTGTGTATTGATGTTGGGTTTATTCCCTTAAACACGGAGTGCCTCGGTTTGCTTTTTTACTATCGCCGCGGGTTTTATCCTTAAGATAATACCACGGACATAATAATTCCGTACATAGCGGTTGATAAAAGCCAATCCCTATTTCTATAGGGCCTCTGCCCAGCGTCGTAATCAAAGTAGCGGCCGTGCCCCTTATTATATAACCATTGAGAAAAAACACTTGGTTGCAAAGGTGTTGTTAGCTGCGCAGAAAATGTTCCAAAGCCTGCGTCCCCCGTTTGCTTGTTGATTCATCTCTGCTTGCACACATAAAATTAATTTTCTATTTTTCATCTCCTCTCTCCACCTCTTTTTGGACCCTCCTGCAGGTGCTTGGGTGTAGAGGCATCGACGGCAAGGCTCTAGAGATGGCCACGCTGCAGTCAAAACTGCCCTTGGATTTCCCTGTGGAAGTGACGTGCACAGACTGGCGGAGTGTAGATGGCGCAATTGCAGGGACAAGCTGAGTGTCAGGACCAATGTCTGGCATTGGCTGCTATGTGAATCTCGTAGCAACTCTTAATCAAATAGTGGCTTGCGGTTGGGAGTTTCTTTCCTTTCTGGCATTGGCTGCTATGTGAAGCTTGTAGTGGCTCTTACTCAAATAGTGGCTTGCGGTTGGGAGTTTCTTTCCTTTCTGGCATTGGCTGCTATGTGAAGCTTGTAGTGGCTCTTACTCAAATAGTGGCTTGCGGTTGGGAGTTTCTTTCCTTTCTGGCATTGGCTGCTATGTGAAGCTCGTAGTGGCTCTTGCTCAAATAGTGGCTTGCGGTTGGGAGTTTCTTTCCTTTCTGGCATTGGCTGCTATGTGAAGCTTGTAGTGGCTCTTGCTCAAATAGTGGCTTGCAATTAGGAAGTGTTTGGTGGGGCTGCTGATTTTTCTTGCTGCACACTGCCCTTTAGCAGCATATAGACTTTAGCCTTAGCTGTCGTGTGCAGAGTTTGCACTGCTATCTGCCTTTTTTCCTTTCTTTTTGAGTTCCTTTCTTCCTTTTTATGTGTAGACCGGAGGAGCAATTGCAGAGAGATATTGAGTCTGGGGCCGAGGTTGTGGCGTCCGTTGTTATGCGTAGCTGCGCACAGCAGGTGTCAGTTGTGAAGAGGGGCTATGGTTTGGAAGGGCGAGGGAAGGAAGAATCACTCACCAAAAGAAGTACGTGCAATGAGATGTGACATTTTGTTTCTTGATGACCGTTAGAACTTGTAGTTTCTGAACTTATAACCTCAGACCTGCTTCTGTCCCTGTTAGGGATTTCACAATTTTTGATCTTAAAACCAGTATTTATTTTTGCCAATCATTCCCTGTTAGGGCGACGATGTATTTTTGCTTCTCAATCTGGTCTAGCTCTGTCATTTTAATTTTTTATGTTGCAAAAAACAACTCGCTTCTTTTATTCATGGGTCCTTTGTAGTGGCATGGTAGATTTTCCGAAGTCGCCTCACACGAACCCTTACCAGTTTGCTTGTCCCTTTGCTTGTCCCTTTACTTTAAGGCTCCTATTTATGCTTCGATTATGATGAACAGAAGAAATTACGCAGGCGTGAAAAACCACTCCCCACATGAATAAAAAGGGAATTTTACTTGAAGAATGTTGCAGAGGTCTTTGTGCTATTCCTTTGCGCTCAGCTGTCTCTAAGTTCTAGTATCCCAACAATGCTTGATCTCAAGGGGGTTACAAGGGGTTACAAGGGGTTACAAGGATGGCCTACAGCCCGAGTCTCTGGCTGATGGCAATTGGCTGGTGAAACAAAATCAACCAGTGTCGAAAATTGAAACTAAATCTGACACAAACTTGAGGA
>Ga0307968_1002311_pt1 | contig 15833 bp, 13 predicted proteins | sample OrgLakmetagen650_FD_201834 | JGI IMG/M metagenome (GOLD analysis project Ga0307968, IMG submission 201834) | Saline water microbial communities from Organic Lake, Antarctica - #650 | ecosystem: Environmental > Aquatic > Non-marine Saline and Alkaline > Saline | place: Antarctica: Organic Lake... | reverse complement strand
TGAGTTGCGCCCCTTGCCTTGAGTTGCAACCCTTGCCTTGAGTTGCAACCCTTGCCTTGAGTTGCTGTTGAGTTGCTGTGGAGTTGCTTTTAGTTGCACCCCTTGTTGAGTTGCGCCCCTTGCCTTGAGTTGCACCCCTTGCCTTGAGTTGCTGTTGAGTTGCTGTTGCGTTGCTGTTGCGTTGCTGTTGAGTTGCTTCTAGTTGCACCCCTTGCCTTGCAATTCAGCCGACAGGATGCAAATAAATCGAGGTGTCCAAGTTGCTCATAAACAATTAAGGGCGACGAGGAGGACGGGGATGTCAGTGTGTGGTTAGATTGCCCCTAGCCTATTTGTTGCTGCTCTGCTTGCCAATAACGTAAACAAAACAGGGTAGTGCTAGCGCTAGTGCTAGGGTAGCGCTAGTGCTACAAAACAGGATAGTTCTAATGTTAGGGTAGTGCTAGTAGTGGTTTAGGTTTAAACCCTTTTAGGCGGTGGCCCTGGTGTCACACTTGCTCTATTGGAGGGATGTAAGCAGAGGGTAGGAATTGTGTTGAGGGTGCCACAAACTGGGGTCCCATTTATTTAAAACTGCCTCGATCTAGGCAACCACGTACATCACGACATAACATCACACAACACAGACCATACACTTAACGGCAGTGTTTTCCAGGCATACAGTGTCTGAAAGCACATTGCTCCATCCCCAGCAAAAACGACCAACCACAGCACACACCACCCACTTGCCGGAGGCGCCTTAATTTAGCCACGATGTTTGGGTCCCATTGCCTCACACCCCACACCCCTGACTTAAGCTACCACACCACACCGCTACCACACCACATCACATTTGAAGAAGCTGATGGGTCCTCCTGATGAAGTCTGAGTTATATCACCCCGCTGACTTTATTAAGCAGCCCCGCCACATACCTCGCAACACCATATTACACACCAACCACTTACCTGAGGTGACTTTCCTGACATTGTGTTTGACTTCCACCACCCCACTGCCCTCATTCAAGCAGCCACGCTGCTTATCACGCAACACCAACTTACACACCAATCACTCACCTGAGGTGACTTCCCTGACATGATGTCTGGGTTCCATCGCCCCACGGCCCCTGCCTCCGTGACCAGAGTGTCCTGCACATCGTCCCCATCGCTCACGCTGCCATAGAACACCATCTCCTGTGCATGGGTGTGTGAATGTTTGTGCATTTGGTGTTTGGTAGGGTGTCATTGCCTGTGACTGTTTCCTGCACATCGTCCCCATCACTCACGCTGCCATAGAACACCATCTCCTGTGCATGGGTGTGTAAAAATGTTTGTGCATTTGGTGTTTGGTAGGGTGTCATTGCCTGTGACTGTTTCCTGCACATCGTCCCCATCACTCACGCTGCCATAGAACACCATCTCCTGTGCATGGATGTGTGAATGTTTGTACATTTGGTGATTGTTACGTTGTCATTGCCTGTGACTGTTTTTTCTGCACATCGTCCCCATCACTCACGCTGCCATAGAACACCATCTCCTGTGCATGGGTGTGTGAATGTTTGTGCATTTGGTGTTTGGTAGGGTGTCATTGCCTGTGACTGTTTCCTGCGCATTGTCCCTATCAATCACGCTGCCATAGAACACCATCTTCTGTGCATGGGTGTGTGAATGTTTGTGCATTTGGTGCTTGGTAGGGTGTCATTGCCTGTGACTGTTTCCTGCACATCGTCCCCATCGCTCACGCTGCCATAGAACACCATCTACTCTGCAAGGAACTAAGTTCATTTTGTAAGTAGCGCTAAGCAACAAGTGCATGTCTCTGTCTTCAAATTCTATCTCCACAACCGTTTACTACCTCGGCTAGGTATAATCATATTTGCCACCGCAGCTAGGCAAAGTCGTATGTTGCCACCTCATTTATGTATAGTTGCTACCTCAATCATAAATACCTCTCCTGAGCCCCTGTGTGCACAGCCCCTTGCAAACCGCGGTGATTCGTCCGATTCAAAATGCGGTTTCTTGCTCAGGGCTGTTGACTTAGCTCATGTTGCTGCTCCTGGGCCATCATTCATAGGCACCTCTCAGCAACAGGCAACGTAATGAAAACAAAACATTTTCCCTCTAAACACACAGCTTGCCCACCTACCGACGTCGCTGATCCTGGACCATCATTCCCAGCACCTCTCAACAACAGGCAGTGCCATGATAAAAAAACAATTCCTTCAAACACACAGCTTGCCCACCTTCAGACGTCGCTTTTCCTGGGCCATCATTCCTAGGCACGTCTCTAACAGCAATGTAATGAAAACAAACATTTACCTTCAAACACACAGCTTGCCCAACTGCAGACGTCGCTGCTCCTGGACCATCACTCCTAGGCACCTCTCAACAACAGGCAGCAGCAGGCAATGTTCGAACACACACGGGTGCCCACCTGCAGACGTCGCTACTCCTGGGCCATCATTCCTAGGAACCTCTCAACAACAGGCAGCAGCAGGCAATGTTCGAACACACACGGGTGCCCACCGGCAGGCGTCGCTACTCCTGGGCCATCATTCCAAGGCACCTCTCAACGACAGGCAGCAGCAGGCAATGTTCGAACACACACGAGTGCCCACCTGCAGACGTTGCTGCTCCTGGGACATCATGTACAGCAGCTCTTGCTGGGTGGACCCGTCTGTCACGTCTTTGAACAGCATCTGCGTGCGTGAGCACCGTTTGTTTTGTGTTCGAGGACTTTCATCGTTACTATGGGTTGGAGGCAGGAACAGTTGATCAAACCAATGTGATAGGTCCAAGCACATGTATGCATGCACCATGCATCCAAACAATGATTAGACATACACATACACACACATCCATGTCCCACACACAACGACTGACATTCACACACGCTATCCACCATTCTACACACACACACGCACACACACACATACACACACACACACACACACACACACTCTTTGCAAACACACACAAACTCATAAAGACATACACCCAAACACACACACACACTTCGCAAACGCACACCCCCCCTCACACAGACATGCACCCAAACACCACAAACCCGCACCCACACTCACACACCTGCTGCCCATTAAACCATCCAGATGCCTCACTGCCACGCGCAATGCCCTTGGACTGCTGCCACTGACACATCTCCACGAGGCGCATGCCAGCCTGCAAGGGGCAGTGCATAACAATGTTTGAGATGCATTTTGAGCGATGGATGAGCCCACATTAACTCAAATTGAGGGAAGATATAACCTTTGAATACAAGAATATAAGAACAGGTTTGAGCAAATGCACTGTCCTTGAGAAGAGCAAATGTCCTTGACTTGCTGCTGCTGCAAACACACACAAACGCACACACACACACACACACACACGCGCACACACACACACACATACACACACGCACACACACACACACACAAATATACACACACATTTACAAAAGATGCACAGTATCTCATCTTTGGAAGTGAAAAAAAGTAAATGACGATGACACGTATCAGCCCACCGGCCTTCACACCCACCTGAGCTACGCATCTGAACTCTGTGAAAGGTAGCATAGCAATTACTTATCGTGATGCATGCGTATATAATCCTTACAACTCTCAAACACACGAAACCACTCATGCAAAAACCCACACCTACCTCTGCTGCGTAACCAAATCTTGTGTGACAAATTCCCACAGCATGGTAGACTATAGTTGCAGTGCGTGAGCTGAAACTTGACAGCTTTTTAACACACAAACCCACACACGAAGAAAAACACCCACACCTACCTCTGCTGCGTACCCAGATCTTGTGTGACAAATTCCCACAGCATGGTAGACTATAGTTGCAGTGCGTGAGTTGAAACTTGACAACTTTTAAACACACAAACCCACACACGAAGAACAACACCCACACCTACCTCAGCTGCGTACCCAGAGCCCCGTGTAATAACTTGAACGGCACGGCAGCAGTTTGTTGCTCCTGTACGTGAGCTGAAACTTGACAACACAAACGTACACACCCACGAACACACGCAAACACCCACACCTACCTCTGCTGCGTACCCTGAGCCCCGTGTAAGGTCCTCCCACATCAAGGTTGACAGTTTTTTCGCCGCAGTGCGTGCGCGGACTCCGGTCAGAGGCTGCTGTGCTGCTGCTGACCACGCAGCGGTGAAGGAGGCCCGCAGGACGTCTTCATCGTCTGCGTACTCCCAGCCGCCAGCATCCCTTCAAGTGTGAGAAGTTAATTGTAGTTGTGATTCATGTGAATGTGTGTGTGATGTTAGCCTTGGTTGCAGCATCAAACCTAAAGCTTGAGGTTGGATGGTTGCAGCGTCGTATCTTAACGCATGAACGTTGGGTGCTTGTAGCATCAAATTTTAATGCATGAACGTTGGGTGGTTGCAGCATCAATTCTAAAGCAAGACGTTGGCGAGTTGCAGCGTTGAATCTTAATGCATACACGTTGGGCGCTCATAGCATCAAAGCAGGACGCAGGAACGTTGGGTGCTTACAGCTTCAAACTATAACGCATGATGGTTGGGTGCTGTAAGCATAAAATTTCAATGCGTGAACGTTGGGTGTCTACAGCAACATAACGCCAGCACCACTGGAGATGTAAGAAGTTGATTGCATTTAGAAACCATTACATGAATGTACCAATTTTTGTTGTTTACAGCGAGCACGTTGTGAAGCAGTGAACGAAAAAGAGAGGACAGCAGCAACACATCAACCGTTTTTCTGCTCCGCCATTCAAGGCCATGACCGCATCAAACATAAAACATGATCCGTACTTACTGAGCGTATTGTGATCACTTCATTGTACTCTGTACTCATTAATTGTAATCTGTACTCACTGAGCGTACTGTGATCACTTCATTGTACTCTGTACTCATTCATTGTAATCTGTACTCACTGAGCGTATTGTGATCACTTCATTGTACTCTGTACTCATTCATTGTAATCTGTACTCACTGAGCGTATTGTGATCACTTCATTGTACTCTGTACTCATTCATTGTAATCTGTACTCACTGAGCGTATTGTGAAGCAATGGACCAGAACGAGAAAGCAGCAGGGCCCCCAAACACAGACTCAATTGTGAGGAAGGCTCGCGAAAACCGCTCAGATGTGGTCTGCGTGAGGACATGTGTGAGATGATATGTGTCTGTCTGTATGTGTGAGCGTGTGTTGTGTGGGTGTATGTGGGTGTGGGTGTGTACAAGCGCGTGTGCACGCAAGCAAACTGCGCAACCATAAACCCATTCAGGTGCCGTGTCGTGCTGCATAATGATTGTGCGTTGCCCTCTGTTCTGTCAGGCATTGCTACATAGCACCACCACATTGAGACACCTGTGCACTCCACTCAGGAGCCGTGTCGTGCTGCATGGTATATGTGCATTGCCATCTGTGCCGTTAAGCAAAACTACATGCTACAAGCAACACCACAACAGGTCAGCTGTGCACTCCACTCGGAAGCCATGCTGTGCTGCATGATAAATGTGCATTGCCATCTGTGCCGTTAAGCAAAACTACATGCTACAAGCAACACCACATTGTTTCATCTGCGCACTCCACTTGGGAGCCATGCCGTGTTGTATGATAAATGTGCATTACCATCTGTGCTGTTAAGCAAAACTACATGCTACAAGCAACACCACAACAGGTCACCTGTGCACTCCACTCAGGAGCCGTGTCGTGCTGCATGATAGATGTGCATTACCATCTGTGCTGTTAAGCAAAACTACATGCTACAAGCAACACCACAACAGGTCACCTGTGCACTCCACTCGGGAGCCTTGCTGTGCTGCATGATAAATGTGCATTGCCATCTGTGCCGTTAAGCAAAACTACATACTACAAGCAACACCACAACAGGTCACCTGCGCACTCCACTCAGGAGCCATGTTGTGCTGCATGTAGGGGAAGCGGCGAGGCAGGGATAGACGCTCATGGACAGAGGCCACATTGAGGGTCACACCTGCAGGTCAAAGGCAGCAGTGGCACACTGGTATGGATTACATTTAAGATACAAGTTTCCGTTACAAACAGCAGCACACAGACAACGGGATCAATGACAATGAGCATTGCTGCACATTTCATGATGTAGGTTGTATACGTGCCCGTTTCAAAAAGCACATTTTCAGATCACATCAAAGACAAAGACAGCAGTGGCAGTGGCAGATGGCAATGAGCAGCTCATTGCAATGAGCACGGCGGTACAGTTACTGCGTTACTGCACAACAGTAAAGAAGTTTTGAAAGTGGCACTAAATAAATGTTAAGTGCACCAGCGAGGTTTAAATATAGACAGGGAAGGGGGTACAGTTGCGGCGCGAGGATGGCAGAACCACCAGCTGCAGCGCAAGCATGGCAGAACCACCAGCTGCAGCGCAAGCATGGCAGAACCACCAGCTGCGGCGCAAGCATGGCAGAACCACCAGCTGCAGCGCAAGGATGGCAGAACCACCAGTTGCGGCGCAAGGATGGCAGAACCACCAGCTGCAGCGCAAGCATGGCAGAACCACCAGCTGCGGCGCAAGGATGGCAGAACCACCAGCTGCAGCACAAGCATGGCAGAACCACCAGCTGCAGTGGAAGCATGGCAGAACCACCAGTTGCGGCGCAAGGATGGCAGAACCACCAGTTGCAGCGCAAGCATGGCAGACTGGTTGCGCATTGTGGTTGTGCACTGTGCTGGGACATAGTGAAGCTTTCAAATTGAAATCATATTTGTGCCATCTTTAATTTTGTGCCAAATATGCATGTATGAAATATGATGCGTGTCTACAGGGACCTTGGGGTCTCTTGTTGATTTGTGCCACAAGGAATTAATGCACGGGCGGGTGTAAACAATTAAATAGATTTAATTGATCTTAAATACTTGACCAATATAATAAAAAAATAATAAATTAATAAATTTCAGAAGAAGACATGGGAAAGGACACACAACACACAACGATTGCAACCTTCAAAGGAAGTGCGGTAGTGCGTGTTGTTGCAAGTAGGGAACATGATAATTATATGTCCATGGGTTGAGGGTTTGATTGTAAGAATCCTCGTATGCACGTTTGCAAGCAAGAGTGATGAGGAAAAGCAATAAGAACTGAACAAGGGATGTGGTCTCTCTCATGCAGCAAGCCCCATGACGTTCCCATAATTGAGGTCAGTGAACAAGAAGCTACACTCACCCATACGTAGAGGGTACATCTCTTGCCACATTTGGAGGATGAGCTCAGAAAAAGCAACCCCCTCAGGGCTGATGGGGTCCACCACAAGCACAAACACATATGCGTTGACAGCAATGGGACGCAACCTGCAGGGCATCAAAGGTGTTAAGTGCAGGAATTAATGGGATACAGTCAATTATGAATATAATGGGGTCCACCACAAGCACTAACACATTTGCGTTGACAGCAATGGGACGCAACCTGCAAGGCATCAAAGGTGTTAAGTGCAGGAATTAATGGGATACAGTCAATTATGAATATAGTGGGGTCCACCACAAGCACAAACACATATGCGTTGACAGCAATGGGACGCAACCTGCAGGGCATCAAAGGTGTTCAAAGCAAAAAATTTTGGGATACAGTCGATTATGAATATAATGGGTTCACCACAAGCACTAACACATTTGCGTTGACAGCAATGGGACGCAACCTGCAGGGCATCAAAGGTGTTCAATGGAAATTGTTGGGATACAGTCAATCACAGACAGGTGGTTATAGGGCTCAAGTCATTCAGAAATACGTAATTGCACATGCGTGCACTCACCCACGAGCACGCACACACGCGCACGCGCACACACACACATACACATACACGCACACGCACACGCACATGCACACGCACACGCGCACACACACACACATACACACACGCACACACACACATACACACACACGCACACGCACACACACAAACACGCATACACACATACACACACACATGTTGGCTGCAATGAGACACAACCTGCAGCGTTTATGTACAAAGATGAAGGAGCGTAGTTATGCACAGCAATGGAGTGCAAAGCGGGTAAGTCTGAAGCCTGAACAGCTCAGCACAAACACTATTTAAACTTGGTGGTTGTTAGGCACGTTAGCTCAACAGTTGAAATGCTTTTTGAAGTGCAGACATACACACAGAAGAAGTGATGATTGAAAAAGACACCTGGCCTACTGTGCATTGAGGTTGAAGACAGTTTAAAAGCAACTCAAGCACAAATACTTAGGGTTGGCCAGAACCATATATATCCTGCTTATATACGGTATTTTTGGCAGAGGAACCACCAAATATACGGTCATATACGGTGTATGTTTACGGTTCTGGCCAGCCCTACAAATACGTACACATTTGCGCACTGCAATGCGCACGCAACTTGCAGTGTGCAACACCAATTGTGAATTGAAACATTGCGCTATAAAATGCACAAAGTGGTACTGGCAGTGTACGTCATATTCTTCAGATAGCTCAAGAGAGGCTACATTGCTGTCGTGTTTGTGTGTTTGTGTGCTCTACCCAGCTACCGGAAAGGTAATTGAATTGTTGCAAGCGTACACGCTCAAAAACGAAGATGATATTTTTATGTCTGAAACACAGTCCGACACAACGCAATCAAATACAAAGCAATTAAGAATGACACAGTCCATATGTCCATATACATGGCCGAGCTCGGGAAAATGCCCTGCACCTCAACACTGCTCACAATGAGTAAGCCAAAAGCATTCACAACATATACTATATACTATGAGGACTGCTTGCTTCGAGGAAGGTGTGCTCAAGCACGCTGACGTCAACCTGCTTTGCTCATAACAGCATTTGATTTCACAGGCAAGCGAGTTGACATCAACCTGCTTTGCTCATAGAAGCATTCGAGTTCACAGACGAGCTTTACAGGAACAGTACATTTCTAGCACACAGCAAGCCCACTCCAAACACCCTGCAAGCCTACTTCACACACAAACACACTGCAAGCCCACTTCACACACAAACACACTGCAAGCCCACTTCACACACAAACATCCTGCAAGCCCACTTCACACACAAACACACTGCAAGCCCACTTCACACACAAACATCCTGCAAGCCCACATCATACACAAACACCCTGCAAGCCCACTTCACACACAAACATCCTGCAAGCCCACTTCACACACAAACACACGGCATGCCCTCTTCACACACAGTTCCCCGAGGAGCATGTCTACCTGCCAGGGAACGTGTTCAGCACATCTGACACAGATCTGCTCAGCCGCTGCGTGTACATCTTATCCTTCTCAAGGTTGTTGATGAACACAACGTGGGGGGCAGAAGCCTTTGCTTTGAAGCCTGACAGCCCCAAGTCCAGCCGGACCTCCTTCAAGGAGGCACTCGAGTCTTGGGTGCGCAGCTGCGTGTGTGTGTGTGTGTGTGTGTGTGTGTGTGTGTGTGTGGTTTGAGCGCATGCGCTTGTGAGTTTATGTGTGTGTAGGGGGGGGGGGACTGTGTTACTGAGAGCACGTCAACACAGGCACTAATTGTATGTATGTATGTGTGTGTGTACGTAAAAGAAGGAGTGATCGTTGCTACAAGCTACCTTGTATCATACACTGCAATTAATGTACTTATGACCCTGAGAGTCTGGCCTCACAATTGTTTGAAAACATGGCCTCAACCGCACCACAAGGCTTTTGGAGCAGCTGCTAATGAAAGTCATGCACATGAGGCCAATAGGCTTCCATACAGCACAATGGTTTGAAAACATGGCCTCATGAGGACCACAGGGCTTTTGGGGAAGCTGCTCATAAAAGTAATAAAGTTATAAAGCAATGCTCATCAAAGCAATACAGTAATGCACATGAGGGTAAGAATTTCCATACAGCACAGCACAAATAAAGTAATGCTCATAAGGGCGATGAGCTTCTATACAGCACAGTACTAGTAAATTGATAAACATGTGGGCGGTAAGGTACTATACGGCACAAATAAAAAAAAGTCCACATGAGGGCAATAAGCTTTCATGCAGCACAGCACTAGTAATTGTGTGCACATGAGGAGGGAATAAAGTAATAATGTTATGCACATGAAGTAATAAAGTAATGAAGTAATAAAGTAATGCACATGAGAAAGTAATGAAGTAGAACACATGAGGGCGATAAGCTTCCATACAGCACAGTACCTGCAGCAGCTCCACAGTTTCGTTGGTGGCCAAACCCAGATTGCTGACGGAACCCAGCAGCCGCACCTCAGCACGTAGGCGATCAAAGAAACCTGTGGGAACAGGTGCGAGACAAAGACACTTCAACAAACAACGCACACAACGCACACAATATTGCAGAGTGCCCATTATGTTACGCACACTATGCCTTCAGCTGAAACGCATTCGGCCCTGGATTCAATTGGGCCACACCGTACAAGCGCCTGACCTGACCACACAAGTTGAGAGTCACTCCCTATAGGTGTGAGCCGCTTTCATAGGACCCACGTTGCCAGGGTACAAAGCTCACATGCAAGCTGCCTGGAACACCATCACCGAACGAAATCTTGGCTTGTAGCGCAGCAAAAGCTAAAAGTCAGTTACATGAAAGAGCAGGTTGTTTGTGTGTATGTGTGTGTGTGTGTGAGCGTGTGTGTGTGTGTGTGAGCGTGTGTGTGTGTGTGTCACAAGCCCCTAGTCTCTGGCTACCACTGCAAATCAAGGTCCCTAAATCTTACCGTTAAGGGTTTGTTTACGTCAACGAACTGGCCACACACAAGCTGTGAGTTCCTGAATTGCATCGTACAGTCACGTTGGCCAAAGCCAACAGACAGACTATTCATAGGCTACGAGTCCCTGACTCCCACTGTACCATACAAGTCCAGTTGTCAAAGTCAACAGAGATTTTTACAATCTCCTGGTCTTAGACTCCCACCTTACAAGTCCAGTTGTCAAAGTCAACCGACGGATTTCTCACAATCTCCTCATCTCTGACTCCCACCTTGCAAGTCCAGTTGTCAAATTCAACAGAAATTCTTCATATTCTCCTGGTCCTTGGCTCCCACCTTGCAAGTCAAGTTGTCAAAGCCAACGGACAGGCCACACACAAGCTACGAGTCCCTGAATCTCACCGTACAAGTCAAAGTCATCAATGTCAACAGACAGGCCATTTACAAGCATGAAGTTGGAGCCGGGAGGGATGAGCTGCTGCGTCTTGGTTACTGCGCTGCGCAGGCTGCTGTTCACCTGATCAGTGCAAGAGAAAGGCAACACGAAGCATATTTCGGACACGGTGCAGAGAAAGGCAAACGCAAAGCATGTTTCGGGCACAATGCAGATAAAGGCAACATAAAGCATGTTTCGGACACGGTGCAGAGAAAGGCAAACGCAAAGCATGTTATAGACACAGTGCAAGAAAGGCAAACACAAAGCATGTTTTAGACACAGTGCAAGAAAGGCAAACACAAAGCATGTTTTAGACACAGTGCAAGAAAGGCAAACACAAAGCATGTTTTAGACACAGTGCAAGAAAGGCAATCACAAAGCATGTTTTAGACACAGTGCAAGAAAGGCAGTCACAAAGCATGTTTTAGACACAGTGCAAGAAAGGCAATCACAAAGCATGTTATAAACACAGTGCAAGAAAGGCAAACACAAAGCATGTTTTAGACACAGTGCAAGAAAGGCAGACACAAAGCATGTTTTAAACACAGTGCAAGAAAGGCAATCACAAAGCATGTTTTAGACACAGTGCAAGAAAGGCAGGCACAAAGCATGTTTTAGACACAGTGCAGAGAAAGGCAGATACAAAGCATGTACTAGACACAGTGCAAGAAAGGCAACCACAAAGCATGTTTTAGACACAGTGTAAGAAAGGCAGGCACAAAGCATGTTTCGGACACGGTGCAGAGAAAGGCAGATACAAAGCATGTTTTAGACACAGTGCAAGAAAGGCAGGCACAAAGCATGTTTTAGACACAGTGCAGAGAAAGGCAGACACAAAGCATGTTTTAATACAGTGCAACAAGGGCAGATACAAAGCATGTATTAGACACAGTGCAAGAAAGGCAACCACAAAGCATGTTTCAGACACAGTGCAAGAAAGGCAAACACAAAGCATGTTTTAAACACAGTGCAAGAAAGGCAAACACAACGCATGTTTTAGACACAGTGCAAGAAAGGCAACCACAAAGAATCCTTAAACAAGTAACTAAAAAAACGAGTTGTTGAGCTTTCGTCCCTGCACAGGTTGCTATGTAAGAATTAATAATTAAGAATACACAATCAAGGTTGGCCAGAGCTGTGTGCACAGGCGCGCTATACAAATGGAAGCTTTGCCAACGTTTTGGCAGGGAGAGCTTCAAGTACACTGTTCTGGCCAAAACTACTCATACTCGTACCCATACTCGTACTCATAAAATAATACTCATACTCACTACTCATAATGGTGCAGAATCAACCTTGATCTTAAGCCAACGCAAGACCTGTGCACCAGGGGGCGCACATAGTAGGCATATTTTCTACAAGCACACATTTTGGAGACATTTTCGAAACTGCACGCAGGCACGGATGTGAAGTCATGCTTCTGAGAGCGCCCTTGCTGATTTTTTTATTGCATGCAAAACACAAATGTATTCGCAGACACACAGGCAACCAATTGGTACCAGGGGGAAAAAGCTGTGAAACTAAGGTTTGGTTCGGACACCATACACACTTCCGACACGGTCACAAACTTATGAGTTCAGTGTGAAACACCTGAACTCAGGTTCTTGAAGTGTAGCATAAAGTGAGATGTTCTCACTTTCTGCTTTTCTCCAGTTTCTGCTTCCCTTCTCCATTCTTTTTATTCCTTGGAGAACACAACTCTCTCTTTAGCATACCTCCCCCCCTCCCTCACCTCTTTTCTATATTTTAGTCCTTAGTTTTCTCCCGTTTCTCTGGTTTCTCTGAGTTGTTGTGTTCTCCTTGGTAATAATGTTTCTGCTTCCCTTCTTCATTCTTTTTATTCCTTGGTAATACTGACAGAGCCCTATGCATCTTACGATGCAAGCGAAATAGAACCAAGTGCTTACAAACAATAATCACGACCATTCACACTTCTGACACGGTCACAAACCAAGTGCTCACAAACAATAATCACAAGCATACAGCACCATGAAAGTGCCCAAGAGCGGCGTTAGACTGGCATGCACACCTTTAACCTTGAGAGCAAAAACACCAAGTGACTAGGGTTGGCCAGAACCATGTATATACGGTGAATACACGGTATTATTGGCAGGTCATCAAATATACGGTCAAATACGGTGTAAATGTACGGTTGTGGCCAACCTCTCAAATGACCATGGGTGTGCGTTCACAAATTGGCATGTGCACCTTTTGCATCAAGAGCAGAAACACCAAATGACTGTAGGCATGCATTCAAGAACTGGCATGCGCACCTTTTGCATTAAGAGCAAAACCACAAAATGACTCTAGGCGTGCGTTCACAACTTTGCATGCACACCTTTTGCCTTGAGAGTGAGGAAACCAAGGAGGGGAAGTTCTGGGATATGTCTGCCAGCAGGCGTAGGGGGTCAGCAGCCTGAGTGATGCGCTGAGTGGCTTGCAGCCCTATGTCCTTGAGCTCCCACACCTGTTTGAATCACCAAATTGATACAGAAGCTGTGCACAACCCGTTGATTTGTGTAGTTCCGTGTATCAGCTTGTTACTTTAAATGGCTTGCAGCGCTATGTCCTTGAGCTCCCACACCTGTTTGAATCACCAAGAAGGTAGAGAAGCTGTGCACAACCCGTTTATTTGTGTGGTTCTGTGTATCAGCTTGTTACTTTAAATGGCTTGTTGCCCTATGTCCTTGAGCTCCCACACCTGCTTACACCGCAAGCAAAGAGAAATGCCGTGTGCCAAAGCAACGTACAACGTTTTCACGTCAAAAAAGGAAAGATGATGAATGAATGGAGACCAGGAAAGTCTCAGCCTTGGCCAGCATGCGACCGTACAAGCTCTATTAAAACACACCAGGGTGCTACAATAGCAACGAGACAATGGTTCAACAGTCAATTTGCCTGGATTACCTTGTACCTTAAATACCTCCTCTTTTTCTTCCGCGGACAATAGAAGGTGTCATGCAGAGCAACGAGCTTCAACGAGACAATGGTTCAACAGTCAATTTGCCTGGATTACCTTGTACCTTATACAACTCCTCTTTTTCTTCTGCGGACAACAGAAGGTGTCATGCAGAGCAACGGACGTTGCTGCTTAATAGGGCACGTGACCAAATGCTCTTGCTTCAAAGCTCGGCCATTGACCAGATTTCAAGGCACACCGCACTACAACTCGCAAGCATTAGGTCACAAAACTACCGAAACCATCTCATCTTCTGTGTCTGCAGACAGCAGATGTTCACGCAGGATGAGAGCTGAAGACAGCAGACAGGATGAGAGCTGAAGCAGGCCTCTCAATAATACAAGTCCTCTCGACATTTACAAGTCCTCTCGACATTACAAGTCCTCTTGACATACAAGTCCTCTCGACAATTCAAGTCCTCTTGACAATACAAGGCCTCTCGACATTACAAGTCCTCTCAACAATTACAAGTCCTCTCGACAATACGGTCCTCTTGACAACACAAGGCCTCTCAACACTACAAGTCCTCTCAACAATACAAGTCCTCTCAATAATTACAAGTCCTCTCAACAATACGGTCCTCTTGACAACACAAGGCCTCTCAACATTACGGTCTTCTCAACATTACGGTCCTCTCAACAAAAAAAGTCCTTTCAACACTACAAGTCCTCTCAACAATAAAAGTCCTCTCAAAAATCACAAGTCCTCTCGACAATACAAGTCCTCTCAACAATAAAAGTCCTCTCAACACTACAAGTCCCCTCAACAATACAAGTCCTCTCAACCATACAAGTCCTCTCAACAATACAAGTCCTACCAAAAATTACAGGTCCTCTCAACAATACGGTCCTCTTGACAACACAAGTCCTCTCGACATTACAGTCCTCTCAACAATACAAGTCCTCTCAAAAATTACAAGTCCTCTTGACAATACAGGACACGAGCAAGAAGCCCTACCCTGGCTTAAATGGCTCCTTGGAACCCTACCTTGACTGCCTCCTCTTCTTCGTCTGCAGACAGCAGATGGTCACGCATGGTGAGCAGCTCCTCTTTCAAAGCAGGTTTGCGCGTCACCAGGACGTCCAAGTCAAAGCCCCCCACTTGGCCCAACTTTGCAGAGCCGTGCTGCGTACGGTGAAAAAATAGGGCAGGCCACGTTTTCAGCACTGGGCATCAACAATCGATCGTGTGTTGAAGGTAAAGCACCCCACTTAGCCCAGCTTTGCAGAGCTGTGCTGCATACGGTCCAACAAGGGCAAAGAAAACTTCATCATTTTCTTGCAGCAGCACAGCATTTATGGAGCGTTGAGCTTCTTGCAGCAGCACAGCATCTATGGAGCGTTGAGCTGCAACGATAGGGTGTCAAGCCAAAAATTGGCCCAGCTTTGCAGTGCTGGGCTGTGCTCGATTAAAAAGGGGGACCCAGCAAAGGCAGCAATATGTCACAGAAATGTATCATAGGGTTGGTGAGAATTACACTCAAAAGCACGCACGCGCACAAACACAAACACACACACACTCATACACACACACTCACCGCGCCTTCTTCCTCCTCAGTCCCTCTACCCTCTCCTCCCCCGCCCCCCCCTTTGCTCTTCCGCTCTGCATCCCTGTCTTTCTCGTCCATAGCACTGTACTCCGTGTTTTTCAACACCGCCTCCACGCCATACCCAGGCAACAGCACGCGCTCCACAGTGCCCATGAACGCACATGCGCCAACCTGATAGGCACGTGTGTGCATGCATGCATGTGCGTGTGTGTGTGTGTATATATGTG
>Ga0307968_1002310_pt1 | contig 15835 bp, 16 predicted proteins | sample OrgLakmetagen650_FD_201834 | JGI IMG/M metagenome (GOLD analysis project Ga0307968, IMG submission 201834) | Saline water microbial communities from Organic Lake, Antarctica - #650 | ecosystem: Environmental > Aquatic > Non-marine Saline and Alkaline > Saline | place: Antarctica: Organic Lake... | reverse complement strand
CTCTCTCTCTCTATATCTCTCTCTCTCTCTCTCTCTCTCTCTCTCTCTCTCTCTCTCTCTCTCTCTCTCTCTCTCTCTCTCTCTCTCTCTCTCTCTCTCTCTCTCTCTCTCTCTCTCTCTCTACCTACCTACCTACCTACCTACCTACCTACCTACCTACCTACCTACCTACCTACCTACCTACCTACCTACGCGCACACACCCTGTACAGGGCTGGCAATATCAGTGCCCACCAGCTGTTGCTCGTTTGCTCACTGCTGCTTTTGCTAGGTGAGTCAGCATGTCCAGCTGCTGCCTGCTTTGAAGTCGACGCGTGGTAGACTCGGCATACGACCACATTGTTAACATGAGCTCTCATCGTTCTTTCTTTCTGGAGTTGCAAAGCAAACGGGGTGCGGTTTGGGCGTGTACTTCCAGAACTGTGGTCCCAGTTTGCAAGAGTATACTGCAACCATTTCCAGCACTGCAGCTGTTACCTTGGTTAGGCGCAATGCAAATATATGTGCTGCGCTTCAACCTTGTCCAAATCTGGACATGCAAAGTGCAAAGCTTATTACTCACATGAGCACACACACATACACACACACACGCACACACGCACACACACACACATACACACACATACGCACAGTGTCCTGAGGCCTTGCGGTGTTGCTCGTTTCAGGGCAAGGGCCATTGCTTACAGCATCAATAAAGCAAACATCAGCAAACTCTGAAGCTCCCAGATTATTTGCCAGTGGCATCCAGTGGCGCAAACGTATGCCACGCAAGCCTTCACCCTGTTTCAAACACCGCGACTGCAGGGTATGCCACCTGTGCCCTACTGGGCAACCATCTGCTAGGGGGCTCGCTGGTGAGTATTATACACAGCAAACTTTATAACCTCTTATCCGCATTCGCTACTCTGATTATTCTGATAATAGTACATCACAGGAAACCTTGCCAGACTTGTTATGTCACAGACAGGCAACGCAAACACACACGACCACATGCTCTCGCACACACACACACACACACATATATAACCCGTGCACACACACATACACGCATACACACATAGGCAATGCATACGTAGACACACTCATCCATACGCGTGCATACACTCTCAGGCCCGTGGACTTCGTCAGGGCGTGCTGCTGGTTGGGGGTGTGTACCTGCTCTCACCCTTAATCAAAACGCTCGCCGCTACGGTCAGCGCAGACAGCATTGTGGCCTTCACGAGCGTCCTGCTGTTGGCCCATCTCTTCCTTCACGACTACAAGTGAGCATTGCTGTTCTTTGCCACCAACTTTGCATTGTGTGTGTGTGTGTGTGTGTGAGCGTGTATGTGTGTTTGCGCGAATATGTGTGTGATATGATAATCGATGCATATCTGGTCAAACACAAAGGTAAGGTGTGGCATGGCAACAAAATTCAGCAAAGGCCCCCGCAAACAAATCCGTCTTTGATCTCTGTCTCATTTGCATGTAGTGCTCGAGACCCTTTCTTCCCCTGCTTCTTTATATTGCGTTCCTGCTCTCTCTCTCTCTCTCTCTCTCTCTCTCTCTCTCTCTCTCTCTCTCTCTCTCTCTCTCTCTCTCACACACACACACACACTCACTCACACACTCTTACTCTTTCTCTCTCAGCACGGCTTGCTGTTTTACTGACTTCCTTTGTTTAAATTTCTCTGCACAGCTTAACACGCAAGCCCCCAGATTTGGTGGGGAAGACTCACGGCACTTCGGGCCAAAGTGTCTCATTTTCCTTAATTGATGCAGGGAGTGTTTTGCTGCCTGCGTAGTTTTATCTTTTCTTTTCCTTCCTGACTGCCTCCCTCTTTCCTTATGATGTTTTTATGTGCAGCTTTGTAAATAGCGTGACGGACTGCTTGACTGGAACCCTCTCCCTTGGAGCTGCCATGCTAGCAGCTGTGCTCATCTCCAGCCTCATGGCCTCTGAGCTACATGTGGTACGCCTTGCTGTGTGTCTGTGTGTGTGTGTGTGTTGTGTGCGTGCGTGTACATGTGAATGTATGCAAGCTTGTTTTTAGCTGTTGCCTGGGCTGGCGCCCTTTTTAAAGACTCACTGTTCTTTTTTCTTGAACTGTTTATTCTACACCTACTTACGTGCTGTGTCATCTCATCATTGAGTCTTCTGTAGGTCTATGACAGCACAGTTGTTGTGAAGCGTGACAGTACTGTATGTTATTAAAGACACGTACACACACAATACACGTGTACGCGCAACACACAAGCCCGTACAAATTAGCACAGACACAAATACATGCAAATGTCTGTGCAGTTTGCTCAAGTGCTGCTGTCCTTGGAGCTCTACCTTCTGTCCCCATATGTGCGCCGCTACATTCATGCAGGTGTGTGTGTATATGTGTGTATGTGTGTGCGATGTGTGACAATGGTCAGTTGAATCATTTTGTTCAGTGCATGGTAAAGAGCAGTGGCGTGGGATGGATTTGACATGCCCCAAAATTCAGAGGCGTATCTGTGCTTCTTAAATCGTGGGAAGCATGCTTTAATGCAAGTGTGAGTTGGGGATAGGCTGGTATGGATAACAGGATCTGTAGTTCCTCAGCTGATTCATGCATCGCATAAAAGGGTAGGGCCTTAGCGTGTAATTTATATCAACAATACCTATCTTCTAATTACTTAAAAGCCCCAGGCACGAGTTTTTGCCGGCACAAATATTTTGGAACAGGTTGCCTGGCAAACTTCCTGCGTTATGTAGCCTTCAATGCATTTGCCACAGTTAATTATGTAGGGAGCGGTTCTCCCTTTCTGTGTGAGTTTTCTCTTGTCAGACTGAAGTGCATTCAAACAACACAAGATCTTCTCCATTATCGACAGTGCTCCTGATAGTGTCACTGTCACACAGTATGGCCACTGGCCACATTCCAAATCTCACTTCAATGACCAGCTGGACCATCCTCTAATAAAGTCACTGTAATACATTTCTTTCCCCTAAACTCCTACTCCAGCCTCCACCATGGAACCTTAGTACATCACACATACACAGAACCCTCCCCCCCCTTAGCCAATTACAGCATTTACCACCTGGCATTGGACAAGTCACTGCCATGCACCTTTGTCCTTTACATGACAACCCTAGCTGTTCAGAGTGTTCTATAGGCTGCCACCGGAGTATCCTCACGACCCCTCCCCACCCCTTTGCCAACTCCAGTCTCCATCACCGCGCACCTGGTCGTTACCTTCTTGCTAGCTGCTGTGGCCTTGGCCCTTCTCATGCCCCTATCCACGGGCTTAGCAGGTGAGCGCGCTTCCTCAAAATTTGCTACCATGCATCGCACACACATAGCAGATGGGGTGACACGTTTTGAGACCTGATGCTGCATCAATGCATTTGTCCATCAACGCAGTAGCCTTTCTCCTGCGCTGGTATTGAACAAAGATGCACTGCTGCTCCTGACGCTGTTCTGCAAATTGCATCTCCAAGCTCCTTCCCAGAAGCGTGCCATGCAACCTCGCAGCCAGCCTGTTCAGGGACCTCAACGAATTGACCTGGCCCTCTTTATCTCCCTTAATTCTACTAGGTCTGGCTCTTATTGAGCCCGATGCTCCTTATTCAACCTCTGTTCTGCGCTCACTTAAAGCCTCTCAATCAAAGTCCCATCCTTATTATTCCCCTGCCCCTTGCTTGTTTCGGTAGGCACGACTTCCAAAACGGCTGGGCTGTTCCTACTGCATTGTACCGCTGAACTTCCCCCACCTTTTCAGCTCCTTCAGGCTCTCTGCCTCAATGAAGCAGCCCTGGTCACACTTCATTTCATTAAGCCCCCCCCTGCTTTTCTAAGCCTGCAGCCTTGTGCCACCTGGGTGGAAGGCTTTCTTCAGTTAAAACAGTCTGTTCTAAAAGTCAGTAGGACACTACACTTTGTGGCACAGATCCGTGCATTGCTGGAGCAACTGAGGTCCCTACAGCTTCAAACAGACTGCCTTTACTTTGTCTCAAAATCCTGTGAAAATGGTGTAACACATGGTACAGATGCAAATAGAGGGTTTCCTTTCATCTTCACTTTTGTGCGTGCAGCATCCCTGCTGGCTTCTGTGCTCGCTGTGTCGTTCCTCTTCCCATGGCAGCTAGTGAGCATTACAAAATACAAAGCAAAGATCAACGGCCCCTGGGATGAGGCAGTGCCAATCATACCTAAGGAGCTGCGTCTGCCTCTGTTGCCTAATGCCCATGTTTACCAGCACAGGCCGACAAGAAGCTTTGAAGGCGAGTGTGAAGCAGATTGAGGTGGTGTTTGCAATTTTTGAAAGAGAGAGAGAGAGAGAGAGTGATAGATAGATTTGGTTTTGTACGACTGGACACGTCTTCTTTTTAGTTCTATTTCGCTTGCATCGTGAGATGCATAGGGCTCTGTCATTATTGCCAAGGAAAACACAACAACTCAGAGACACCAGAGAGACAGGAGAAAACTAAGGACTAAAATATAGAAAAGAGGTGAGAGAGGGGGGGAAGTATTCTAAAGAGAGAGTTGTGTTCTCCAAGGAATAAAAAGAATGGAGAAGGGAAGCAGAAACCGGAGAAAACCAGAAAGTGAGGACAACTCACTTCATGCTACACTACAAGAACCTGAGTTCAGGTGTTTCACACTGAACTCATTTATGAGTTCCTGAGCCACATTGATTTTAGTTCCTTTCCAGTGGTAGAGAGTTGCATGGTAACTAGCTACATAGACGTTGGACCCACAATTACCTTGATTCATTTAAGAATTTGTTTCTACTGTAATTTTTTGGGCGTGTTTACATAGGTCAAGGGGAGATAGCACACTCCCTACTACGAGCTTGTACTGTGTTTTTTCATTCAGCTGGTAAACAACAAATAGCTTTCCCGTTTTTGTTGCCTAATTGTTTTTACTGTGGCTTAATTGCCCCCTCTATTTTATTGCCGCTTGTGCAAGCATTGGCTTAGAGGTTTATAACACTTCTTTTTTACCCGGGACTTATGGCTGCAAATCTAGCAACCCACACCAATGAACGTGGTCAGGCTAGACGTTTTTTAGGTTGATGACTAAAAAAGTTGCAACCTGCTATTGATTAATGATATCAGGAGCTACTGCTATCAATAACAGATATTTATGACTAAACTCTTCACAATAAAAAAAGTCTCGTTTTGGGGCCCGCTTTGGGAGCGGCTGCGCACTTTGCATGCACAACACCAATAATTGAGACAAGAAATGTGTACACTTGGGACAAAAACGACAAGGCTACTCCCACCCGTCTGGATCCTCAAAGTCAATGTTGTTGGCAATCTCATCAATACGTGAAACCACTCTGTCTTGTACTTCATCCCCATGTCCGGTCGCCACTCTTAGCACATCAGACCTGAAAGGCAGTTAGCAGGAAAGGCAGGTGTTCAAGCCAATACATTAAATTAATTAATAAGAGTGTGACATTGCCTGCGTAGCTTTTCAGTGCAGGAACGCAAAGTAAGCAGTTGACATCATACGCCTGCAAGCCTTCCTCTCCTTACAGGGTAACGTCATCTAAATCACAGCTCAATAAACTCACTCATTGCCACGCATCACTCACAGCATCTCTTCATTCCCCAAGATGTCCACATGCTGCCCTGAGGCAGGCCCACCCCGAGATAAAGGGTTCAGCAGACCCAGCTCCACGTGCTTGTACTCCTGCAAACATACACGATTTAATCGCAGTGCCACTTTCTGTCAAGGACCAGAATAAATTACATTCTGCAGCATACTTGGCCTGACTTGTCCCCTGCTTAAGTAACCAGCCCCGCAACCGTAATGCGCTCATCAACACGTAGGAACAGTTCCACCCTAGCAAGAATGCATTGCAGCGGCTGCGAGATATTTGCTTTTGTTGCTGTATCTCCAACTAGTCCAACAATTCAGTGCTAGCGCTCAGTTTGATTTTTGCTTGAATGCCTGAGGGAGGGATTATGGCAACACATACTGAAAATGTGGACTACACCCCGTAAACGCCCAAAAGAAAGCTAGGTTCTAGGATTACAGCATGCACGCACCCTGGAAATAATCTGCATGCCAGCAGGATTCAGGCGTTTGCTGCGCCAGCCTCGATGACACACTGCGTGGTGCATCCATGCATGTGTGCATTAATGAAATAGTGCTGCAGTATCTTTAAAGCGCGTGCAGCATGATAGCAGACCAGTTACGCACACAGCACACAACAACAACGTGACCACAATAGATAAAAAAATCCACAATGTAAAAACGTGAGAGTTGGCACAATTATGCAGAGAGTCAAAGCATGTTTACGACACCATCAAATTTGGAAAGGAGCCTGGAAGGAGGACTGCACCACCCAAATGCAAGCTTGTGCAGCCAAGGCATGGAGTGGGCATGCAGCTTGCTTGCGTGAATCTGGGATTTTGATTCGAAGCAATATCAGTGCTGGAAACCCGAGTACCGAGGAAAAGTTCTGTACTATGGTTGTATAGGTGCAAAAGGAACAAAGAAAAACACACACACACACCATGAAACACCCATATGGTGCCATGAAAGACTTACTGAGGCCAAGGCTGATCAATGGCACTGTGATATCGCCGTCATCCTGCATTTGGATGCCGCTATCCTGCAAGGGGGAAAAACATGTGCGAAATGTCTAGAGCACTCACAGGAAGGCAGCAACACCTGAAGCACACAACACAGGCTGCACTTCCGGCTGATACAAAGAGAAAGAACTGCACAGACAGTGAGGACCACTCCCCACATCAATTAAGGAATAAAGTAAACAAGACGAGCAATCTGGCTGCTTAGCGGCCAGACTGCTGTGACCATTGCAGTGTATAAATGATATTTGGTTGCGCTGTGGTACACAGTTTTAATTATTATGGGCAGCCACCCATTCACAATATCAAACAACTGAATATATGCTGCTGAGCAACCTACATTAACTATTTTCCGCAGTTCCTGACATGCAAAAGCAACGGGGCAGTGGACCATCTGACCCCAATAAACAACAATGGCGACCTTATGCTTACCAGGCCCTTTTCTGGGTCGTGCACTTCAGTGTTGATGCGGAACTGGTCTGTACTGCCTTGAGGGAACTGGTAGCTGGCATCGCTCTCACAGCTTTGCTCGCTGCCGCTTTGAGAGTGGCTGCAGGAAGGGCATCAGGCAAAGAGAGATATTTGTTGAAAACGTTCAGATGTTAAGCTTGCTCTCACAGCTTTGATTGTTTGCTCTAAGAGTGGCCGCAGGATGGACAACAGGCAAGGAAACTTAATTCGGAACGGACAGCTCGCGTCTTCTAGGAGGAAGGAGGAAGAGCTGAGCTACAGACACCAACGTGTCAATGAGACATTACTTTGTCAATTTTACTACACGATTTGTCAGTTTTACTACTTGATGCTGTGAAACCATAATACCAGAAATTTGTGCAGATCAGAATCTGCTTCTACATGATGAAGCTCACAATGCGGTGTACGTTTTTGTGCTCCAGTATGTGTTTGAGGTAGTACCTTGGTGCTGAGATCTGTAATGCCTGCTCATGCTACTGCAGTGCCTCTTTTCGTCTCCTTATACAACTTCTTGACTGCACCCCCATTGTGTGCTCTTCCTGTCATCTATAACTAGACATACCTGTTCCTAATGACCCCTACACATGTGCGTGTGTGACTATGTGCGTTTCTTCATGCGCCTGAATGCACATGGCAGGTTTTATTACCACGCATACAAACGAAACAGCCTTCCCTGTTATTTCCTTCTTCACCCACCCCACCTTACAACCCACACCCGCTGCTGCAATCCTGTTGCGCTTGCACGTGACTTGCTGATGAAACAAATCTCAAAAAACAGATGATACCTTTTCACCACGGCTTCCACTAGCTGCTGCAATTCCTGCTCACTGGCAGCAGGTGAGCTTGTGTGTGTGAAACCGTGTGTACACTCACTATGGTTTGTGCTCCCTACTACACCCAGAAAGGTGCATGCATGCACTCTCGCTATGGCATGTGCTCCCTACTACACTCAGAAAGGTGCATGCATGCACTCTCACTATGGTTTGTGCTCCCTACTACACTCAGAAAGGTGCATGCACTCTCACTATGGTTTGTGCTCCCTACTACACCCAAAAAGGTGCATGCACTCTCACTATGGTGTGTGCTCCCTACTACACCCAGAAAGGTGCATGCACTCTCACTATGGTTTGTGCTCCTTACTACACCCAGAAAGGTGCATGCACTCTCACTATGGTATGTGCTCCCTACTACACCCAGAAAGGTGTATGCACTATGTACCTGCTGCTGCAAGAGCTGTCGCCAGAGAAGTTGCTGTTCATTGTTTTGCCTGGCGTCCACCCGTCCGGGTGGGTGTAGTGGTAGGAGCGCTCGGTAGGGATTCCATTTCCTGACGAAGGGTGTTAGCCGCATAGGTTTAACCAAAGGCACGGTTGAGAATGTTTATAGGTTTGCAATTAAAAGGTTGAGAAAATGTCAGAAGGTAGGGTTAAGAATGTGTGTTAGGAAGGCCATCGTCACAAAGGGCCAGGGCAGTTAGATTCTGCAGATCAGCTTGCATTGAGGTTGGAGCACTGGAATGCAAGCAGCAGGTCTTCCAATCTCAAGATCTTCTGGTTGCATTGTGCCTTTAAATTGTGTATGAGGTTCATTAGGGCAATTCAGCACCACCCCTTGTTAATTACGTTCTCCTCAATGCTTTCCTTGTTTTCTATTCTCTGCTCATTAACAATGGAGAAGACAGGATAATGCAGCAGGCATGGAATCTACTTTACGCGCTTTAGGTCTTGGTAATAGGTAGAAGGGGGTGTAATTTTAGTCAGGCGCTGCGTAGCACACATTTGATCACTTACCATACATGCAGTAAATCTTCATCGAAGGTGCAGGTGGCAGAGGTGTGGTGAGTGCGTTAGGGAACAGGGCCAAGCGCTCAGGCATGGTTTTGCGCATGCCTTCTGGGGTCCGGGACCCAGCCGCCGCTGACTGTGCCTATATATCGTGTATGTTATGGTGTGTGTGTATATGTGTGTACGATCATGTGTGTTGTGGTGTGTGTATATGTGTGTACGTACATGTATGTGTATGTCTGTGTCTGTCTGTGCGTGCGTGTGAGTATGCCATCATTTGATCAGTGCTTTTGGACAAGCACCTCGTCTTGCACGCCTGCTTTGCGCCTAGAAATGATCCTCTGTCAGACTTCTGTGCAACGCAGTGTGCAAATCCAGGGTTGTAGGGCTTTCTTCATCATTTTTTGTGCTCACCGCGGTACATGTACAAAGTCCTTCCTAGCTGTGCTTTGATCATGAAATGTGATAGGATAGCATTTGAATGCCTATCCACCATGCATTGCAGAAATCAAACACGTCATCCACACACCTGCTGAACCGTGCCAGCAATTCGACGTAGGATGGTATCCGCGATGGAGGCGTTGGCGCCACCTGGAATAGAGTGTGCCAAACACCAGAGGGACTATTCGGGCTGAAACGAGAGGTTGGATGGGGGTTCATCTGAAATGCATCACGGAGAAGCATTTCAGAACAATCACCTGCAAGCAGTGCTTGCCATGCACAACGTGGCCGACGTGGTTAAGCACACACAACCGTACTTACCAAGCACAATGAGCCCACTAATTATGCTATGGTAAAGAAAGGGGCGCTAAGCTGCCGTATGGAAGGACATGCGGACTTGCCAAAGTTAAAGTGTGCTGCCTACAACCGACCTTTCAAACGTATCCTTGTAAACACGTCAGGTGTACTGTGTTGTTTGAGAGTGCGTTAGATGTCACTGATGAAGAACCTTGTGATTGAATTACCGATGGCAGGTCAATTTAAGGCTGTGCACTCTGCCAACCACAGTGCCTCTGGTACAGCGTCAGTGACGCTCTATATTTCTCTATATCACTCTATATTATATTGTACATGATCACATCGTTAAGCATGCTTAGAGTGTTGGCGGTCAAAGAACAGCTCAGTTGCAAACACATGCAGCACAAGCGCATCATCACATGGCACGATCGCCTCACAATGACAAAGCTACTCACTGATATTTGGGCGCAGTGCACGGTATGGGCAAGGAGTGCAGCGTACGCAAGAGCCTTCAAGCAAGTGCTGCGCAAAAGCATCCCTAATGCCTTGTGCTGTGAGTGTTGTTTGGTATGACTCCAAAGCATAGCGCAGAGAGACGCACAACAGAGCTCTTCTCAAGCAAATATACAGCGAAACACAACACAACAGCAGCAGCAGCAGCAGCAGCAGCAGAGCCGTCCTCACCTTGCGCAACGCTTGAGTGCGTGTGTACGGCTCCCCACTCAGAGTAGTGCTCTCTGTATCGAGGACCTGCTGCTTCTAAGGCAGCGTCAATGGCTTGCCTGACGTCCAAAGATTGAGCCTGAGTGTGTGTGTAAGTGTGTGTGAGTGTACGTGTGTGCGTGTGTGTGTGAAGTGTGTATATGTGCATTTGAGCACCAGCTCCACTCACACAAAATCTCCAGTTTGCCCCTTGCAATAGTATCACAGCGATTTAAAACCCACTTTTGTTGGTCTGCACCAACTTCTTCAAACAACAACGTGACTCACGCAAACTTGACAGCTGCGCCTCACAAAATAAGCCATCCACACATCAGCCTGCATTAACCACGACGCTTAGGCTATTCCCTCTCTTAGCAGGCTTGTGTCTTTCCTTTTCTTGGCCGGGCTAAATATGCAGTGCACATCTCTCAACTCATTTCGTCAAGTCATCTGGCTTGAAAGCGAAAGCAAAATTCATTACACAAACGCCAGCTCAATTTTTGCCAGATATGGTTGAGGAGCCTCATCCTTTCATATCAGCAACCCTTTGCGTGCCAGGCACAATGAGGTGCTGCCTCATCCTTATAAAAGCAGCCACTTCTTCCTTTGTGTTTTCAAAGAATGCCTGAAAAGCCTTGTCCTTAGGTAGAAGCAAATCTCTCTATATTTATGCCTAGCACGGCTAAGAAGCCTTGTCCCTTACGACGCAGCAGTTTCTTGCCATTGCTATGCCAAGGACTTGCAAAGAGGATACCCAAGACAGATCTAGCCTTGCCATATGTTATCTTGCCGTGCAGAAGCATGCATAGTACAATCCACACTCAGCCTTGCCGTTTCCTGTTTTGTCAAGCAGACACGAGCTCTTACAATCCATGCCTTACTGTAATCCGGAGCTCATACAATCCATGCCTTACTGTAACCCGTCTTGCCAAACAAACGCGTGCCTTTACACCTCTACACCTTGCCATATCAAGTCTTTCCAAGCGAACGCGTACCTGAGACAAGTCCAGCAGCTTGCCAGCGCTGCTGTCGCTGAGAAACCACTGCCGCAGCGTGCTGCTTATGCCACTCACAGCACTGCTGTATCGGTTGACGGCAGACGCCCCATCATTGCCTTCACCTTCTTCACTGCTATTACCAGCACCGCCGCCAACGCTGCTGCCGCTGCCACTACTACTGCCATTGCTGCTGCCACTACTACTGCCACTGCTGCTGCCCCTACTGCCACTGCTGCTGCTGCTGCTGCTACGGTTTCCGTCCTTACCTCCATCATTCCCACACCGGCCTGCTTCATCAGCAGCACCCCCCTCTTCTGCTATCCCACACCTACCCCCACCAGCATCAGCACTGGATGCCTCAGCAGAGACACCCTCACCAGCACCAACACTAGCACCAGCCCCAGTTCCTGTTCCTGTACCAGTACCAGAACCAGCACCAACACCAGTACCAGCGGTGTCAGAATCAGAGCTCCGCAATGGCCGCGTGCTTGGTTCATCAGTGGGATGAAGCTCCTCTTTATCCTGATCACTATGCCGCACTGCCTCACGGTATCTGTCGGGGTGAGTAAGGTGCATAGGGTCCGAGGCCATACCTGTGCCGCCACGGTTTCCTGTCTGTGGGTATAAGAAGGGAAAAGATAGGGACGCTTGGCTACATTTGAGAGTAAAAAGGGTCAGTGAGGTGCATAGGTTCCGAGGCCATGCCTGTGCCACCACACAACTGCTTGCCTGCGTGGATTAGATATAATTGCGACACTGTAAAGCAGTGAAGAGTTGATTAAAGGATTGTCCAAAGACGTGTCTTTGCCACCATATTTCATACTTCCCTGTTTGTACACAGCACTATGCTCATTCATAAGTTGAAATGTTTCAGGGCTGAAATATGGAAGGGTTTTTCTTGAGCAGAAAGAGGCAGAAGGGCCATTGAGCAAAGTGAAGCAAAGCCATTGTCTGCACATGTTTGCTGCTTCCTTTTTTGCACTGAAAATCTCTCTCTCTCTCTCTCTTCTCTCTCTCTCTCTCTCTCTCTCTCTCTCTCTTTCTCTCTTTCTCTCTCTCTCTCTCTCTCTCTCTCTCTCTCTCTCTCACACACACACACACACACACACATACACACACATACACACCTAACAAAGGTGTCAGTGTCAACCACTTGAGTCACATCACTCAGCGGTTGACAACCAATAAGGGCAGCGACTCGTGGCAAGACGTTTTTCCCAAACGTGGACCCTGGTGAAAGCATGTAATCAAACTGGAGCCTGTGCAACATAAGTGTGTGTTGTAAGTTGCGGGGATCCCGTTAAAACTGGGACCTGGGCAACAGAAGCACGGCTTGACTAAAGGTGAGCCTAAGCTTCCTCCGATGCTTTTTGCGAAGCATTTCGAACAAGAGTTTCCTCTTGGTCAAAGAGGAGCATGTAAACTCCACTGGCAGCCTGTAATCCTTGTTGTGTGTGATATGGTCAGGAGTGGTTTGAGCCGTAAAAGCAGGTGAGAATAAATGCTGCAGCGAGCTAGATTTTTGGTGTGATAGCCCAAACTGTATCCACATACCTTATGTGACTGGCAATCATGGATTCCCTAAAACACTTGCACTCTTGCACTTATACTTTATGCTGCTGTGCAATGTACACGACTGTACGCAATTTGCTGCCTTGTTGGCGTGGGGTGTGGGGAGTGCTTCCACTGCTTGTGCAGCTTTTTCTTTCTATAAGTGCATACTGGATATAAGCACATCGCTCTGACCAGTGCTGATGGTTTCTTAGTATCATTGTGCACAGGTTATGCGGAAAACAATAACATTGGCATTGAAGTCTGTTAAAGGGACTATGTATATGGAAAGGGTGTGGCAGGTACTACCCACATAATTGTTGTGCGTGTATATGTGTGTGTGCGGAACTGTTTTGTGCCTTGAGAGAAGGCCACCACAAGTATGAGTCAAGCAGAATTTGATTCTTTGCTGAATGACAATAATCAGCGCGCAACAATGATAGGCCCGATCTAGATTCATAAATTAGCACAAAATAACAAGGTTACCAGGAGGCTGTAATTATCATAACTTTTTTTGGCGTCACGTGTTGATTGAAATACAAATTACATATTCGAAATCCTGATGTTACAAGTTATAAGCTATTGATAGGTATATAAATGAGTCAATTCTGAGGGGGTTGGGGGGGTCGATTCTGAGGGGAGGGGGGGGCCGGGGGGTCGAGGAATTTTTGTGGGGTGCTCAAGAATTTTGCTAGGTCATTTTTGCAAAATACAAATATATCTTTGGGTTCCTCAGCTCAAGCCCGTTCGATTGGCACCCTTGTTGGGTGAATTGATTAAAGGAGGGGGTCTGGGTGCCTGGTCCCAGACATGCATGGAATGCCCCCAAGCAGGCCGAGGGGGTGTATTCAGGCAAATTACCAGCAATTGATTCCAAACTTGCATTTCATGTATTGCATTTTGCATAAGCTGCATGAATGGGGTAAAAAAGTGCTTTGGCAAAGGTTTTGGCTGAATTTGTGCACTAAACAGGTGGCCAGTGCAAGAGCGTGCACATATCAGTTTTTGCCCTATTACTCTTCAGGCATTAAATTATTTGGCAAAGGAACTGTGCAGGCAGATAGCTGCTTACATTCCGAGCAGATTGACACCCTTTTTATTAGTGTGGGGGGGTCATAAAAAGGGGTGGGGATATTTTGGGCCGGAGGCCCAAAAATTACTTGTGACTGTCAGGAAGTTTTGTAAAACAGCCTGCTGGGGTTACTATATTAAAATTGCTAAGCAGCCAAAAAGCCCCACCAAGGCGGCAAAACCAGGGGAATATAAATAGGAGCATTTAAAATAGACTCTAATGCAGAGAATACAGTTTGCCAGAGGGGATCATGCCTTAGTCAGGAAAAGGAAGCACGCCTTATGCTTTCAGCATGCGTACCCAAAACATGCTGAATGCTGCGCATGCAAAAATACGCACATTACGCACATGCGCATTTGCGTACAAACCAGTGGTTTCTTTAAGGCGACATACCATGTCGATCGACATGAAAACATGGGTTTCGACTTTTGAAATCGACATGAAACTAAGATTCTGGGGTTGCCGACGAGCCCCTGTGTAAAACGGTTCTGTGGCCCAAGAGGGCCTTCAAAGGCCCTCACACACCACAATTTCCATAATATTTTTTAAACATTTGATCATCATGTTAAAATGAGCGATAAACCCCCATCAAAAAATCCTTAAGTTGCGAGGGGGGAAAGTGATGGGAAGCACTTAGGGGCCCGTGGGCCCACAAACAAGTGGTACCTGACGTGTTGCGCACAAGGGTTTACGAGCTCAGCATTATTCAGCGTGGAGTGCTTACCATACCCAGAGGCCATTTTGGAGTGGACGATGAACAACTCAGTTGAAATGGACAGTTTGCCCAACTTGCAATTTCAAACAGACTTATGTTAATGCAAATACGTTATCACAACTCAACATGAGAACCCAATTTCTCAAATTGCCAGATTTGAATGAGACATGAAATCAAGGTTTTCTTAAATCCTTAAAAAGAACACTGGTACATACCAGTGTACACACTTACACACACATGCATGCGCACACACATACACACACCTTTGCTGGAGTGATTGTAGTAACGCGCTTATTGGCTCAGGTAGTGAGTGGTTGAAAACTGCGTGGTGCGCAAGCAAGACCTGGAGGTAGAGGGGGAGACCCATGTTTGGGCATATAAAAATATTTGTCTGAGCAAATCCCTATCTGTGCTTTCAATGCCCCTGCGCAGCTGATGGAACAGACCTGACCTAGACAGAGGACGTTGGCAGTGATTTAGCAAATCCCCTGATCACCGTGTCCTCAAACTCACATTCCAAGTACTTTGCTGTATCTGGTCAGTCTACGATGCAATTTAACATGGGATCTCACCCTGGAGATCCCGCTCCTGGCAAGCGTGGCTGCAGCTTCGTGCGTGTGCTCTCCCATAAGAACAGCTGTGATGGGCTGGCCCAGCTCCTTTGCAGCAGTGACTGTGCAAAGGGTTGAGGGGTTGAGCTTGCCGGTCTGCTGCTCGGCGACAACCAGGGTACCAAGCTGCAGATTGTGTGTAGGTACATGTGTTTTGTGTGTGTGTTTGTGTGTGTGTTTGTATGTATTTGTATGTGTGCGTGTGTGTATATATATGTGTGTGCGTGTGCGTGTGTGGGTATGTGTGTGCATGTACGTGTGTGTGTGCGCGTGTATGCACTTACCCATCTTGCAGCAGCTTTGGATTCTCTGACATGGCGGGAAAAGTTCAAGACCCGCAGGGCAAACATCTAATTATGACCCTGAGAACAAAAAGAAGTTTAAAGATTATAAAATACCGTGGTGCTTGAAAGTATTGCGTCAGTTAGGCCTGACGTGTAGGTGTAGACAGTTTTTGTGTCAGAGAGTGACCACTCTAGAGGGTTACACTGTGTGGGAGGCACGAGAATTAACCAGAGTTGGGGACTTTTCCTAACTCGGTCTGATTTTAAAAGTCAGTGCCTCAGCGTGCCGATTGGCGAGAATGCCTTCAACCCCCAAAAACAGCGAAATGCGCCAATGCCACACAAGTAATATAA
>Ga0307968_1002309_pt1 | contig 15837 bp, 21 predicted proteins | sample OrgLakmetagen650_FD_201834 | JGI IMG/M metagenome (GOLD analysis project Ga0307968, IMG submission 201834) | Saline water microbial communities from Organic Lake, Antarctica - #650 | ecosystem: Environmental > Aquatic > Non-marine Saline and Alkaline > Saline | place: Antarctica: Organic Lake... | reverse complement strand
GTATGTATGTATGTATGTATGTATGTATGTATGTATGTATGTATGTATGTATGTATGTATGTATGTATGTATGTATGTATGTATGTATGTATGCATGTATGTACGTGCATGCGTACATATGTATTTGCGTGTGTATGTGTACGTCTGTCTGTGCATGTGCATTAGTGTGTGTATGAATGTGCTCATGAATATTTCGTGCGTAAATGTACATCCGTACGTAAATTGCACAAGTCTGTTTGCTTTTATTTGCTGACAAATGGCAAAGTTAAACATACTTTAGTTGTTGCCCTCATCTGTGACTCCCGTTCCACACTTAGATGATGATACCTCATATTTTGTGTGTTAGCCTCATCCTCTAAACCAGCAAATGCACACAGGCAAAGAAGGAAGACCCATTTTCCCCTGTTACAAAACCCTACCTCACCAGACGCTTTATAACTTACCCTTAACCCTACTTCATCAAACGCGTTGCTCTCCTCTAAAACCTTAACAAACACTTTGCGTTATCCTTAAAATTTACCTCACCAAACGCTTTGCATTACCACGATCCACACCCATCCCACACCTGCCCTGTACCATCCAGGAATTTCAGCCGCACTAAAGAAAACTGCGCACAAAAGATAGGACTTTTACATTAAACCCCTCACACTGGACTTTTTCCGAACAAGGCGCAACGTAACCTAAAGGGATGTAGAAGGTCTTACCATTCCATTTCTGCTGAGCTTTGCCGCCATTTGGTTCTGAAGCCTGACGGGGCAGTGTAAACCCTCGCCAGCGGCCATCAGGATCAAAGCCTGCACTTCCATAAGCTCACGCATCTCAGGCTGCAATGTGTGCAGTCACAAGTTTGTGTATATGCGTGTGTGTGCGTACGTGTTTGTGTGCGTGTTTGTGTGTGCATTGTTGTGCGTGCATGTGCGTGTCTACGTTTGTTTGTATGCATGCTGCAAGAGTGCACATACAAGTGAAGATAAGTCACGCAAACACTATTGTGCAAGATTATGTGTCAGGACAAAGCGTGTGAAGCTTGAGGAGAAGATTATACCCTTATCATAACAGGCCCCTAATACTTATAGATTAGTTAATGCAACTGCGCTTGGTACACTTACCATTCTAAAGCCTCAGTCCTAACCATCACACAAATCTGTCTTCCTAAAGCTTTTTCTTACTCTTATTTAGATAAGCATGCGAACTTGGGTTTCACAACAAAGCCCCTTGACTAAGTCTCAATTGGTATTAGATAATGTGAACTCTTAATTGAAATGAACAAAGCCTGCAATCCATATTGTTATGAATGGTAACGTATACATCCGCACAAATGCGCATATGCACACTCTCACACACACACACACACACACACACACACACACACACACACACACACACACACACGCACGCACGCACGCACGCACGCACGCACGCACGCACGCACGCAAACACACACACACACACACCCACACACACGCACGCACGCACGCACGCACGCACACAAGCACGCACGCACGCACGCACACACACAAACTTACACACACGCACACACGCACGCACGCACACGCACACACGCATGCACCCACGCACGCACCCACACACGTCCTTACCTGAACACCGTGCATGAGCTTCTCTACCAAGTCTATGACTTTTTCAGCAGGGGTCTCCACGTGGAAACTGTTGTTCCGAGACCTGCTTCCCACAATGTTTGCAGGAGGCAGCTGCTTTCCAGCATCGCGCTTGACCTGAAAAGTAGGCCAGCAGGGGTCGTGTTTGTAGATGCTCGTAGATTGATGACGGGATTTGTGCTGTTTTATTAACTGGCAGCTGTTGCCAGCATTCTGTTTGGCCTAACTGTTACAAACGAGTCCTGCCTCAAAAGTCGCAGGCCTAGCACAATACACTTGAAAAGCGTGTTCTTGGGCAAATATAAAATTTGATGTGCGATCAACACAAACTTCCCACTTGCTAGCTTCTGGTGCGTGCTAACCCCTATCGGTTTTTCAACGGTAGCGCACGCCAACCCGGGACGAGGAAATGGTATTAGGCTCAACATCAATCAGGCCATGATGAAAAGGTGTAAAAACATGCATAATGGTTTGGAAACTGCGGGCTAAGGCGATAACCTCACAGGTGATTTCAAAGCACACAGGTGCCTTGTCATGCACGGTGCCACACAGCGCTGCCACACATACTAACGCAGCTGTCGTACCAACTGGCATCCAGCACTGTCGTGCGTATTGGAATACAGCACTGTCGCGCATGATAGCGTACAGCACTGTCGTGCGTAGCAGCATACAGCACTGTCGTGCGTAGCAGCATACAGCACTGTCATGCGTAGTAGCATACAGCATTATCATGCGTAGCAGCATACAGCACTGTCATGCGTGGTAGCATACTGACTATCGTGTGTTATAGCATCCAGCACTGTCGTGCGTAGCAGCATACAGCACTGTTGTGCATGATAGCATACAGCACTGTCATGCGTAGCAGCATACAGCACTGTTGTGCGTAGTGGCATACAGCACTGTCATGCGTAGCAGCATACAGCACTGTCATGCATAGCAGCATACATCACTGTCGTGCGTAGCAGCATACATCACTGTCATGCGTAGCAGCATACAGCACTGTCGTGCATGATAGCATCCAGCACTGTCATGCGTAGTGGCATTCAGCACTGTCATGCGTAGCAGCATACAGCACTGTCGTGCGTAGCAGCATACAGCACTGTCATACGTAGCAGCATACAGCACTGTCATACGTAGCAGCATACAGCACTGTAATGCGTAGCAGCATACAGCACTGTCGTGCGTAGTAGCATACAGCACTGTCATGTGTAGCAGCATACAGCACTGTCGTGCGTAGCAGCATACAGCACTGTCGAGCGTAGCCGCATGCAGGCACCAGTGTGGGACAAGTCAGCAAGAGAGAGCACGTCAAAAAGCTTAGTAAGTTTCACGTTGAGGAGGCATAAGTTGCCAAGTACAACTCACAAGTGACTCCTCCAGAGCTTCCTCCAGTTTCAGAAATGCTTCCTCTTGTGCTGCTAGCTGTTGCTCCAGCAGCGCGACCCGTGATGTCGACAACACGTTTTCTTCCTGCACAGCGCACGTTGCAGCTTATTAGTCATGCACGTTGCAGCTTGTTATTCATACACGTTGCAGCTTGTTATTCATGCACGTTGCAGCTTGTTAATCATACACGTTGTAGCTTGTTATTCATACACGTTGCAGCTTATTAGTCATGCACGTTGCAGCTTGTTAATCATACACGTTGTAGCTTGTTATTCATACACGTTGCAGCTTATTAGTCATGTACGTTGCAGCTTATTAGTCATGCACGTTGCAGCTTGTTAGTCATGTACGTTGCAGCTTATTAGTCATGCACGTTGCAGCTTGTTAATCATACACGTTGTAGCTTAATAGTCATACCGCATGGTTTACGTGCTGATGCGTTGTTTACGTGCATGTGTGTGTATGCGCGTTGTACTTGCATGTGTATGTATGTGTGCAAGTGTATGTGTGTGCATGTTTTTGTTTGTGCGTTTTGTTTACGTGCATGTGTGTGTATGTGCGTTGTGCGTGTGTGTGTGTATGTGTGCTTGTTTGTATGTGTGTATGTGTGTTGGTGTATGTGTGAGAGCCTGTGGTGTGCGTGCGTTGTGTGAGCGTTTGACGTGCGTGTGGTGCGTGGTGCAAATGCACGTGCAAAACGAGGCGATCGCATCAGCTGGACATCATTAAATGGAAGTGCGTTCAGGGCTCGATTCTGATGCAGCAGCTAACATGACTAGGGAACCTTTAAACACCGAATATATGATCCTGCCAGCCTGCTTTGCCGCCGTCCGATGCAATATGCAACCGTTACAGAAAAAAGAGCAGATCATTGTGCTAAATTTCTTCATGTCTCTCTCATGCCGTGGGCAGTTAGTAGGATCAAACACACTGCATCTGTTTTACAGTATGGGTGTCTGCACCTGGAGTCGAGCCTTGGCTTGGATGGCGTCTTCTGCCTGCTCTCGCAACAGGAGTTGGTCCAGAATGCTAGTGGCGTGCAGCGGGATGTCGGATATGCTCATGCCTGCATCCTGCGCTTGCGTGGAGCAGTTGCATTGAGAGTCTTACAGATGAGTGTACCCATGGAGCATTTTATGAGGGTTTACGACCATTTTTGTGAATACCCTATGACTATACTCGTCAACGACGTTCATGGATCACCAAAGGGAATGGCAGGATGTTGGTGAAGTGCAGCGGGATGTCTGATGCGCTTATGCCTGTGCTGCGTGTGTTCATGTGTGTGTGTGTGTGTGTGTGTGTGTGTGTGTGTGCGTGTGTGTGCGTGCGTGCGTGTGTGTAGGTGTGTGTTTATGGCAGGCGTGCATGCATGTGTGATTATGTGTTTGTGCGTGTGTGTATACGTGTACGGCTAAAAAAAGTTTGCAGCGCGGCATGTGCACGGAGTCATTGCCAGGCAAATTAATAAAAGTATGACGTGCGTGAATATGGTACATGGTCAATTTAACGAAAGCAATTGAGCTTATGCTTGAGAGAGGTGTGCTTGTGGCTTGAGCGCTCCGTTCAGTCAGTGCATGTGCTTGCGTGCGTGCGTACGTGTGTGTGTGTGTGTGTGTGTGTGTGTGTGTGGTTGCTGTGAGAAGTGCATGTGCGCTATGAGGAGGAGTGCTTGCATTTCACTGTGCGCAGCTGAACCCCAAGTGCCTTTGAACAGTCTCACATGCTTTGCGTGTAAATCAAAAGGGTACAGGTTGATGTCGGCGCGCCAGACAAGGTTTCTACGTGCAAAAGTCTTTTGGCCTCAGGCAGCGCAAATGGCAATCCAAAGTTTATCCACTCCAAAACAATCTACTCCAAATTTTAAACAATCTCATTTGAGGAAGCTCCTGTGTTTTCTTCTCTGTTCAGTGTTTACATCAGTGCACCAAGCTCTGTTTCTTACCTATTACCATGAAGCAAGCATTCAAATGCTGTTTCTTGTCTATTTCCATCTAGCTATTTCCATTGAGCTACTTCCATCGCGCTGGTTCTCGTCTACTTCCATGTAGCAAGCAGTTAAATGCGAGAGGAGCCTCTTACAGATTTCATGCAACACTCATGTGTTCTGCAAGCAGGCATGTCCTCTCCACAATTCCTTTCAGGTGCAAATTGATAAGCACACACACACACACACACACACACACACAAATGTGCCGAGCCGTGCATCACATGCTGATACGCACTGTGCATGTTCACCTGCTGATTTGGCAAGGGGCGGTTCTTTCTTGACGCACACTCAAGCACTCAACACACACAAAATTGCAGCAACTGCTCATGACAGCCAGCGTCTCACCTGCAGCTATTTTATTGCCTATATATATGCCTTTATATATTTTATTGCCTTTATATATGCCTATATATATCAATGTAATAGAGGAAACGATAACGCCAGGCAGGCCCTCTCAGCTTCATTTCATTTGTTAACATTCTAGCTGACAAACGTTTCAGTGTGAACAGCTGTGTGTGGGGCACATACAAGCTGCACACACGCACGTCATACCAACACTTACTTGGAGGGAGCTAAGCGAGTGCACACACAGAGTTCCAAGAAACAGCAAGGCAGGCACGCCCGCGCTTTGTGGCACTCCCTCCTCTGAGCCTAAAGCGCCATTTACAATCTTTCCTGCACAGGTCTGCCCGGGTGACATATCCCGCGCTGACGTCCCTGCTTCCCCCTCTCCATTCCTCCTCTTGGAATTGCCTGAGGGAGAAGGATCCTTCAGAGACTTAGGCAGCAGCTTTGCCATGCCGTACGCCTTCAACATGTTACTGCTGCTGCTGCCGCTACTCAAAAACTGTGTATGTTTGTAAGATGTGAACGGATGAGTATGGGGGTGTCATTGACATATAAGCAGGATTTCTGGGCTGGATGCCTTCATCAGCTTGCTTCCGCTGCTGCTGCTGCTGCTGCTGCCCAAGAACTCCTGAGGTGACTTTTTTTTATCCTTTCATTTACTTGTTAATAATCCACCGCCATCTCACGAAACAAACGAAAAAGAACCGCGTACACTTGCTTGTCTTTGCAGTGATCAGCAAACATATCTTATCTTGGTGTAATGCGCTGTATAACCAGCATGCCTGTCAGCCTGTGCACTTGCAAATGTGCACACATATGTGCTTATGAATTTACGTGTGTGTGTGTGTGTGTGTTGTGTAAGTACATTTGTGTGTGACCACATTATGAGCAATATAACAGGCACACACAAACCTGGGATGATTTGGCATTATGATGTTTGATGGGCGCAGAGAGGGACCCCTTCGGGCCTGTAGATCTGGGACTGCTGCCGTCCCTGAAGCTGTTGCCTGCAATGGTTGAATCCTTACCAGCTGAACCAATATTGCCATGCGTGCGTATTTATATGTGTGTGTTTTATATATTCGTGTGCGTCAGTTTGTGTTCACGTGTTATTGTGTGAGATGGAGTGTGCGCATGTGTACGCACGCATGTGTATGTGTGTGTGCGCGTGCGTGCGTGTGCTTGTGTGCGCAAGAAAGAGGTGTGAAGATGAGAAAGCAAACGTAACGTTGGACGTGTCAGACATCTGGTAACGACCCTGAGCAAGGTTGCTGATCTTGTGGAATACAAAGTGCAGTTGTAAACGGCTGTAATTACCTGTTGGGGAGGTGCGGCTATCTTTACCATTGAGCAAGGGCAGCTGGGGTACGCTCTGTGAGTACTGATGAGGCCATATCTTGGAGCCTTCTTTGCAAGTGCCACAAAGGGACCCGCCGCGGGAATTTTGAGGAGACCGGCAGAGACTGAAAAGAGTGAGCAAAACAAGGTGAGTAGACGTGATGCCTTAGGACACAGGGACGGCTGTCTAGGGCCCAATTGGACGATAATTGAGGCGGTTTTTGTGTAGGAGAATGAGGAAGTACCTTTCTAGGTGGGGGCTTAAGATGGTAAAGGAGTTAGCGGGTGGATTTAGATGGAAGAGTTAGACGGTAAGAGAGTGAACAGGTAGCTTTAGATGGGGCTTTAGACGGTAAGAGAGTTAGCGGGTGGCTTTAGATGGGGGCTTTAGACGGTAAGAGAGTGAGTGGGTAGCTTTAGATGGTAAGAGGGTGAGGGGCCTCTAGAGCTTTAGATGGGTAAGAGAGTGAGCGGGGAATTTTAGCCATAGAGAATAGCCATTGGGAGCTGGTTGGTGCTTTATCGTTAGATGACCTGGAAGTCTGGTACATGAAATTTCACTGTAACAAAAGAGATTGGACTACGCAGGCACGAGATGCTTCCCCCTTCACTAACTGAGAGAGTGACTTTGGTACCGGCCAGAATCTTTGCTGCAGAATGAAATGGGGGAATGAGCAGGATCAAAAAGACTTCAGACGGTTAAATGGTCATTCCTGATTAGAGTAGGGCTGGTCAGATCCGTGAACACACACACAGCGGTTGTACATACCCATCTCCAAGTATTATGTACCTACACCATATACTATTAGTCAAGAGGAGCCGGACGTTCCCATTGTGTGAGTGCACTTGACTTTGAGTTCCAGGTGATGCAAGCTTGAAATCATGCTGTTATTTGGATGTCAGACAACATGCTTGAAGTAACGGAACAGCACATGGAGGGGTGTGTCTGCATGTGTCACATAACACACTTCAAAGACTCTGGCAGTGCATGTAGGGATGTGCATGTGTGTATGTAAGGCGTGTGTGTATGTGCGTGTATGTGTGTGTGAGCATACGTGTGTGTGTGTGTGTGCGAGTGTGTGTGTGTGTTTGTGTGTGTGTGAGCATACGTGTGTGTGTGTGCTTGTGTATGTAGGGGTGTGTGTGTCAGGTAACATGCTCCATTAAAGACAGTAGCAATGCATTGAGTGGTGGCCCATACGTTGAGACCCAAGGTCACTTTGTCACCCTGGTGACGGTTCTTTGCACGCTGACATCAACATAAGCACAATAACTACGAGCACCAGCACCCCACCACTGCAACCATATATAGCAGCACCCCACCAGCAGCAGCAGCAGCAGCAGCAGCACCACCAAATTTACCATCACCAGCACCAGCACCCCACCACCGCCACCAAATCTCCCAGCACCAGCACCCCACCACCGCCACCAAATCTCCCAGCACCAGCACCAGCACAGCACCACCACCACCACTGCCACTGCCACCAGCACCATAAGCACCATCAGCATCAGCACCAGCACCACAAGCGATAGCATCATCCAGCAGCAGCTGCAGCAGCAGCAGCACCACCACCACCACCGTCACAACCAGCACTAGCTCCATCCATCTGGATTTGACAGTGAATGCTAGTAGCACAGGAAGCCAGCTCTTAGCGAGAAAAAAAAAGAGCGAGAGAGAACAAATGACAGCCTTACGCTAGTCATTCCTTCTTATTTTTCTATCAGTGTACATAAATTATATATTTTTTTAGGGTTTTAGGGTTTAGCAGGGTTAGCCCTAGCCCTAACCCTAGCAGGGCTAACCCTAACCCTAAACCCTAAACCCTAAAAGCCTAGCAGGGCTAACCCTAACCCTAAACCCTAAACCCTAAACCCTAAGTAAGTCGCATTACTTGTGCACATGGACACGTTTACCAGATTACTTGTGTATATGGACCGTGTTGACATGCACATGTGTGTTAACTTGTGTATGCATGCCATGTATGCATACATTGGTCTGTGTCGCACCCTGCATTTACTCCTTGTACAATCCTACGTAACCATATACAGATCTGCTCACTACACATGTTTGTGCCCTATTATTTAATAATTATATATTTTTTATAATATGCACACTGATGCACACTGATTACAATATTGGTCACCTGGCAGGGCTGTATATTTGCCTGTCATTTGTGTGTGTGTGTGTGTGTGTGTGTGTGTGTGAGTATTGCTTGTATTTGTATTTTGTATGTCACCTGGCGGGATCAGAGCTTCCAGAGGCATGAAAAAGGGTGGACGTGCTGGGTAATGAAGGAAGCCTGTGTGTGTGTATGTGTGTGCGTGTGTGTTTGTGTGTGTGTGTGTGTGTGTGTGTGTGTGTGTGTGTGTGTGTGTGAGTGAGTGTGTGTGTGTACGTGCTTGTGTGTGTGTATGTGTATGTGTGTGTACATGCTCTCTGAGGCACGGAGAGGGGTAGGAGTGCAAGGTGCTCAAGGAAGCCTGTGCGTTTGTGCATGTTCACGTGCTTGTGTGAATATATGTGTGCAAGAGCTTGTGTATCCTTGTATTTGCATGCGTGTGTCAGCCTAGTTTACATCATTGACTTATGCTCGTGCGTGCAACAAAACGTGTCATGCACGTGGCTTGGGATAAACAGAAGCACATCTGTTTCATGTTTCCTCTAGCTTCCGTTTCTTTTGTTTAGCCATGTGTAGTTTCAGGCCTTTTCCAAACTTCTGCTGAGATGCCCTTTGAGGCATATATAGTGATGCAACCTTACCTTACCTTAACAGAAGCACATAGAAAATGAGGACAATGCAAGGAAGCAAAGACTAGCTGTGGGATCAGCCATTTGTCAGGATTAAGGCAAAAGCCATAACTAAGGCAAAACATTTGCTTCATCAAATTTGAATCAGGTAAACCATCTACCTCTACTTGAACAGAGCCGTCAGACCCACTCTTACACCGTTTAAAAAACAGGACACCACTTGGGTGTTACGGTGAGATTTTGCCAGCAGTTGGTCAACACTTTACATTATATGCTCATTTGTGTGTTAAAATGAGGTTTTGCCAGCAACTGCTCAACACTCATTATAATTTGCTCACTTATGTGTTATAATGAGGTTTTGCCAGCAACTGCTCAACACTTTACAATTTGCTCATTTGGGTGTTACGATAAGGTTTTGCTCGCACTTGGTCGAGACATTCAGGAGTGTTTGCTCCGAAACCATCTTTAATGGCGGTGTGAGCCACAAACGCGTGTCTGTACCCTGAGGGCTAAGCAAGACTGTATTGACAGAGCTGACTGATGCTACTATGGCTGACTAGAGCTGTACTACTATACTGCTGACTAGGTCTAGGACAGTGCTAGTAGGACTAACTAGTACTACACCATGGCTGGCTAGGGCTATACCATGACTGGCTAGGACAACACAATGTCTGGCTAGGGCTACACCATGGCTGCCTAGTACTACACCATGGCTGCCTAGTACTACACCATGGCTGGCTAGCGCTAAACCATGGCTGGCTAGGACTACACCATGGCTGACTAGGACTACACCATAGCTGGCTAGTACTAGACCATGACTGACTAGGACTACACCATGGCTGGCGAGGACTACACCATGGCTGGCTAGGACTACACCATGGCTGGCTAGGACTAAACTATACCCTGTACACAATCATCTTCACTCCCCAGTGATCCCAAGTGTAGCAGCACAGTGCAAGCGCACAGCAAGCCCTTCACAATCCGTACCGCACACACTCACTCCCCGTTTAGTTGTAGCGCATGGCCCTGGCACTGTGAAGTATAATGTGCTTGGCCCTGGCACTGTGAAGTCTGTGCATGGGCCTGGCCCCGTTTAGTTGTGGCACATGGCCCTAGCACTGTGAAGTCTATGCATGGCCCTGGCACTGTGAAGTCTGTGCATGGCCCTGGCACTGTGAAGTCTGTGCATGGCCCTGGCATGTGAAGTCTGAGCATGGCCCTGGCACTGTGAAGTCTGTGCATGGCCCTGGCATGTGAAGTCTGTGCATGGCCCTGGCACTGTGAAGTCTGTGCATGGCCCTGGCATGTGAAGTATACTGTGCCTTCAGGCTACTACAGCACAGATTGCGTGCGATGCATAAAACTGTTGTCGCACCTTGTTGGCACGCGTTCCTTGTTTTGTACCAAAGGATATTCCCAGAATGATTGATGTTGTGATTTCAAGCTATTCAAGCACAGATCGTGCGTAACTGTGGCCGCACCTTGTTGGCACAAATCCCTGTTTTGAAGCCGAGTATTTGGTCCTGGCACTAAATTAAAGCGTGCAATAATTCCTAGTTACCTAAGTACATATCCATGGAATTTCGCCAAAAGCACGGCACCTTGTCAGTACAAACTGGCCGCACCTTGTCAGTACAAACTGGTCGCACCTTGTAGTACAAACTGGTCGCACCTTGTAGTACAAACTGGTCGCACCTTGTCAGTACAAATTCTCCATTCAGCTGCAGAGGGTGGTCTCGGCACTGGATCATAATTGGCATGTTGGTGAGCGCAGCCACCTGATCAAAGGACCACGCAGCACCTGTCCCACTAGGTCGTGGCAATCGCAGCAGAAAAGCATCCCCCGCGTGTGCACCAGGTTGCGCGTTGGGTAGCTCTCTTGATAAGGCCCTCCCAGCCTGAAACGGACGTGTGGATAAGAACAGACGATTCAAAGCGGTGCTTGCGTTCACACTCCAAGCCTTGCGCTGGGTAGCCTCGGCCTAAAAAAACGTGTGGACATGCTCATAAATAACAAATAGCCGTTGCCTGCTCTAGCACCAGGCTTTGCGCTCAGCAACGCTCTCTCTCTTGCTGAGAGCATCTCCTGAGACTATTGCTAAACTCTCCCGCAGCTGTGTGTGTGTGTTTGTGCTCAAATCTGAAAACTGCATTACATATGCCCCTACTTAAGCAAGAGCATCACATATGCCCCTACATGGGCAAGAGCATCACATATGCTCCTGCTTGAACGAGAGCATTACATGGTGTCCATGTTGCATCAAGATGTCTGAAGTGGCCACGGGGTGATGTTACTGAAATTAGTTTGAAGGGTGGGCCAGAACCATACATACGGACGTACCTTTGTTAGATACCTATACACTATTTTTAGGGAGCGGGAATACCACCATGTTAAGGTACGGTCATATGCAGTGTGTGTTGTATGGTTTTGGCCCACCCGTAGTAGGTGGCAATGGGCACACTCACCTGAACGATGTTGCACTCCATGTCCAGGACAAAATGGAAAGGGTTCAGCCGGTGGAAAGTAAACGGGTCCTATGTGGTGAATTCATGTGTGTGTGTGTGTGTGTGTGTGTGTGTGTGTGTGTGTGTGTGTGTGTGTGTGTGTGTGTGTGTGCGTGTATGCGTGTTTGCATGTGTGTATGTGTGTGTGTGTGCGTGTGTGTGCGTATGTGTGTGTGTGTGCGTGTGTGTTTGTGTATGTGTGTGTGTGCGTGTGTGTGTGTGTGTGTGTAAAATTGCGTATATGCACATGAGCATACTTGTGTGTGCAAGTGTTCTTGTGAGCATGTACATGTGTGTGAATGTGAGCATGCATGTGTGCACCGGCTTGTTTTCAACAGTGCGTGTCTTTTCAAGCAGCTGACGCATGGCAGTGGCAAGCCTCATACTTTGCAAAAGACGACGCTAAGCCGCCAGCTTGCTAAATCTAACCACTTCATACCCATACCCATCACCATCCACATCCCGACCCCCACACCGTTACTGAGGTGCATATATGTGCCTTCACCCAAACGTTGCCCATCACAACTCAACCCCCCACCAACAACACCCCCTTCCTACACACCCACACCCACACACCCATCTTTGTTTTCTACTTGCGGTTCATCCATTCAAGAGCCACCCACGCGAATCACTCACCATACTGTAGGTTGCTGCTGCTGATTCGGATGCCAAACTGGCATCTAGTGCGGGCTTCTGAGTGGGGTACGACACATGCCACACCTGTGTAACAAGTAGATGAATGTATGTTAAAATCATCATGTTTGCATGTGTGCGTATGTGTGTGTGCATGTGTGTGTGTGTGTGCGTGCATGCGTGTGCATGCGTGTGCATGCGTGTCCATGATTGTATATTTATATTGCCTATTTACATATGTGTATGTGTGTACGTGTATGTGTGTATGTGTGTACGTGCATGTGTGTACGTGTATGTCATGTGTTTGTGATGTGTATATGTATGTGTATGAGTATGTGCATGTGTGTGTGCGCGCTTGCTTGGGTCGAATCAGAGAAGCAATCAGCTTTGGCAGTGGCAGCACGTGGCAGCACATGCAGACTTCTGGGCCGATGAGCTGTGCATCACAATTGACAAGCTTAAAAAAAGGGGGTTACATCTTTTTCTTATTCTTTTGCACAGGGAACAGTGCGGTTATGTATGCAGTTGTATTTGATAAACCTGATTTTTTTTATAAGGTGCTGCTGTTGTAATAGTCAACCCCAGAATGCAAGACCATGCAAAGTCACGATTGTAGCTGTGCACGCAACATTTGTTAAACAATGAATGAACGCACATATGTACACAAGTACACAGACACACACACACACGCACACACACACACACACACAAACACACACACACACACACACACACACACACACACACATGCACAAACCTCAAGGTTTTCTTCAGTGCCTGCTACTTTCTCCATTTCAATGACCTGGCTGCCGAAGTGTTTCCTGGCAAGCTCCTGCATTTATGATGGCAGTGTTACGTATGCTCACGTGCATGTAAAGCGGTATTTTCAGTCGCAGGTAACACGCTGCCAAGTGTTGATATACAATCCATCAAGGTGTCATTGGGTCAGCTTGCAATCCTGACAGCACAGGCTTTTCCTCATACATGTATGCACAAATGCGTGGACATCTCAGCAGTTGAGGTCTCGTCAAAATTGTTACAAGGCAGATGTGCGGAGTGAAACAAAGCGAGACGGACTAGCCTTGCCAAAGCAAACTGCCTGTATGCAGGGCATACTAGTGTGTGTGTGTGTGTGTGCGTGTGTGTGTGTGTGTGTGTGATTCGGCCCTACCCCAGTCTTTAATTTATCCACCAAGACAAACAGTATACAGAGCGTACTAATGGTTTGGCCCTTTCTTTAATTTACCCACCAAGGGAAAATGCTTATATGCAGGGCAAACTAGTAATTTGGCCCTACCCCTTTCTTTGATTCACCTACCAAGGCAAACTGTATGCAGGGCATGCTAGTGATTTGGCCCTACCTCGTTCTTTGATTCACCTACCAAGGCAAACTGCCTGTATGCAGGGCACATGAGTGATTCGGCCCAACCCCCCCTTCCTTAAGGTCACCCACCAGGACTGCTCCCTCGATGACCCCTCCCCAACTTTTTATGAGGCCAGGCCGGTAATGGAGCTCGCATAGAGTCACGTCCGGCAGCACGCAGACCTATAAAAACGTGGAAAGAGTGCAAAATAAGCTTTTCGCTACACAGCTGATTGGCTCTGGCCTTCTGCAGGCGTGCCAGCTGTTGCTGCTGCTGCTGCTGCTGCAGCATCCACTTATGAAACCGGCCAAGCGCGGGCGCAGGCGTAAACGGTGTGTGGCAATTGTGCAACCTGATTTGATAGACCTAGAGCAGACGTGAAAAACATGTTCTCTTCACACTGCAAGCACTCTCGCATGATTTCTCTCCGCAGGAAATACGCCTAATTTTCACAGGCAGGATCCCAGGATGTGTCTGCTACCAGGAAAACAACAAACTCCATCGAATCCTGCGTGGTGTTATATTGCTTTATGAACAGACGAGCAGTCATGCTTCTTGACTGAAGGCCTTTTCCTTGTAAACCTTGTAAACCTTGTAAATCTTGTACAGCAAGTTAGCCACAGGGAGAGCTGCCAAAATGTGGGCTGCCCTCCTGAACAAACAAATAATAAGCTTCTTGTGCTCAACCTTCACCCTCAGAGACTCTAGCTAGCTGAAGTACCCTGTATGTAGGCTTGGCCATTACCATATAAATAAATAAATATATATATATATATATATATATACGGTGTGTATACGGTATTTTTTGCAGGGAAATCACCAAATATACGGCCATACACGGTGTGTGTGTACAGTTGTGGCCAACCCTACCTATATGCTGCACATACCCGCCTGAACCCCTTACCGGATGCCTCCTTGGGACTGCGTGCGTCTTTACCTTCTCCCAAACGTCCAAGGCTGTGCAAGCTGCTTCAACAAAACGACCTCTGCAGCGGGCTACCCTCCTCGACAAAAAGACACCAGGCTTGTTGAGTTCAATTGTCAAATCTAGAGGCTCTGACTAGCTGAAGTGTGGGCTAGTAGCTCTCTCTCCTACTGCACACTCAGCTCAGCATACAAGCTCGTATTCCCTACCTACACTTTTTGGGCCTGTCTGCATCTGGGCCTTTTCTACAAAAGTTCAAGGCTACGGCACTTTTTTCACGAAAGATTCCTTTTTGAGCCTGCATTTGTACCTTCTCCACCCGTAGGTCCGAAACCATGGGGACTGCTTCGACAAAGCTAGCCAATTCTGCAGTGGTGCCTGCTTTCATGCCCTCCCAAGTTGTGCCAATGAAGCCTACATGAATATCAGTGTGTGTATGTGTGTGTGTGAGTGTGTGTGTGTCCGTGCGTACGTGTATGTGCGTATGCATGCATGCATGTGTGTGTGCATGTATGCGTGTCACGAGTTATGAATGTGAGTGTGTATTGTGTGAGTTTGTGTGTATGCATGCATGCATGCATGCATGTTTGTGCATGTGTGCATGTTATAAGTATGTATGTGCATGATATAAATGTGTATGTGTGTGTCTGTGTGTACACATGCATGAGATCATTCGTGCTTCACATCTTTCAATCTATAAGCATGATGCCATGCCCATTAGGAGAAGGCCAATAACTAATCAACGCGTACCCGCACATCAAATTAGCTGGAGCCCATAATCCAAGGACGTACAGGGAAACGCTTCACAAATCTTCGAACGACTACATGCCGATGCACCGGCACAATTCAAAACTACCCCCCACCACCAACACACACACACGCACACGCACACGCACACGCACACGCACACGCACACGCACACGCACACGCACACGCACACACACACACACACACACACACACACACACACACACACACACACACAC
>Ga0307968_1002303_pt1 | contig 15850 bp, 21 predicted proteins | sample OrgLakmetagen650_FD_201834 | JGI IMG/M metagenome (GOLD analysis project Ga0307968, IMG submission 201834) | Saline water microbial communities from Organic Lake, Antarctica - #650 | ecosystem: Environmental > Aquatic > Non-marine Saline and Alkaline > Saline | place: Antarctica: Organic Lake... | reverse complement strand
GGGACAAGTGTGAGATGGACGTGCACGACCTTGTGCACACCGTGTTTTGGGTAAGACCCTTGAGACGAATACGAGCATGTCAAAAAAGGGCAAATTATTAATAATGCTTGACAGTTCAACACGACTTCCTTTGGGCCCCAAATCCCCAGGTCGTCCCAATATGGTTAAGGCTTTGTGTGGTTTAGGGTTTAGCCACAGGTGGGGTCACATGCGTCATGTTACATACATACATACATGTACGTATGTATGTAGGTGGTGTATGTAGGTGGTGTCCAATGCGTCATGTTACATACATACATACATGTACGTATGTATGTAGGTGGTGTATGTAGGTGGTGTCCAATGCGTCATGTTACATACATACATACATGTTACATGACTCATGTATGACCAGAGTCATCTGTATGTTAGTTGAAACTAAATCTCACGCAGGGTGATCCCCAACACACGGAACACGATGTACATATGTAATATGTAAGGGAATATTGCATGCCCGGTCCTTATGCAAAAAGTAACAGCTGCTGCAGGGAACCCGAACAAAAAACGTACTTGGAAGGATGAAGGCCCACAAACATAAACACGCACACACACACACACACACACACACACACACCTGCCCCTCTTGCTGCTTGTCAGTGCCCATAATCTCCTGCACCCGCAGCTTCTGCCAATCCACACACTTGGCATCGCTGCGACATGGCTCAAAGGTACGGCTGCGACACCCGGCGGCTGCACGCACACAAGCACGCATGCAGTTGTGATGAAGTTGCACCGTCGTAGTGATGAAGTTGCATCGTCGTAGTGATGAAGTTGCATTGTCGTAGTGATGAAGTCGCACTGTCGTAGTGATCAATTGCATTGTCGTAGTGATGAAGTTGCATTGTCGTAGTGATCAAGTTGCAATGTCGTAGTGATGAAGTCGCACTGTCATAGTGATCAAATTGCATTGTCGTAGAGATGAAGTTGCATTGTCGTAGTGATCAAGTTGCACGGTCATAGTGATGAAGTCGCACTGTCGTAGCGTTCAAATTGCATTGTCGTAGTGATCAAATTGCATTGTTGTAGTGATCAAGTTGCATGGTCATAGTGATGAAGTTGCACCGTCGTAGTGATCAAGTTGCACCGTCGTATTGATCAAGTTGCGCCATTGTAGTGATGAAGTTGCACTGTCGTTGTAAGCGTTGCCTGCCATTTACAAACCAGATAGCTCAGGAACATGTACAAATGTGTAAAATGGAAAATATAGGATAAAGAGTCACACCCTGCTTTGGCGTACTGCTATAGACAAGTTTGCCATCATGTGTCATTTTGAGTGCTGCACGCGTTTTATTTTTAAATGGAGCGAGGTACATGGGACAAAGGAAAAAAGGATCGCATTTAAGTAGACAATTCCATACATGCAGTGTACCACGTGTGCATGCACACATACACACACAGTGTGCTTCTTCAAGTACACATTTGAATACGTACACAGTGTACTACGTGTGCATGCACACACACACACACAGTGTGCTTCTTCAAGTACACATTTGAATACGTACACAGTGTACTACGTGTGCATGCACACACACAGTGTGCTTCTTTAAGTACACATTTGAATACGTACACAGTGTACTACGTGTGCATGCACACACACACACAGTGTGCTTCTTTAAGTACACATTTGAATACGTACACAGTGTACTACGTGTGCATGCACACACACACACACACGGGGTGTACGTATAGACATGGTCCCTGATGAGATGCCCTTCTTCTCTGTGGTAGAGGATCACAGCTGTTCTGATTCATAGGTACGGAGAGAGGCTCCCACTGTGTGCTGTGTGTGCTTATTAAGGACACAGAAGACAAGGCAAAAGCCATCTAGGGCCCCTGGCTGGTCGGTTACGAGATTTCACGCACATTCTGCCAGACCTGTATTTATAAAATGGCAATTAAATTCCACACACCGCATAACCTCTGTCTTCCCTCCTTACAATAATCCAGGCACACACCTCACTCACGCACCCTGCTAGATCTTTACTCTATAATTTGGCAGACAAATAAATGTGTGTATGTTTGTGTGTGTGTATGTGTGTGCCTGTGTGTGTTTGTGTGTGTTCAGAAAGAACACCGCATAACCTAAGTCCTGCCTCTTCACAACAATCCAGGCACAAAACTCACCTGAACGCTGCATAACCACCACTCTACACTCAGCCAACACACAATTTCCAACCTTGTTTGGTCTATGACCTCCCTCCCACAAGACCAGGCACACAACTCACTTGCACACTGTGTGGGGGGCGCACGACTCACTTGCACACTGTGTGGGGGCGCACGATTCACTTGCACACTGTGTGGGGGCGCACGACTCACTTGCACACTGTGTGGGGGCGCACAACTCACTTATACACTGTGTGGGGGGCGCACGACTCACTTGCACACTGTGTGGGGGCGCACAACTCACTTGCACACTGTGTGGGGGCGCACAACTCACTTGCACACTGTGTGGGGGGCGTGTACTTGCCATCCTCAAAGACTTGCGAGACTCGGTTTGCGCACTTGCCACAGATGAAGTGCATCATTTGGACCATGGGGCGTACGGGGCTCATGCGCACCACAGTGCCATGAACAGCCACCAAACGGCCTGTAGGATGTAGGGGAGTTAGAGGCTTGTGAGTGTACGACGTGTGTGTGTGTGTGCTTGTACAAGGAAGTGTCCTTCTTCAAACATGAGGTGTATGGAACTCATGCGCACCACAGAGCCGTGCACGGCCACTAAACGGTCTGTTGGGTGTGGGGGAGGTAGAGGCTTGTGAGTGTGTGATGTGCGTGCGATATGGATGTACTTTGCGTGGGTTTATGTGTGTGTGTATGTGTGTGCGTGTTTGCTTATGTGGATGTGTGTGGTCCCACATACACACACACAAAGGGGTAAGTGCATGGGGTCATTGCATCCTTTGGACCACAACACATTCAGGGGTTGTGCATATTAGTTGTGCAAAGCACAGCCAACAGTCTGTACATTGGGGTTGCAATGTGTGGGGTTGATGACTGCTTGCTCAAGGACTGCATACATTCTCCGTGCACACCTGCTGGCCAACATTGTAGTACGGTGGTGAGATTGTATTGCTTAGGAATCTGTGAATACCAGGCTTCAGCTGTATTTGGATGCACGCTGTGGCTTGTGCATTTATTTGCCTTACTATCACACGATTACTTCAACCCTGCTAAGTGATAAATAACGTTAAAACAGCCTAGGCATTCTTCCCTTTTTCCTTCCCTTCATTTTAGAAATCGCTTCTTGCTAAGCCTGTAATTACTTTTTTTGACTCTCTTCCTTGCCCTTCGTGGAGCCTCTCACCTATGGTGCTGGATTTGAGCTGCCTGATGCCAATCTTGCGTGAGGGCCAATTGACGAGGCGTGGGGTGATACGAGGGGCCCTGATAGAGCCCATGACCTCGCACAGCCTGGAGTGTACTCCGGGCCACATCTATGGACAGCAGCACACAGGGGTGGAAATTTATAGGAAGCATCTTGAGAGCATATGTGGGACGTCAGACACGCCTGATGAGACGTCTGTCCTTTGACACATCTCAAACAATGTCTGTGAGCCCGAGGGCAATGGGCTGGCTTTTTGAAGCAGACAATTGTTGGAGCAACGCTGTGTAAGAGTGAGTGTGTGTGTGTGTGTGTGTGTGCTCATTGGGTCCGTGAGAGCATTCACAAGTAGACAGTGTGAAGGTCTTCTTCTTATGTTTCCTGTAAATGGGTGCAACCAATTCAAGACATGACACTGCTAGCACTTGCTCAATTCATTGGGACACGGTGTGCCATATCCAAATACCTGGTTTGAACACAATGTGGTTGGATAGGCAATCAGGTACATGAGCAATTAAGTGCACAGATGGTACGCAATGATTTACCAGATCCAAGTTACCTCATTGACAGCTATGGACAGACAGGCGAGGGCCACTCCTGGGTCCTCCTCCATGCATGCCAGTATTGGCGGGGCCAGACGTGTTGCATCCAGCTGCAGCACCGTCGACCCATCCCTGGCCACATGCAGGCTGCGCCAGAGACCGTCCTGGCACGGTTGGCTGAAGTGCTCCATCAAATTCATGACCAGTATCATACGGGCGTCATCGATGTTGGCAGCTCCGCCAGGCTCAAAGTACTCGCACCACAGCATGGGCATCTGCGCAGTTAGGTAAGAAGGAGGCTCCCTCGTTGTGAGACAGACTATGGCAGTCAATGTTAGCGTTTACAGCGTGGCCGTGTCGTGCACAATATCACATCATCACATCAAGTTGAGAACCACCTTGCTCACTTCCTTCACTCACCCGAGGGTCTTCCATTTGGGCCTCCATTTGCACAGCCTGCTCTCCTCTGAGCAAGCCTGACAAGATGCAAGCCCAGAATATCACATCACAAAAGAGTTACGCTAGCGTAGAATTTTTACAATACTATGTTCTGCAAAAACGTAGTGGGTTAAGAGTTCGTTGGCACAGGTATGCGCTGAAACACTTGTTGTGTATAACAAATTTATAAATTATTAGAACAAAGCAACACCAAACACGGCCCTCTGTCGCCCAATCCAACAGGTGGACGCAAGCCCCAACGCCGAAGTGGACAGCACCAATCATACCACAGGACTGTGCAAACAGACCGAAAGGTGCGGGTCCACATCTAGCTGTGCTGAGCACTCGACACATTCCCGCGGCCCGCCTTCTCCCGCGGGCCCTTCATGTATATTTTATACAGGTTTCATGATCAAGGATTTGATTAGCAGGCTAATATAAATAGGGGGTTCAAGAATTCGAAAGTCCGCGGCGCGGGCTCTCACCTTTTCCTATGAACTACTTCAATCACACAGGTGCAAAGCAACATGTCTTGCAGCAACAGCAGCTCCAGCAGCAGCACCAAGCCGAGGCCAACCTGCTCCAAAAATAAGCATGGCTACAGGTAATGCAAGCAGTTTCTGGCAGCTTGCACAATTTCTGGTGCTTGACTTGATTAGCTACTATAGTAGCAGTATACATTCAATAAAGACCTCAGGAGACAGTCCTCATGATCAATTCTCGTGCGCTCACGTACAACCCTTTCCAGTTCCTGGATTATGACCACGCACATACAGAATGAATGCATTGCTTCACTCAAAAATCCCTGCATTCATACCATGCCATATTTTTTGTAACGCTCTTACAGGGGAGTGAGGAAGAGGCCATGGGGCAGCTACGCTGCTGAGATCAGAGACGCCAAAAACAATAAGCGTAGGTGAGAAATAATGTTCTCCTTCGATCTTACAATCACCACCGACTATGGCAGCTAGGGCAGCAGTGAGGTGGGCAGAAACACTTGCAATTCCTTGTTTCTTCCTCCTAAATCTTGTCAAAGCTGCGGAAGCTCTTCTCACTCAACACTCAACACCCCTTGAACACAAGAAGCTGTATCATAAATCCCAATCCTCTTCTTTCAGCTTAATTGAGATGCATCTGCAGTTCACAAAAAACATATAATGCCTGCATACAACGGGCACTAGATCTCTCTTTAGCGCCTGCGTAGCGCAGTATTTTAGGCAAGTACAAGATTGTCGCTCCGCAGTATAACAAATGCAAAAGTGCACCATGTACCTGGGCATGCTCTACAGATGGATTGGCACTTTTGCATCTGCCAAAGAGGCTGCGCGTGCCTATGATGAGGCTGCAATGCGACTGCACGGTCCCAAGGCGCGCACTAACTTCATGTATCAGAAGCCGCTACAAGGGCAAGGCAGTGCATCAGACATGGAGCAGGTAGGCAGGATTCCTTTCGACCTTCTGTAGCACACCGTCAGTGACGTAATAAGGCGTATGTACTGTTGTTGATAAATTGCCAAGATACATCGAGCATTTTAATTGTATGCTTTTGATGTACGAAGTGGGTGTCATGTGGAGTAAAACGCAGGTAATGAAAATCACTGCCCACATTAAGGAATTAAACAAGGGAAAGGCACATCTCAGGTTCCGAGTACGCAAGAGACCTGTCTGCCACATTAAGGAATTTTATAGGGATCAAGAGGGTTCTAGGCCTTTTACACAATCTGTCACCTTGATCTGTCAGAAGGCGTTATCTGTCGTAACTAAAAACACAAAGCACCGACCCCTTTTTTGCAACGGATATTTCCTCCTAGCCATGAAATGTGACCTTCAGTTTAGAAACTACTTGCACATATAAGGCTGGTTGCCCCTCTCTGCAACTCGCAAGCTCTTTCTACGTGTACAGCTACTTTTAATTGATTATTAATTATTACCAATATGTGGCTCAGACAGACGCGTAAACCGTCCATTTGCAGATGCAAACGCCAGCACCGCATCGGCCGCTGCTCCCACATAACCTTGGATCCCTCCCTTTCGACCCCTTCCAACCTGCTTCAAGCTTCCCACCACTTGTCTTCCTCCCATCTTACCTGTCTGGAGCCGTACCTTGGACGCTACCACAGTCAATTTCACCACCTGCCCTCTCTGCTACTACGGGACTAGCAGCTCCTCCCTTTGACACGTTCTCCACTCCACTCCCTTGCCTCTTTGACAGCACATCAGACCACCCCTGTAATTCCACCCAGATGGCTGCATTTAGTCAGGCCTCCCAATTACAGGAGTTCCACTCGCTAGTCCAGCAGCTTCTGCAGCAGCAGCAGCAGCAGCAGCAGCAGCAACAGCAACAGCAGCAGCAACAGCCACCAACATCGCAGCCACCACAGCAGTCAATACCAGCTGAGGCACAGCAGCAGCAGCAGCAGCAGCAGCAGCAGCAGCAGCCAGCTCTGCCACAGTTATCCCAACATGCACACCAGCCAAAGCAGCAGCAGCAGCAGCAGCAGCAGCAGCAATCAGCTCTGCCACAGTTATCCCAACAAGCACACCAGGCAAAGCAGCAGCAGCAGCCAGCTCTGCCACAGTTACCCCAACAAGCACACCAGACAAAGCAAGGAGAGGAGGAGGAGCAACAGCAAGACCAGATGCAGCATCCACAACGGCTTGATTGCTCACCTTCATCTGAGGAGTCCACCACAGCTGCGAGCGTGCAATTGCTCTTCCCCTCGCATTTGGCCACAATCTCCTCCACCCCAGATGAGCCTTGCAAGGGCATGCCAAGTAATCATTTGAGCCATGACGAGTTGATGGCGGAAGGGGCGATGGATGTGCTCGCAGATGCAGCATACCTCTGCAGCGTCAGGGATTTTGGGCAGGAGTGAACTACTGCTTACACATTTGTCTGTGCGGTTCTGTACTTGTACATGGAAGGCTTTTGCTTGTAGCTGAATTTGTGCCTGCGACTCTTTCTTTGTGATTCTCTCCTCTGCCTGACACGGTGGAATTCTGTATCAACCCATTACAGTTTTTTTCCTAGTCCATGCTGGAGGTGTTTTCACTGACGCCTTATTTCATTTTTGCTACATATCTGATTGAGGAACCTGTTGCCACAATTATAGCAAAACGTTTCAAAGCCCATATTCCAGCCCCCCCGTATTGAAGGACTGCCTTGTGACTTTCAAACATCAATGTTTTTGAGCATCTGTTTTATTGAGCCGTTATTTATATGGTGGAGATTTTACGAGTCAAAAGTATCAGCAAGCTTTGTAATAAGAAAAGGAAAGACTACGCAGCCAGACAGTGAAAACCACTCCCCACATTAATTAAGGAAAGGGAGCCACTTTATAACTGGGTACCGTAAAATCCTCCACCACAAAGGAAAAGATAAGTCAATAAGCATTAGGAGGGTTGCAGGCTTGACATAAAACTGGCTCCTTGCTACTCGGCTGCAAAAACTCACTTTCGGCTAAGTAAGAAAAGAACCCAGGTTGTCAGATCAAATCGCCATCACTTAAAGTATAAGACTCAGCACAACTAATTGGGTCTGAAGGCGCCACCGACTATCAATAGGACTTGCACATCCAACTTATTAAACCAGACACACAGAAACTCTCCACCCTCAATTAGCTAACTGCTTGTCACACGATCGTCGCTGCTACTGGTTGGGCGTCCTCCACCACAGGAAATGGATATATGTCAATGGGGATTGCGAGCCTGACTTGCGATGGCTCTTGAACCAAGAAAACACTAGTGGTGGAAAGGGCACAGCAAAAACATTGGCAAAGAATATAATCAGAGCAAGGTGGCCACTTAATGAGAATTAGGCAGGTCGTTCATGCAAAAGCATCAAATCCTTAATCTTTGCTGTCACTTTTGTTATGAAAAGCAAGCACAGCGTTTGTTACATTTGGCTTGTGCTTAATATATCTTGCCCGAACCAGCAGCCACGCCCCAAATGAACCCCACAAACACGCATCAAACTAGGTCTGCCAATTATGCAAAAAGAGCTACCCATAATAACCTAGTAGAGGGGGCTGCCAATCCATACCCTCTGGCTATGAAACCAAGAGACATATAACCAAACAAACGCGATATACATTAAATTGAAATTGGGTACTGTGTAGACACTTCCCCTACTCAACAAGCAAAAAAGGCACGAGAACAACATGAGCTGTCAATGCCTCACTTACTCAGACACCGTAAAACCCTTCACACCATCCTACTAGGAGCAACAGGCACCATCTACAGCAGCCACACAAGGAGCCCACTCCACAGCTCAGAGTTACTAATCTACATGCCACAGCACTCAACTATCAACCAGGGATCAATTTGAAATCAACCACTCCTCATTGATTGCTGCTTGATTCAACTGTCTGGTTAACCAGGGCAGCAGTTGATTTCTGCTTGCATCAACGATCAATTAGAAATCAACACTTTTGGTTGATTCAACCCCATTGAATTAACAGCCCTGACTTTTCCGACAGGCTTCTGTCTCCCAACCACCTGATTTCAACTAAAACATATCCCTTATTTGTACTCTCCAGGTGGGATGTTGTGTCTTTGCATCCATTGGGTGGTGCAGAACACAAAACAACATCCATTCCTAATCCACACCGGTAGTGTTTACACTATCTGCGTTCTTTATCTTTTTTTGCCTTTTCTTCAAGCTTCTTAAAAAAGTGCACTCTTTATTAAATGTCCGACAGGGTTCTCAGTGAACTCTGTGTACACCTATGGTGCCTTTGACTCCTTTTACCAGCCGCTTTTTTCCCACTATGTAGCCCATATTTCGCCAGACTCGCCTTTAAGCTCAAGAAAAGGAAAAGAAACAGAACGCAGATAGTGTAAACACTGGTATGGATCAGGAAAGGATGCTGTTTTGTGTTCTGCACCACCCAATGGATGCAGAGACACACAACGTCGTGATGATCCCACCTGGAGAATAAAAACAAGAAAAGCTTTTCAGTAGGGATCAGGTAATTGGGAGGCAGAAACCTGCACACCACCAGGAGTATTGCACAGATATTTGTGGGGGTTGTGTTCATCAATGTCTTGTCTTATCTGTATGATATTTGCTAAGGATCTGATTGCATGCAGGCTTTTTTTCAGGAGTGCTGTGGCATGTAGACCAGTAACTCCGAGGCTGTGGAATGGGTTCCTTGTGTGGCTTCTGCAAATGGTGCCTGTTGGTCCTAGCAGGATGCTGGTAGTGTGAAGGGTCTTACAGTGTCCGAGTAAGGGAGGCATTACCAGCTTGTGTTGTTCTCGTGCATCTTCTACTTGTTGAGTAGGGGAGGGTGTCTACACAGTACTAAATTCCGATTAAGTATACATATATATCACGTTTGCTTGGTTGTATGTTGGTTTCATAGCCAGGGGGTATGGATTGGCGGCGCCATTTGCTAGGTTATCACAAGAAACTCTTCTTGCAATATTGGCAGACCTAGCCTAGTTTGATACGTGTTCGTTGAGTTGCTGTTGTTTGGGGCGTGGTTGCTGGATCGGAGTAACTATGATTGCATCTGGCTTGCTAAATTTTTGTCGCTGTTGTGCATTATTGAGATTGGAAGGTAAGAGCCAGGTTGGGATCCTATCTGTGTCTCCTCTGAAGGGCGGATAATGCCTTGTTATATCAATATTTTTTCACGACTGCCTTGCCATGCTAAATCAGTGGCATGGACAAATCATGTGATTTCCCCTGGGATTTATAATGTGAACAACGATTTTCCGTTTATTTGGTTGTTTGGCCAGTTTAGATGGTCCTTTTGTAACAAACCCCCTTTATTCAGACATCCATCTCCTCGGTGTGTTCCTTGAGACATCGATTCCTTCTCACGTGAAGAGGGAGGAGACGTTAAATATACCTTTATGGGGATTTATATATAGCCCATACTTGCAATCCATGCTTAAGCTTGGGTACCATAATTCGTCGTGACAGCCTACGTCATCTTGTGCTAGCAGGCATGCACCTCGTGTACCTTGTTGGATCGCTTTTATAATCGTTTGTCCAGCAGTGTTGTGCCTGTTGATAATCATTCATAATGGGATGGCTGCAGCCTGACAGCACGTGGTAGGTGCCGTCTAACTTTAGACAGATAGGGCAGATTGGTGGGCCTTCTATATGGTTGCACTGAGTGGCACGCTTTTGGTTGTATCAAATCTGTGCGGTAGAACATGACATTTTTCTTTTCTCCAGATTTTTCCAAAATGAGTCACTTGTGTCTTTTTCGACGATGCTTTCCTTTATCAGTTATTGGTTATTGGTATCTTGTAGCACTTTGAGAAATGGAGAGCCTGTCTCTGCAGGCCCTTGTTGGCAGATGTTAAGAGCATCTGGTAGGCAAGCTGGGGGAGGGTCTTCCACCCTTGCTGACCAGAAGATTGATGAGTGGGGATGGGTGTCGGTGTTATTGTGGATATCATGGTCACTTTGATTTTCCGCAGAGCATTTTGCTGTGGCATCAGCACACTCATTCCCTAGGGTGCCAGCATGAGCCTCTAAGCTTAATATGCATTCTGCTTATGCTGCTAAGCTTGTGCATACCAGGCGCGCACTTTCCAGTGCTAGTTGCTTTCGACACTCATCAGAATCTGGTCACCAAGGGTGGAAGTTGGTCTCAGGTCAAGCGAAAAACTCCCTTAATCTCCATTGACCTCTTTCTCTTCCTTTGTGGTGGAGAAGTTCATGGTACTCGGTACCACAGAGGCTCCTTTCCCTCGATTAATATCGGGAGTGGATTTCACTGCCTGCGTAGCCTTTCGTTTCTTTTCTTCACCACAATGCTTTTGCCCTACTAGGCAGTACTAACTACTGTTTCAAATAAGTGGCTACGACCAAAAGTGGGAGGACTATATAAATGTTGTACACTTGAGGGGCTCTGTTGTGATGTTACTTTGATCAAGGGCAATTTCCTGAAATGGAGGGCTAGGTGATGCTTGTTTTTGCTTGCGATGCTCAGCACACTGCCTGCCACTATATCAACTTACAGGTACCAGGTAATCGTGGTGGAGGAGCTTTACGGTACTCGGTACCAAAGTGGCTCCTTTTCCTTAATCAATGTGGGGAGTGGCTTTCACTGCCTGCGTGATTTTTCTTTTCGTATCTTTTTCTGTTCTTTTTCTTACCAGGTAACGGAAAATCTCAACAACTTAAAAGACAGAAACACGGAAGTTTATATCGCAGTTGCATGTTGCAATGTACAATAGACAGAAGCATAAAGTCAGAGACCTTGCCAAAGTTAATTATCATAGTGCCCTATTGATTGCCTGTGGCAGCTGAAGTGAAGTAAGGCATACCATGCCACAGCAAATCTCATGACTTTCTACCAAACACACCATCACAACGCCCATCTATCCAACAACAAGGCAAACCCACGCCGATGAATCACGTATGCTGGCGACCTGTATACTTTTAACGCTGCGGTCTGTAACTCCATGCAGCGCCAATGCTGCGTCTAACACAAGTGAGAAGGGCCATTGTTATTACTCATTTACTTGACTTGAGGGCACTTGACTGCTTGAGGGCAGAGAAATCACAAACTCCGTTAATAGGAACACCACAGCCTGCTCGTTGCAACAGTATCTCTGTCATTACTGTACAAAAAGGGGCAACAAACAGTGCGCGTCAGGCCTCCCATTTTGATCACTTTGGCCCTCTGTCATGCAGATGTGCGCACGTGGGTACTGACCAGGTGTCTGTGTGTGCGCATGTGTGTGTATGTGCATGTGAGCCTAAATGCACGCACAAGCACAACTTTGCGGGCTTGGTTACGACGTGCTGCTATTGTAGCTAGAGCGAGCGTGCCTCCATGTGTGCATGCATGCACGCAACGCATGCATGCATGCCTGTACAAAGACATGGCTTAATCGGCACGGCTGCTCCCGTGACGAGGGCCATGCTTGACCACCAGGGAGAAGTCCCTCTCGTGCCCTCCCAGGAGATACCGCTTATAGCCATACCTGCAGGTATGCGTGTGTGTGTGTGTGTGTGTGTGTGTGTGTGTGTGTGTGTGTGTGTGTGTGTGTGTGTGTGTGCGTGAGTGCGAGCGCGTGAGTGTATGTTTGGATCGATGTGTGTGTGAGTGTGTGTGTGTGTCTTACGAAGGAAAGCAATCACAGTCACTACCAGACACCTGGACAAATGCATGCGTGTCATCAACGCACACTTTTAAAGCTTGTGCGGAAGCTGGCACGTGCTCTCAGCAATATGTTGGCACAGACACACGCACAAACACACACACACCCAAAAGCTCAAACATCCGAAAATAGCATACGCACACAAATGCGCTGCCTTTCTGAGGCGATCGTACCTTCCTGCTACTGCAGTCCTCCTAAGCTGAGGGGCACGCTATAACATGACATTAATGCATGCACGCGTATGCACTTCCCCTACTGCGCAGCTGATAGTTGTGACATCTGTCGTGCCTGCTGCTGCAGTCCACCCAGACAGGGTGACACACTAAACATCGTGACCTATGCATACACACACATTTACTATTCCTGCCGAGTAGATGATAAGCACAGCATTAGATGAGAGCTCTTATGTCTCTTATTTCCACACCTACAGCCCACCCAGCAGGCTAAATCATAACAACTCACAAACATATGTACTCACCCTGCTGCGTAGATGATGAGCACAATCGTGGCTGTCATGCCCAGCCACTGCAGTCCACCCATAAAACCTATTTTATTTACAACTCAAACACACGCACACACACATATGTACTCACACATACTGTACTCACACATATGCACTCACCCTGCTGCGTAGATGATGAGCACAATCATGGCTGTCATGCCAGCCACTGCAGTCCACCCAGACAGGGTGACCCTGCGAGCACGTCCGAGTCTGTCCCTTTGGAGCATGGTCATGCCGGTTGCACCCTCAAGCCCACTCAGCTGGTTCTGCAGGAGGAAAGAGTGTGTGTGTGTGTGGTGTGTGTGTATGTGCGTAGTGTGTGTGGTGTGTGTGTGTGTGTGTGTGTGTGTGTGTCGTGTGAGCAGATAATGTGAGTACGTGCGCGTGCGTGCGTGTGTTTCTATATAAGTGTGTGACTATGCAAATCCTTGATTGTGCGCGTGTGCTTTCAAGTCTAGGATAACATGCAGTTGCACGACACCGTGGCCAGATATAGGCCCACGCAGCAACCTTCGGCAGTAGACGTGCACACTTGCAGAGCACCAAACGCACCCCCTCTCCTATTTCAATACTAACAAGGCAAGACGGACAGTGCCCCCCAAACGTACCCACTGCACCTTTTTTCTTCATATGATACTAGGTTTGGCCAAAACTGTACTTTATACTCGTGTACGTACTTGTAGGGATTGCCAGAACCATGTATATACACCGTATATGACTGTATAATTTGTGATTTCCCTGCCAAAAATACCGTTTATACACCGTACATATATGGTTGCGGCCAACACTATGTATATGCATACTGTGTTTGACCTAAGAGTGATGAATGTACACACTGCAAGTACGTAGGGTTGGCCAAAACCATATACATACACAGTATTTTCGGCAGATCAAGAACCACGGTTGTATACGGTGCATACATATGTTTCTGGCTAACCCTGACTATGCAGCAGACAGCCATGCTATGGTCACACGCGCACTCAGCACAACTTTATGAGCAAACAATGTCACAGAGTAGCACATGCATGCTGCACATTTATACAATAAGTCAGGCAGCACCTAAGTGTTATCACTTACACACTTGCCTGTAATATCAGCACGGACAGCGACGCATCAAAGGCCTGCTTCATGTCTGGAGGCTCGGCCACATCTACGATGGCCTGGCACGTCTCACTCAGCTGCAGTGTGTGTGCGTTTTTGTGTGCTTGTGGTGTGTGTGTTTCTATGTATGTATGTGTTTGCGTATGTGTGTGGGTAACTTTTGTGTATGCAGGTATGTATGTGTGCGTGGTGTGTGTGTTCGAGTTTGTGTGTGTGTCATATGTGTATGTGTGCACTCACACGTATGAGTAATGACAGTTTCAAAATTGCAGCAGCATATTGCTCCTCAAAAACACACAAAGCACACACTCGTGCATGCACCACACCAATCAGGGACCACCGCTCCCAAGTGAGCAACTGAGGGATCTTCATCTGCAAAGAATACACAGACACATGCCCCATAACCATCATATACACGCACACACATACACACATACCAGTGCACGTGCTCGTTGGCTAGGGGCAACAACATAAGACTCTTCACTCCTATTAACACACACATACACACTTGCCTGTGCACGCACACGTCGGCCAGGGATCACAGCAACAAAGGACTCTTCAATCATACTTACACACACACGCGTACACACTTGCCTGTGCACGCACACGTCGGCCAGGGACCACAGCGCCAGGGTCAGCGACAGAGGACTCTTCAATCGTATTTATACACACACATAAGCGTACACACACATACCTGTGCACGCACATGTCGGCCAGGGACCACAGCGCCAGGTTCAGCGACAAAGGACTCTTCAATCGTATTTATACACACATACGCGTACACACACATACCTGTGCACGCACACGTCGGCCAGGGATCACAGCGCCAGGGTCAGCAACAGAGGACTCCTCCACCGTACCAGGGGCAGAAGGGCGGCCCATGGACTCCAAGATGTTGGCAACGCATGTGCCCACAGCTCCAGGGGTGGCGGCCATGCTGGGCCTCTGTGACAGGCAGTGGTCCTGCACAAACACACACAATACACATGCTTACGTCATGAGTGCAAGCAATGGCTGCCCATTGACCATGAAATGCACGCGACGCATGTGCCTACAGCTCCAGGGGTGGTGGCCATGCTGGGCCTCTGTGTAAAGCAGTGCTCTTGCACAAGCACAAGCACAGACACACACAGCACACAAGTACACAAGAATGTGAGTGTGAGTGAGACAGAGGGTGGTCAGTCCTACATTTAGAGCACATACAAACACACTGCGAACGCAGCACAACCACAGCATGCGTGTGCATGCAGTGTGAAGCTAGGTATGCCATTGTGACAAAGCTTTGACTTGCGAAGTGCTCTTCTCCGGACACCTAACACACACATACACATACACACACAGGCGCACACACATAACACAAAAACACACAAACACACACACACACAAAGCTGCGTGGTGTGGACGACAAGGCCATGAGGCAGGTAACCACTTTTGAAAAAGATGAAGTACGCACCTTGATGTCCTGGTCACACTCTGAAATGAGGACACACACACACGCACACACACATACAAACACATAAGGCCGTGCAGTGTGTGCAATAAGATTAAACAGGCATGCGTGCACACATTTTTTTTTAACGATGCATGACACAAACAGACCTTGATGTCCTGGTCACAATCTGAAGTGAGAATGGCCTGCGGCTGCCACACAAAGAAAGCCATGTGGTAAGCTCGACCCAGCTCCTTCTGGCACTTGCTGTCGAGGTCCTCGTACTTGGACACCAGGCACTTGTAGACGGCGCCTTGCTCCTAAGTACACATAGCAAGTAAGTGCAT
>Ga0307968_1002301_pt1 | contig 15852 bp, 19 predicted proteins | sample OrgLakmetagen650_FD_201834 | JGI IMG/M metagenome (GOLD analysis project Ga0307968, IMG submission 201834) | Saline water microbial communities from Organic Lake, Antarctica - #650 | ecosystem: Environmental > Aquatic > Non-marine Saline and Alkaline > Saline | place: Antarctica: Organic Lake... | reverse complement strand
GGGGTAAAAAACTCTCTATGCTGCTAGCAGGAGGTAAGGAGGCAGAGAAGGAGGCGGGCCGTGTAAATATAAACGCATGATTGATCATTAATGGAAGTTGATCATTCCAGGGGTGGGTTACCGGAATACCAAAACCATTGCTCAGTCCAACCGGTCTTTAAATTTTTTAATTTACAGCAAATAAACATTAATAATTTACGTAACAGATGTTCTAAGCCATGCATGCTGACAACCTGACGTAAATTTGACTTTTTCGTTAGCCCCCAGCCCATTCATGCCATGATCTTGGCAGCCTCCTCATTGGTAGCACTTCTCACAGGTGTGAGCAAGCATGATGGATGCATGTCCTAAATTCACATGAAAGCGAGCTTGTGAAAAGACGCGTGCCTGTTTTGCTGCCCACAACCAGGTTGCGTTTTCATTCATGCGGAGACTCCGTTACATTCTGTCACTGGAGGCAATAGTTTTGGAGGTGAGCGTTGGGGGCTGCACATGCGCCGTGCTTGTGCAAGCTCGGGGTGCTAATCCTTCCTCACCCTCACCCCACAGGCTTGGATGCTGCGGAGGAGAGCTCCGTAACGTACCCACGCCTAGCTACATTGCCGCTGAATAACCTCTGGGGACTTAGGGCGTTGGTCTCCTTACCACACACTGGTGCGTGAGAGGCCTTTCCTGTCATTTGCCTCAACCTGAAACAATCTTGTGCGGCTCGCTTGCCCACAACACAGGCGACGTCATATGGGCTGGCAACTATAGGTATCTTGAGCGCTATAGCTCTAATTTAAAGGTGCGACAGTCTGCTGCTTGCTCAGTTTTTAAATGACGACTCATGTGAACAAGCTTCGCACACAAAAATGTATTGATGTTGGCCACCCATGCACACGATAGAAAGATCAAACTTTACATCTTTGCTTTGTTCACATGTAGGTCACCACTATCTCAGACACCCTCAGATCTCCGTCAGCTCTGTGTTTGGGAGAAGGAGGGCGCATCCTCTATGTTGTTGACAGCCACAAGGTAAAACAATAGTGTCTGGCCGTATTGAATGCATGGCCTGTTGCGAAACCTTACCAGACTGGACAGGTAACTTGTTTGCCATGAGCAAATTATTTATTTGCCAGGCCAGGACTCTTGATACAGAGCTGTTGTAGTAGTATACTACAACAGCTATACTAGTATCACATACACACACACACAAACACACATACACATACTCATACACATACACACAAACAATCCAACCTCACACTCCTCTGCAGGTCAGCAAAGTGAACTTGGCAACCAATGAGCTGGAGGTGACGGTCGGGAATGAATTCGGTTTTTTCCGCGACGGTTCACAACAAACAGCCTTTTTGTACCGGCCGACGTCACTGGCTATAGACAATGAAAATGACGTGCTGTACATTGGAGAGTGAGTTGTCACGATAGCTTGGTTAGGAGGGGTGAAAGTCATTGTTCTTGAAATATGACACTGCATCAGAGCATTCATCTTGTGTTTCCCTCAGGTTCATTTCTCGTGGGTCATCATCTACGAACAGACTGCGGATTCTGGCAAACGGCACTGTCACATCCTTTGAGGTTGATGTTCGGCTGAAGGCCATGGTGTGTTTTGTAGCTTCATATTAAGTCGCAGTGCTTGGGTGAAATCTGCTGCGGAATGTCATTTACTTGTAAGCTTGATTGTTACCCAGCATGTACGTATGAACACACTTTTTTGTTATCCAGCAAGTACATATGAAAACACACGGCTAACGCTGCTGCCCGCATTGACTAACCCGTTGCAGGTCTACAGCTCAGCTGACCACGCCCTGTACATTTCAGATGTAAGTGATACTAAGGCCAAGTCTAATCCAGTGCATTGACTAAATTGTGCAATTTACTGTGCGTCTTGAAAGCACTTGCGCTGCTCTATTCATGGGGACTAAGGGGAAGCGACAGAGGGGAACGATTCCCCCCCAAAATGGGCTTGCATGACGTCAAGCCTAAATTTGCAAATTTTTGGAGTCATTCAGGAGGGGGGATTTCTCCAGGAGTTCTCATAACTTTTTGGCGGCATGTGTCAATTCCGATATAAATTATATATTCGGTATCCTGGCGTCGAGAGCTATCCATTGATACAAAAATGAGTCGGTTCTGAGCGGGGACGCGGGGGTCATTTGGTTTTTTTGGGCGGTTCTGAAAATTTTGGGGGGGTCTTCAGAAAATTTCTGGGCCACTCCCACGAAATTTCAATTCTATTTTTGGAATCCTCAGCTCAAGCCCAGTCGCTTGTTGGGTGAATTGATTACACTGGGGGGTCTGGGTGCTTGGTCACAGATATGCATGGAATGCCCCCAAGTAGGCCGCGGGGGTGTGTTCAGGCAAATTACCAGCAAATGATTCCAAACTTGCAGTTCATGTGTTGCAACATGTACTTATTGCATAAATGAAGTAAAAATGTACTTTGGCAAAGGTTTTGGCTGGGCTTGTGCACCAAAAAGGTGGTCAGTGCAAGAGCGTGTGCATATCAGTTTTTGCCATATAACTCCTCTAGAAATTGCTATCCTGAAATGATAAGTAGACAGATCAATGCTCGCTTAAAATCTGTGCAAAATGAAACCCTTTTAGTTTATGTAGGGGGTCAGGAAGGTTGGGGGGTGGGTGGTCGTTTTGGGCCAGAGGCCCAAAATTTGGACGTGCCTATCTACGATTTTTTTTACCCCTCCTGAGTCATTATTCATTTTTAAACACCAAGGCACTGGAGCTTGAACATAGCAATTTGGGCCCGCATGCCTCATTGTGATGCTTTGGCGTGCAGGTCACTCTGCCATGGGCTCGAAAGGCTCAGTGCGTGGGCATATATTCTACAAAAAATTTTAGCCCCCTTAGAAACAACGAGCCCAATAATTACCACTTTCCAAACTTTGCGAACTGAGCCGAATTTTTCCGGTGTTTTTTATAATTGACAATGAATTATAGTGAAGAACCAGACTGAAAAGAAACGTAGGAGGTGTTTGCCTCATGGTACGTTGCCTGGACAGGCATACGCACAGCAGATTGGCCGGGAAGGGGCATATACGGTATTTAAAAACATTTGATAAAATATGACAAGTGGGGAAGCGTCGCTAGCAACGCTGAAAAATAGGCAAAGCCCATCACGCGCGGAACGTGTGTGTGCATATGCATGTGCGTGTGTGTGTGCGCGTGTGCGCATGTGTGTGTGAGCGCGCATATAAGTGCGCGTGCTTGTGTGTGTGTGCGTTTGTGTGTATGTGTGTGTGTTCGTGTGTGTATGTGCGTGCACGCCTGTGGTTGCGCCTTGCTGCCCCACAGACGCTGCAGTGGTATACATGACGCTGTGCTGGGGCATCCTTTGCTGAAGCAGGCGTGAACATCTGCTGCTGCTGCTGTTCCCTGTCTGTTGAGAGGGCAGGTGCGAGCGTTGTGCCTGGGCTGGCCACGTGTATGAACGTTGCTTCAACACGCAGCAAGCACCTGCACAGCGCTCCATGCCTTTAATTGCACGCCCCACATTCACTCCAAGCCAGCACGGACCGCATTCCTGAAGGGTCCCGTCGAAGCAAACTTCGGCGCGTCGTGAACATCTGACTACCGTACGTTCATGCACTCACCACCCCCCGCTGAAAAAAGTTTATTTTACAGAATAACACAGTTTACAGTAACATTCAGCAACCACCCCCTCTCAAAGGAGGAAGCCGCTCTTGCTGTTGTTGCTGTCACTGCTGCAACTGCTGCTGCATGCGTGTGCAAGCTTTGTGTGCTGCTTGGGTGCTATAGCTAGAGTGTGTGCATGTGTGTGTGTGTGTGTGCACGTGTGTGTGCAAGGGTGCTAGAGAGAGTGTGTGTGCGTGTGCTTGTGCGTGTGTGTGTGTTTGTGTGTGTGCGCGCATGTGCATGTGTGTCTGTGTGTATGTGCGCCTGTGTGAGTGTGTGCGCCTGTGCATGTGTGTGCGTGTGGGTGTATGTGTGTGTGAGTGTGTGTGTGTGCACATGTGTGTGCACGTTGTGCGCCTGCACATTTTTGTTGCTGCATGAGAGCATGCTTGCATCCCCGTCAACTTCATTAGTTGCATAACCACAGAATGCCGATGCAGTGTCGCCGATGCAGTGTCAACTGTACATTCTTGTGGGGGCAAACCAAGGTTTGCGAGTTCTGCATGGCTGCGAGTCCTTGTTCTTGCACTCCTTTGCCTCTCGCTCAGCCCGGTCTGCTCTTGCCTACAGCATGCGGGCGGGGTCTGGGAGGGAAGGGGCAGGCGGAGCTGGGGGGGGGATCCTCTCCGCTCGTCACTTCGAACAATAATTAGGGGCGGTGATATACTTTATGTTCGGTAAACTAGAAATTATATAGCCCATCAAAATTATAATTATAATTTATGGTCAACCGTGAACTTTGCAGCAGGAACACGCCCGGGTCCCTGACACAGCAAACGCAGCCAGGTAGATACTGCACCAGCAGGAAGTGGTCCGGGGGCCTGGCCGAGAAATCCTGGGCAGCTTCCTGGAGCTCCAAATACAATTATGCGCTCCAAAACACACAACACCTCAGGGCCCACAAAACTTTCTGCCCCGGCAAAGGTTTTGATTAGGATCATAGTCGAGTTTCAGCCCGGGAAGAGCCCTGGGTGGGCCTGGGGAGGAGGTGTGGACAGCCCAAAATTAAAATGTTGCTCTAAGGCTTTACACACTGCATCCCCAGGGCCCCCAAACTTTTCTGGCACAATAGAAAGTTTGGTTAGGAGCCTTGAGTTTGAGCCCGGGAAATGGGTGGGCCTGGCCAGAGTTTGCTTGGACCAAGTTACAAAAAAAATTCAAGAATCAGTTGGAAATAGACAACGATACGGGCTCACGCCCCCGCAGCTTCGCCAAAAAACATTGAACAAAATTACATTTTGGGGCGCCGAGAACTGAATGTCTGACGCTTCCCAAAGCCTCGCCAAGTCTTTCTCTGCCTCTTGCTTCCTCTGCCAGCTCCTTAAGCTGCCTCTCCCTCTGCAGCTGCTCGTGTTCTCTGTGCTGAGCAGCCAGTCCCTCAGCCAGGGACAAGGGCTTCAATAACAGGGCCAGGGGTCCACACGTTTTTTGCCAGATAATTAATTAATTTCCGAAGTGATTGTGAACGCACAAACGGTCATATAAAAAACGTTGTCAGATTCCGATTTTAACAATTTTCAGGGATCCTCCTCAAAAATGGACACCAATTTTGCCTTCTAGGCTTGTCGGGGACAGCAGTGACGTCGAGGCTTGACTAGAGGCTGGCACACCTTAGGTTTCATGTAATTTTGATGTTCTCCACAGGCTGAAAGCGGCATTTTTTCCCTGGATCTGACGACAAGGGCGGTCACACTGCTTGCGGGGGGCACCAGTGCCACGAACAATACCTCTGATGGACCAGGAAGGACCGAGGACAGAAATCCAGGTGTGTGTGTTGAGGTGTTGTGTGTGTGTTGTGAGGTGGAGAACGTATGCAAAAGCGTGCACGTGTTTGTTTGTGTGTGCGTGCGTGCAGGTGTGCGTGCAGATGTGTGTGTGTGTGTGTGTGTGCGTACCTGTGTAATGTTTGAAAAATTGTGAGTGTGTGCATTCAACGTGCGCCTTATGTCATGTTAGAAACATACAAACACAACAGGGCCTTTCTTTGTTTGATAACGTTTGGCAAACTTTACACGCAGGAGAGGCAACATTCATTAGCCCTCGTGGAATGGCCCTAACTTCTGATGCTTCGACCCTGTATGTTGCGGTGGGTGCTGGACTGGAAGCAATAATGTGGTGTCATGTGTGTTATGGCAATGGACACCAGCTGGCATGCTATAATGATCATTTTGGGGTAAAACACACACACACATACACACACATACATACACACAAACACCATGCCTCAACGGTGTTGGGGTAAACCAAAGAACTGGGGTAAACCAGAGAGGATGCCTCAACGGTGATGGGGTAAAACACACACACACACACCATGCCTTGATCTTTGGCATATTCAGCTCTGCTATACGACCCATATGCTTGCTTGCATGCATTCATTTGCCTACAGGATCGGTACAGCGTGCGTGCCGTGGATCTGACGTCACGCACAAAGAACGTCACGACTGTGGTCGGCCTTGGGTATGAATCTTTGGACTTTGCTACGTTTCACCCTGAGACAAATCTCATCAATGACGCCTGGGATGTGGCGCTGGGGCTGCGGGAGGAGTACCTTGTTGTTGCGGAGCAGGGTGGAGAGAGTGAGTTTGGGGCTGCAAAGAGAGGGAATCTGGACTGTACGGAGAGTGAATTAGGGCTGTTCAGGGAATGAGTCTGGACTGTACAGAGAGTGAATTAGGGCTGTTCAGGGAATGAGTTTGGGCTGTTCAGAGAGTAAGTTTAGGCTGCCAGCGAGGGAGTCTGGGGCGTACAGGGAGTGAGTTTGGGCTGCACAGAGAGGGAGTCTGTGCTAAACAGAGAGGGAGTTTGGGCTGCACAGAGAGGGAGTCTGGGCTAAAGAGACAGTAAATCTGGGCAACGCAGAGTGTGAGTCTGGACTGTACAGAGAGTGAGATAGGGCTGAACATGCCATCTGTGTTTGTTACGTGTTATACTGGTATTGCGTATTTGCGAAGGAAGAGCGGTTTCCCTCTCCTGCGTGTTTCTTCCTTTCCGTGTCACTCATGCACAAAAAAGTGGTGAGTGTGATCTGAAGTGCCATCTATACTACAAATTGAGAGTTGTGTGCCTGCCTGCGTCAAGAGCTAGCATTGCATCCAACTTCCTGGGCAGACTTGGGAGCACACAATGCTGTCTGAATTAGTTTGTTTAGTTTAGTTTGGATTACAAAGGCCTCCAGCCTGGCATGGCTGCTCAACCTATAGGTCCCAACAAATAAATCAATCTGTCTGGATTATCTGACTGCTAGCGCTCCTCAGGTGACTCTAGGGCGGGCTAGGACCGTATAGGACAATGACCTTCATCTTTGGAATTTCTATAGGACCATGACCTTCTATAGGACCTTGACCTTATAGGGCCATGACCGTATAGGACCATGACCTTATAGGACCATGACCGTATAGGGCCATGACCTTATAGGACCAGGACCGTATAGGACCATGACCGTATAGGGCCATGACCGTATAGGACCAGGACCTTATAGGACCATGACCGTATAGGACCATGACCGTATAGGACCATGACCATCTTTGGAATTTCTCACGCATACATAGGGTTGGCCAAAACCATATATATACGGTGTATGTATGGTAATTTTGGCAGGGTAATCACAAAATATACGGTCATATACGGTGTATATATACGGTTCTGGCCAACCCTACGCATACATGCACAGTGCACAGCATGGTGAACCACACCAAAATAGCAAGTTTATAAACAGGAATTGCATACACACGCACATGCAAACACAAACCAACCCCCTTATTGCATTGAAAACATGCAGGGATACGCCTGGTCTTATTCGCTCCCATGCAGCCCTTCTCTCCTTCTCCACCCCTTCCACCTTCATCTCCTCAGTCTCCCACGAGCCCGCCTCCGCTGCCTGTCTCCCCCCCAACCTCACCACTGTCCTACCCAATTGTTGAGACAATGCCATCCAGCGTACGAAGCCCAAGCTCGATCATTGTCCTCAACAACGGTGAGCTGAAATGCAGTCAAGCGTTACAGCTGCGTTTATATTTCTGGCTCAAATGAGCTTGCGTGTAGCACATGACGACGTTCTATATTTTTACCACACGTGGCTTGAATACGGAGTGTTCATGTCTGTGTGTGTGTGTGTGTGTGTGTTTGTGTGTGTGTGCGTATGTGTGCAAGCTGGTATGAGCTGCACATGCGCGCAATTATAGCTTGTGCTGTACCTCAAAATCACTGCGCAATGGGTTGAATAAACTTGCCTGTATCTTGCGGAAGTTAAACAGGAAGAACAAGGGTCAGCTTTGCCTCCAAAGTTACTGTCATGCAGACTGTATGCATATGTTTCATCAAACATCACCACAATCTGACTGTGTTTGCATATGTTCCATCAAACATCACCACAATCTGACTGTGTTTGCATATGTTCCATCAAACATCACCACAATCTGACTGTGTTTGCATATGTTCCATCAAACACCACCACAATCTGAGTTGGCCAGGACCGTATATACGTATATACACATAGTATACCGTTCTGCGCTTTTGGTATTGCATGGCCCACTTTTTGCAAGGTCCCTACTCTAATCAACTTGCGGCGTGGCCATGCATGAGACTTTGCCCAAAATACCTGCATACGTAACTCTTGCCTGCATGTGTTCATACAGGTGATTACATCACTGTCGAAGCCTACCGTGGTAGTGCTGAACGTTACAGTTGGAGCACTGGGCAGGTGTGTGTGTGTGTGTTAAATATGTGTTTGTGAGGGGGGGAAGATCAGTGTTTGTGCGATTTGTGCTTACAATGGTATCTGTATAATGAACACACTTGCTGATTGAGTATCTGTGCAAGAGGTCATGGTATCTGCGTAATAAACAATGAACACACTTGCTGATTAAGTACATGTTCAAGAGGTCATGGTATCTGCGTAATTAACAATGAACACACTTGCTGATTGAGTATTTGTACAAGAGGTCATGGTATCTGCGTAATGAACAATGAACACACTTGCGGATTAAGTACCTGTGCAAGAGGTCATGGTATCTGCGTAATACACAATGAACAGACTTGCGGATTAAGTACCTGTACAAGAGGTCATGGTATCTGCGTAATGAACAATGAACACACTTGCGGATTAAGTACCTGTGCAAGAGGTCATGGTATCTGCATAATGAACAACAAACACACTTGCGGATTAAGTAACTGTGCAAGAGGTCATGGTATCTGCGTAATGAACAATGAACACACTGGCTGATTAAGTAACTGTACAAGAGGTCATGGTATCTGCGTAATGAGCAATAAATACACTTGCTGATTAAGTACCTGTACAAGAGGTCATGGTATCTGCGTAATGAACAATGAACACACTTGCGGATTAATTATCTGTGCAAGAGGGACAGACGACACGATGTTTGATGAGGGTGCTCGCAACGGGATAGTGTTTACACTTCCTACATCATTTTTCTTTTTTCCTTGATTCTTGGTACTGCTTGCACCTTAATAGGGGTTTAGATGTTTGGTGTATGCGTCTAGTCCTCCCAATTAGGTGAGACTCCATGCATTAGTATCTTTCAAAAAAAGATTGGATCCAATCTAAGCACAGCACCCTGTCCAATTCTTCCCCTTCTTTCTAGCTAACAACCTCACAGTTTTAGGTTTAAATTTGCAATACAACAATGAACACATTCCCATGCATCGAATGAGCACACTGTAGACGACCCTCATTGCTCAAGAGGGAAGCTTCACACGCCCCAATGCCATGTGTTTGGACAACAACGGCCTGGTCGTCTACGTAGCAGACAGGCACAAGGTACGTATAAGAAACTGGAACTTTCTTTTGCTGCTGACAAGATGGGCCTGAATGCTTCGGCTGTCCTTTTCCACATGTACCCCTGACAGAAGGGCGTGCTGTTGCAATTCTATGGTGCTACTAATTTGTGCCGTTACTAATCTATGCTGTTACTAGAGTGTGCTATTACTAAGTATGTGTTGCACGTGCAATCAGGGCAAGGAAGGTTAGCATTTTCTGCAACAACAGAACAGCAAGACTGTACACTCTGCACCTCAGTCGATGAAAGGGAGCAATCCCATACACAGACATACACGCACACCATGCATATTAAAGCGTTATTTCTTCCACGGCCAAGCGCACACACGCTCTCGTCCTTGGCGGCTCCTCCCAAGCTCTTTTCAGTGACCTATTTGCACACTTTGCACTTGAACCAATGAACAGAGCCACTTTCAACCCTGTGTTCTGTGCATTTTAGTCGTCTAGTGTGGCAAAGCGCGTAGCTCTCATAAAAGATAACTTGCAAGCGCTCTCCACTTGGGTACAACCTAGGGGGGGTCCAGATCGGCCAGATCAGGGTCATTATAGGAATTCCTGCATTTTGGTGTGGGTGCTGAAATATACTTGCTTACTCCCCCCCGAAACGCAGATAAGCACTCTGGACCTGGACAGCTTGAACATCAGCACCCTTGCTGGCAACAGCCAGCCGGGCAGCCAAGACGGAAATTTCTCCGTGGCGACCTTCGATGAACTGGACTCGCTCGCCATGGACCGTGACGGAGTGCTTTATGCAGGCCAGTGAGTTGTTTGCCTGGTCACCTTTCTTAGTCTTACAATCGACTCAAATCGATGATATAGACTCGCTCGCCATATAATCCAACAGAGTGTGTTATGCAGGCCAGGGAGTTGTTGCCTGCTGGCCGCTGCTGATGATTTCTTGCCTGGTTACTACTCATAACTGCTAGCCACGGTGTAGGATTGCTTGCCTGACTGGCCGCTGCTTGCAACTGCTTACCTGGGCACTGCTCTTGCTTGCCTACCATCTACTTGCTTACATTTACTTGCCTACCATCTACTTGCTTACATCTACTTGCCTACCATCTACTTGCCTACCATCTACTTGCTTACATCTACTTGCCTGACTATCTGCTGCCAATAACTGCTTTCCTGATTCGGCAATACACACTTAAGGCTGCTCGCCTAGTTTGACAGTACAATACATACATAAGACTGCTTGCCTGTTGCCTGACTGGCTGCCACTTAAGACTGATTGTCTGAATGGCCACTCAGAATACCCCTTGCGCTCGTCTACCGGGACGTCAATGGTGTCTTTTTGTGCAAATGCTTAGGGCCGGTCAAGATACACATAATTAGGGTTGGCCAGAACCGTGTATCTGCACCGTATATGACCGTATATTTGGTGATTTCCCTGCCAAACTTACCGTATATATACCGCCGTATATATATGGTTCTGGCCAACTCTAGATATACATGTACAAGAATCCCAGCCGACCCTACAAATACTTGACTGCTTGTTTCAGTCACACGTGCTACGTTGCTGATGTGCTGATTTGTGTTTGTGAATGACTCAAACCAGCTACTTTGCTAGAATACACGCGTTTGCTCAACTGTGCTCGGCAGGAACGTGTTCCCTGACCGCACCCTGCGCATCCTCAAGGATGGCTTGGTCAGTACTCTGAATCCGCCCATGATCGGGTCGTTCTCGGCGATGATCTACTCCATCCAAGACCATGCCTTGTTCATTTCAAACGTGAGTGTAGATGGGGGGAAGAAATATCTGGTTGCCTATCAAAAACAGAATAGGTGTCAGATATCGTATCCTGACATCAGAGGTAACACTCTCCTTCTGTGGTCTTTCAATGGGCGAGCAGGTCGTGAGGGAGCGTTGCTAGCGACGCTGAAAATCGGCAAAGCCCATCACACGCTGTCTGTGCAACGCGTGCGTGCATGTGCATGTGTGTGTATGTGTGTCTATATGCGTGTGCGTATGCGTGTGCGTGTGCGTGTGCGCACGCACCGTGTGTGTGCGCGTGTTGCTGCCATGGCATATGTATGTATATTTTGGAAGGCACGCACAAAAAGGCTGGCGATCATTGGCTGGCTCATTAAAAAGCCTCGATTCCTTGGCAGAAAGTTACAATTCCTTGGCGAACCCTCGCACGGCACTCGCGATTTATTGGTGACCCATAATAGGTAACAGAGGTGCATCGTAATCTAGTGTCGGGCAACACAAGGCACTTGATGGTTTCTGTAAAAGTGTGCACCTGAACACCAGTGACAGGGTGTAATAGAAGTGTAAAAGTGTGCACCTGACAGGGTGTAACAGAAGTGTAAAAATGTGCACCTGAACACCATTGACAGGGTGTAACAGAAGTGTAAAAGTGTGCACCTGTCAGGTGCAAAAGTGTGCACCTGACAGGATGTAACATAATTGAAAAGTGTGCACCTGCACACCATTGACAGGGTGTAACAGAAGTGTAAAAGTGTGCACCTGAACACCATTGACAGGGTGTAATAGAAGTGTAAAAGTGTGCACCTGTCAGGTGCAAAAGTGTGCTCCTGACAGGGTGTAACAGAAGTGTAAAAGTGTGCACCTGACAGGGTGTAACAGAAGTGTAAAAGTGTGCACCTGACAGGGTGTAACAGAAGTGTAAAAGTGTGCACCTGCACACCATTGACAGGGTGTAACAGAAGTGTAAAAGTGTGCACCTGAACACCATTGACAGGGTGTAACAGAAGTGTACGCCCTCTGCTTGAACACGACCGAAACGGTGAAGGTGGTAAGCGGCGGAGACTCCAGGAGTGTGTCTGCACTTCCTATGGATGGCACCGGCCGGACAGAACAAGGGTGGCAAGGTGTGTGTGTGTATGTGTGTGTACATGTGTGTGCATGTTGGGCATGTCTCCAGCAAGCATTAGGAAGTTTGAATGGGCACAGAAGCAGTTAGCGTAATGCACAGGAGACACGCCCTTAAGGTTTGCTTGTTTGTTCCTGCACGCAAATTTCAACCCAGGGCGTTAGGGCATTAGGTGTGTATGTGTCAACATCACAGTGCCTTAGATGCCGCCCTTACGCCCTTAAGGTTTGCTTGTTTGTTCCTGCACGCATATAACTGAACCGGCATCTAATGCACTGTGAAATTGTTGCCACGCAGGGGAAGCCACGTTCAATCATATTTCAGGCTTGGCTTTCTCAGACGATTTTGGCACCCTTTATTTATCGGTGCGTGTGTGCCATGGGGCCTGCACACAACAATGGATAATATATGATCAGGCTAGTATCAGGCTAGGAAAAGAAGAAAGTATCAGCTGATGTGTGACAGACCCGTCCCTCCGGCTGTCTCTGGCCTAACTAGAAATAGCGATGCACTTTTGTAGTACCTACTGACAAGTGCCCTTAATTATCTTTTAGTGCAGGGTACACACACACACACACACACACATGCACACACACACACAGAGGTTCCGAAGCGTAGTTTTGTGCACAACGACAGAAAAGCACAAACACATATACACACACATACATACACACACAAGCACACACACACATACACACACACATGCATACACCTACACACAGAGGTTCCGAAGCATAGTTTTGTGCACAATGACACAAAGGCACAAACGCATATATACACACACATACATACACACACAAGCACAAACACACACACACAAACACACACACAAATGCACACACCTACACACAGAGCCATAACAGCATCCGGGCAGTTAATATGAGCTCGTCCACGAAGGACGTCACAACCATTGCAGGCGCTGGGTGTGTTTTTTGCATACATCATCCGCCATTACATTTGTTACTGCGTATGGATTGTAAAATTGCTGTGCCACACAACTCTCAGCCAACATCCCTCTGCTTTGTGCACTCCTCGTCACTTTTCCAGGCGTTAAGGTGGTGCGTTCCACATTTTACTCCACCAACAACACCAACATCACGCCACCTCCACCACTACCCTCCTCCACGACACCTACTCTGCCAAATGTACCAACACAAATGTACCAACACAAATGTACCAACACAAATGTACCAACACAGGTGCCAAATGTGCCAAATGAACCAACACAAATGTACCAACACAGGTACCCAGGTTTTGCGGATGGTGAAGCTTCACAGTCGCTGATGAGTGATGTATGGGGCATGTCCCTCCTGGGGCCTCGCGACGATCTGTATTTCATCCAATGGTAAGAATTTCTTACCTCGATGCATGAATAATTTGTTTGTATCTTGGCCTTGTGAGGAGTGCCAAACCAATACATCATTCGCAAGCTTTTGCAAACCTTGGGTATTTTTGCTTCCATGCGTCAAGTTAGTGTACCTTTGTAAGAGCACTCCGTTAAACAAGCATGTTGTTGTGGAGAGTAATGTATTGCACGTACTGAGTTTGCTGTATTGGTTCAAAGCCACTATAGTGTAATTTCAGAACCCTACTCTCTACATGAGGGGTTAGGCTTTGAATCCTTACATTTAGACTTGCTAGCAAGGAGTTCAGAACGGTGTATAAATGAATTATTAGTCGCAAAGAGCAGTAAGACATATGTGTGCAAAGAAAGTTATGTCCTTTGCTTATATTTTATATTAAAAAGTTATGCCCATCTGTCCATTTGTCACGCTGATGTTGACAAGTCAGAAACAATGCTTTCTTGTTATCTAGTCTCAACCCCAACAGTAATTGACACAAGACTCCAGGGGGCTTTTCTTGCTAATTGTTTTTTGCCCGAGTGTTAAAAAGTGCATTAAGCAAGTCTATCAGCCAAACAACATGTGGAAAAAAGTGTAATGGACAGACGGGCCTGGTTTAGCCAAAATACCTGTTGAAAAAAGTTTAATGGATATGTCATTGGTCCACAAAAGAAAGCCTCTTATGCTCATCACGTGACGCCAATCTGTCGCCAGACCTATAAAATATAAAAAAATGTGTGAGGAAAGAAAGAGGCACGCTAGGATGGCCGCAAACAATTTCTCTTCGCGTCTTTTGACTCATTGGTGCAAATTGTGCTGCTCACGTGGGGGGAAAAACAACACGGTCCAGTAAGTGTAGCATCAGATGCAATTCGCTTGTTACTCACAGAGGGCAAAATGATGCGGCACAACATCCGTGGCAAGGATAAAACGGCGCAATGCAATTCTTGCTCTCAGGTTGGCAAAACGGCACGGTCCAGTAACTGTGGCATTAAAATCAATCCGCTTGTTGCTCACAGGGGGCAAAATGATGCGGTCCGAAGACTGGTACTCACCCCCCCCCCTCCTCCTCCTCCTTTACCACCGATCAATCCTCCAATTCCCCCTTATCCTCCACGACCTCCAAGTGAGTTTTGCTTATCAAACAGATGCAGCAAGGCATGTGGGACCGCTGTGTTTTCCGATTGTGCATAGTCTGTGACTGGGGCCAGCTCTGATGACGTATATGTGGAAGAAATGTGATGACATATATGTGGAAGACGTGTGGTGGATATGTGGAAGACGTGTGGTGCCATATATGTGGAAGACGTGTGGTGCCATATATGTGGAAGACGTGTGGTGACATATATGTGGAAGATGGATATGTGGAAGACGTGTGGTGACATATATGTGGAAGACGTGTGGTGGATATGTGGAAGACGTGTGATGACATATATGTGGAAGACGTGTGAAGAACCATTCATCATGGTTCATAGCAATCAATTGGTTTGGTGCCAGTGGCTTGGGCCGAGCCGTTTGTGAATGATAGCGCCATGACTGCATTCACTCCTTGCCCTCAGCATTCTTTGGTGGGGCGCAGGCTTGAGAAAGTGCACGTGTCTAATGCCGTGCCTTGATGCACACTAGTTCTAAAATTTTGAAAGAACAAGAAAGTACGAGGCAATGGAAACCTGACACAATTGAGGTTCCTTTCATGGAACCTCAATTGTCAGGAATTTGTTGTCAGAAATCCTTCCTGGCTGCCAAATTCCTTCCTGTCAAGCAACCTCAATCGTCAGAGATATTTGATCCTGACTTTGGAAGGTTTTGCATATATCAAGGGGAGACCTCACGTTTAAATAGATCTAGGGGAGACCTCTTGCTTTAATGTGTTATTACCTTGCAGCATGGGCTTTGGCTTATCGGCACGGAGGCACAGGGGCCAGACAGCAATTCCTTATCAACAATAACAGCGTTGACATCTATATTAACAGCATTGATATTCACAATAACGACCAGACCATCTTAACTTGCCTGTGCGCTGCACACCCTCTGACGTGTGCCACCCATCTTAATAGGAAAACGCCAAATGCGTGACACCCAAATCCATTGCTACTACTATGTCCCATACAGGCCCCCCATCCCCTCCGTCTCCTACACCCCCCAGCCCTCCACCCCCACCTCCATCACCCAGACCTCCAAGTCCCTCACCATCTCCCCCCCCTCCCCCACCCCCTCCACC